>Ga0068860_100002265_pt1 | contig 20235 bp, 23 predicted proteins | sample KBSSwiS32_FD_66597 | JGI IMG/M metagenome (GOLD analysis project Ga0068860, IMG submission 66597) | Switchgrass rhizosphere microbial communities from Kellogg Biological Station, Michigan, USA - KBS Switchgrass S3-2 | ecosystem: Host-associated > Plants > Roots > Rhizosphere > Soil ...
GAGCGAACGGTACGGCGCGCCGGCGATGGTGACGACGGCCGACGTTTGCGCGCCGCCGGCCGGAAAGGCGCCGGCGAGCTCAAGCCCCGCGCGACGCGCCGAGCCGGCCGACATGGCATCGCCGAGCGCGCGGGCGACGGTGACCAGGCCGCCCGCGACCGCGATCGCGCCGGCGGGCGCCGTCGTGTCGCTGATCGAGGCCGGCACGCTCGCGATCAGCGCCGCGATATCGTCGCGCAACATCGCCGAGGCCTTCGGCGCGACCGCATAGGACTGCCGCAACACATCGACAACCGAGGCCGCGCTTTGTAGCGTATCGGTGACCGCAGCAACGACGTGATCGGCCTGCCCGAGCGTGGTGATCGCGAGCGGGAAAAGCTCGCCGGTCAGCCGCGCCAGAGTCTCGACCGCGCCAAAGGCGACATTCTGCAACAGCGGAACCGACACGAATGCCGCCGCCGCGCCGGCGCGCACACATTTGATCTCAAAGGCCACATAGCCCATCTGATCGCGTTGCGTCGCCCGCTCGAAAGTCTGGCAATGCACCGTGACCGGGCCGAAATACGGAACAACCAGCGTGCCCGACCCGCGCGAGGCCAGCGCCACCTTCAGCGCCGCCGCGAGCGCGTCGGCGTTGTCGCCGTGCACATAGGCCGAGCCGGAATAATATCGCGGCTCCTCGCCCAAATCCTCGACGAAAGGATCGTCGCGATTCGGGAAGGTATGGACAACCAGGCCCCGCCCGCCCTCTTCCTTGTCCTGCTCGAAAAAGAACGGCACGCCCTTGAACGAGGCCGGCCAAAGCGTCTTGAGCCAATCACGGCACTCGAAAGCCATAATGGAAATCCCCCGGTCTATGGCGCGTTAAACACGTCGTGGCGGCATGGGTAGCGGCGCGCTCGAAATAGCGCGCCGGCGGGCCGCAGCCGGCCGGCGCGGCCTACATCGGCGCAGTAGCCTCGGGCATCGATCGCCCAGTCGATCCGGCCGAGCCAGCGGTCGGCGCGCCCGAGGATCGAAACGCGTTGATCGCGTTCGTAATCCTCTGCTCGATCCGCGTCAGGAAGTCGGCCGACGGCTCAACGGTAATCTTGGTTTCTAGCGTCGCCTGCCCGTCGACAACGGCCTTGACCGGCTCGGCACTCCCGATCCCGGTCGCCCGCCTGATGTCGTCGATTGAGTATTGCCCGGCGAACTTGCCCCGGCCGGGCACGCCAGGCCCGGCAAAACCGAGATCAGTCAACTCGCTTTCGACCTTGGCGCGCTTGGCGTCATTCATCGCCTTGAGTTGCGCGGCATATACCGGATCATTGTCACCATAGATCGCGGCGGCCTTCTCAGAGGCGGCGATATCCTGCAAGGCGTCGAACTTGTCGGCGTGCAGGCCGGCGAGGAGCTTGACGCCCGGCGTCGCCGGCATGATGTCGGAGCGCGAGGCGATGTCGAGGATCGGCGCCAACATGCCCATGAACTTGGTCAGGCCAAGCGAGCCGGTACCAACCCCGAATTTTCCGAGCGCCGCCGTCGCCGAATCGGCACCGATCGCGGACACCAAGCCGGCGCCAAAGCCAAGCTCGGACGCCGCCCGCAACGGGTCCTTTTTGGCCCGCTCGCTCATGTAGCTCAAGCCGCTCGACAACCAATTCATGCCGCCGGTTGCCAACGGCAGGAACGGCGCCGAGGTGTTGGCGAGCACGTTGTCGATCTGCGCGCCGATCGCCGAGGCCGCGACTTTCGGATCGCTCTTAAGGAACTTGTCGGCCGCCGACATGCCCTCGGCGCCGGCGATCAGGTTTTTATCCTTCTCGATGCGCGACTGTTGCGTCGCGAAAATGCCCATCATTTGCGCCGTGGTCTGTTGTGATGCCATCGCGGCGATCACCTCTTGAACCTGCGACGGATCGGTGACTCCCTTTTTCGCCAGCGCCGGAATCAGGATGTTGTTGACCCAGGCATAAGGATCGGTTTTCCCCGGCTGCAAATACTCCTGCCCAACGATGCCGCCAGGCTTTACGCCCTTGACGTTGCCGGTTGATGTCTTGATCACCTTGCTCTGATCGATCAGGCCGTATTCCTGCAACGCCTCGACCGCCTTGTTCGACATCTTGCCGCCGACGAATTGGGTATAGAAGCTCGACAGCGCCTTACCCGCCGACGATCCGCCCAACTCTTGCGCCAGCGTCGGCGCCGTTTTCAGCATGAAATCGTCGCTCAAGGCGTTCGTTGCGGCGCGGCCATACTTGAACATCTCATAATAATCGGTCGGCCGCAGCGTGTCGCCGAACACGTTGAGAGCCTTCGACATGCCGTCAATGTAGTGAGTGAACTTGTCTAAATCCTGCGTAACGCCTTTGATCTCCATACCCTTGATCAGTTTGTCGAAGTCGTCGGCCAATTCTTCCTTGCGCTCGGGATGCGCACCCTCGGCGACGACGCGCAACCGCATCAGCGGATCGAGGATTTTTGTCGCCTCCTCAAAATTGCCGACAACAGCGCGCACGTTGCGCGCGGTGTGCATGATCTGCGTTTGCGACAGCGACTTGTATTTCGCCGACAACTGCGCCGATAGCTCGCCGGCTTCCCTGATCTCGTCGGCCGACATGCCAGAGGCCGACATGCGCACCTCCTCATGGCCGCGATCGGCGGCCGACTTAATGGTGTGCGCGGCGAGCGCGTGCACCGCGCGTCCACCTTCATAAGCCGCGAGCGTGCCGGCCGCCATCTTGGCGCCGTTGCCGATCGCCAGCGAGCCGCGCGCCAGGCGCGAGGCAGACGCCTCGGCCCGCGAGGCCGTCGCCATCTGCTTGCCTACATCGCGGTTTAGAGCGTTAGCCGCGCGCGCGAGGCGTTGGATTTTGGCGGCCACCGCATCGAAGGCGCCGCCGGTCGCATCCTTGCCCTTGATGACTGCGAGCGCTTCAAGGATCGTGCTCATTTGCTTCGCCTCTTTCGCATCGCGATCGCGCGACCGGCCCAATAGTCCAACTCTGAAAAACCAAGATCGCCGCACGCCTTGGCGTCGATGATGCGTTCGACCAGAACGAGGTAGTCGGCGACTACGGCGACGGCTTCGTCGCCTCGTCCATAAAAAAACCGAGGATCGCATCCTTGACCGCGATCGCGTCCAGCACATGCATTTGCGTCATGGCAAGCAACGGATCGGGCTTGACGATCAACCGCTCGGCATAGGCCCTGATCGCCTGATCGTTGTCGACCAGCGCCATGCCGCCGGATGCCTTCACCCAGGTTTGCGGCGCGCCGAGCGCGAAATAATCGCTACCGCTCGGCTCCTGCAACACGATCGAATTGACCATGCCCTCGGCGCCCTGAAACGGCCGCTTGAGTTGAATTGTGACTTGCATGCGCGCCATGGCGAAACCCTTTGCTGTTGTATCGTACGAAACAAAAAGGGCCGGCGGACACATCCAGGCGCCGCCGGCGAATACTCAAGCCTAGCCGTTGAGCATCTGGTATTGCGCGCCCTCGATCTTGATGCCGTCGATCTCGCCCGTTGACAGGTTGAGTTTTGGCTCGCCGGTGAACCGCGCCGCCGTGAATAGATGTGTGCGGTTGTTGTCCTCCTCGACGATCGTCGCGTTGATCGCGCACTTGCGCAAATTGTTGTTCCACAGAATGCCGCAGCCGTTGCGAAACTTGATGTCGGCGCCGTAAAGCTTCGGCTTCGCCATATAACAGGCCGAGCCGTCCTGATTGGCCTTGGCATCAACCGAGATATTGGTCGGATCGATGGTGATGTCGGCTTCGCTCGGCGTCATCGCGTCGCCGTCGACGGTGATCGAAATGCGACCGCCGAAACTGTTGCAACAATCGTCTGCCATGTGTCCCTAGCTCCAAATTGAATCGTTGATGGTGTGCGCACCTTGAACGCCGGCCGGCCATGTTGCCGACCGGCCGGATTAGAGGCGCGCGGTTATTTCGTTCAGACGTTGACCGCGACCTCGCCCGAGGGCGTGCGATATTGCAAGAACGTCGTCACGTTCGCCGCGAACACGCGCAATTGATTGACGACATCGACTGGCAGGAACGCGTCGACGCGATTGGCGTCGGTGGCATTGCGCTCGACGACGACGTGTTGCGCGAAAATTCCGGCGTTCTCCGTGACGCCGAGCGCGACGAGATCGTTATAGGCGTGAATCAGCGTGTTGCGGATCGACTTCGCGGTCGCGATCTGCGGCAGGTTGAACGGGTTTTCATCGGCGAGCGCCTGCCGCGAATGCACGTTCGACACCGCCGAGCGGAAATAGCGGACCAGAAACATCAATTGATACATGGTCTCCACATCGCGGAACGTCGCATCACTGACGCCCGACCCCGAGGTTTGATAGGTCGTAACGAAACGATCGATCGCGACCAGCCCGTCGGTGCGCACCTTGCACGCCGCGATCCCGTCGGCATAGAGTGCTTGCCGGTCCGGGATGTCCCACCACGTCGAGCGATTGCGCGGCGGCATGATTCCGCCGAGCACAAGGGTTTGCATCGGGCGCGACACTTCCGGCGCACTCGATAGATGCAGGCTCGCCATTGCCGCCGCCGCCGCCGACAATTCCCATTGAGGAATCGGCATGGCCTGCGATCCGATGATGGTGACGTGCTGATCGTTGCGCGCGTTGCCTAGCGTCACCAGCGCCGAAAGCGTGCCAAACGACGCGGTGAAATAATGCCCGTACAACTGTTGAATGGGCGACCAGCGCCCGGCCGAGTCGTTGAGGAAATCGCGAACCGCATTGAGCGAGGACGAATCCGCATACGGCCCGCACAAGAAATCATATTCCTGATCGCCGAGGTTGGCGAGCGGCACCGCCAGATCGGGCACGCCGCTACCGCCGGCGAGTGCGACGATCACCGCATTTGTCGCGGTAAGCACGTTCGACTCGTCGGTCGCGATCGCAACCTCCTGCCCGTTGCCGAGCGCGCCGACATGCCGCGCGGTGAGATTGGCCTTTGATGCCGTGGTCCCATCGACGGCGGCAACGATCGGAAGATTTGCGGCATTGACGGCGGCGACGAGGTTCGCCGCGACCTGTGCGGCGGTATCGGCGGCGTTGACCTGAAACACCAGGCGGCGGCCCATGACGTGCAGGATGGCCGCGCCGGTCACGGCGGGCGCCGTCATGGTGATCGACCCGGCGGCGGCGGCGCCGGCGGGATCGGCGAGCGGAAGCGCCCAGATCGGTTGAAACGGCGCATTGATCCGCGCCGTGCGGAACATCGCCGACACCATCGAGCCGACGCCGAACCATGCATCAGCCTCGGCCGCGTTCTGGATTGGGCCAATCACATGGGCGGCCGTCGCCGAGCCCGCCGCCGTTTTCTGACCGATCAACAGCACGCGCGGGTTGTTCTGGTAAGGCGTGCCGCCGGAATTGATCTCCGCATAGAAGAACGGCACCAATTCGTTGCCGGGAATGGTGTTGAACACGACTGACATTCATGACTCCATTGTCACCGCGCGCAGGTAGCGCCGGCGTGGTTCAAATCGAAGGATTGCGAAAGATCAGGCCTTCGGCCTGATCCGGTTGAGCAGAGTAGACGCCGGCGACGTGTCACCGGCCGCAGCCGGCTCGCCAGGCGGCGACGCCTCGATCACTTCCTTGTCGCGCTCGCGCCTGATCCAATAGCCCGACTTGGTTTTCCATTCGCCCTCGGCGGCAAGCGGGCGCATCGTAACCGGATCGCGCACAAGCAGCGGCGCGCCGGCCGCATCACACGCCGGTTTCAAAAACACGTTGGTCATTATTCACCTTGCAGTTTGAAAGAGGTTGCGATCGGCGGCGTGCCGGCGACACCCGGTTGCGGCGGAAGCGTTCCCGCGACAGACAGCAGGTTGACGCGCGGCGGCATTACGGATGCGGAGCGGGCGAGCCCGAGCGCCAGGGTTGCGAGATACGTCGAGCCGCCGAGTTGATCGGCGATCGCCTTCAAGCCAGGCGGCAGGCGATCGAGATCGGCCGGCACCGTCGCCACGTCGGCGAGGTAGCAGGCATCTGCAACCCTGATCTTGGCGCGCACGGTGCGCCGCGCCAGCTTGACGGACTCCTCGCCCGAGCGGTGCGGCATCGATCCCCATTCCTCGAAAGGGAGTTTCGACATCTGCCTGAACATCCGCCCAGTCGGCGAGTAGTGCAGACACCAAAACACTTGATCCTCAAGCGCGTCGAGTTGCGCCTCGGTGGCGGCGTCGGTGTCGGCAAAGTCGATGATTGGCTCGGCCTGCCCATCGGCGGCGAACCTGCTAACGACGGACAACTCGAAAACAAGATCGACAAACCCCTTGTAAAACACCGGGCCGGCCTGCGCGATCTTGCTTAAATGACCGTCCTCCGAATAAACCGCGATCAGCGGGCGCCGCTCGTCGCTCGCGAGATCGTCGTCGATCGGATCGATACGCGAGTCGCTGACATACTTTCCGGCAAGCGTCGGCCATCCGGTATCCGTGGCGAGCAATGCCGACGGGCGCAACGCTTCCAGCGCGCAGATTCGGAGGAAAGCACGCGACAACATCGCTCATGTTCCGTTCAATGTGAGCCGGACAAATCCAGGCGTCGAGGGCAACACCTCGAAAATCCGGTAAAGGGTTTGCGTCTCCTCGCGCAGCACGAGATCGCCGAGGCGCGGAAGATACGGCAGGCGGGTAAGATCGAGCGAGATGTAAGGCCGCGAAGTTGACGCGCCGGGCCGCTCGGGCTGCACACCGACCTGATGAAATGGTCCGGCGCCGGCACGCGAGGCGCTATCGCCGAATGGGCATTTGACGCCGGATTTGACCGGCCGCGCCGGATCGTCGACCTTCGGCGCGTTGCGGTCGGTTTGGTGTTTCTGCGGCTGAAAGGTGAAGGTTTCGCCGGCGAGATTGTCGTGCGTCACCGCCGCAGCGGCGAACGCACGCGCAAACGGTGACGCCATGACAGACTCCTGTTTACGCGACGTGACCGTCGAGCAGAACGTCGCCGGTGGTGTCGGCGATCAGAGCGTCGAGACCGGCGTAGCCGACTCGGGTGTTGCTCCCGACAGTCTTGGTGAACTTCTTCGCCGCATTGTCCCAATACAGAATGTCGCCGGCCGCCCAGGCGGCGGCGGTGTCCTTCGGGACTCCCGTGAAGTGGCCGAGGCGACGCAACGACACGATATCGCCGACAACCGAGTCGGTGACGGCACAGCCGAAAATGCCGACGCCGATCAGATAGAAGTTGCCGGAAACGGTGCCACCGGCCGGCGACACCGCGTCATAATTGACGCTATCCTTAAGGAAGGTTCGCATATTTTACCCCGTGAATTTTTCGAGAGATTCCAGAAACGGAAACGGCCGCCGCGTGCGATGCGACGGCCGTCGATGAACCGAAAGAAGAGAGCGCCGGGCCTTAGTTGCCGGCGTTCTTGAACATGCCGCGCCAGTCGATCGCCTTCGCCGCGAAGTCGAGCCGGCCCTTGATCTCGAGTCCATCGATATCGAAGCCGAGGCGCTGCTCGGTGTAGAGCCCTTCCTCGCCCTCAAGATAAGCATATTCGATGGTGTCGATCGTCGCCGGATCGGCGAACAGATACCAGGCGTTGCCCGTGAGGCGCGCCTCGACGAGCGGCGCCAGGCTGCCCGCGAACGGGTTAACCTGCGCGTTCGCCGTCGGGTACAGCGTGGTTGCAAGGAACTGTTGCGCCTCGGTTTCCTTGTCCGGCGAAGTAACGATAAACGCCGGCATCAGGTTGAGCGGTTCGGCGTCGGCCGCCTTGGCGGCAAGCCCCTTCTGCTTTCGCATCGAGGCGCGACCCTCATTGAGCGAGGCGATCGCGATCGCGCCAGGCGTGCCGAGGTTGCCGTGCGTGGCGTGGAACATCGCCACGCCGTCGCCCATCGCGGCGTTTGCGGTGATGATTGCCCAGAACAGACTGGCCTCGGTTTCGGCGGCGGCGCGGCCGAGCAGCATCGGCAGGCGATCGAAAGCGCCAAGATCGTCATTAATCAGCGCCTGCCGCGTCAACACGACCTTTCGGCCGTAGGTCGCAAGCGCATACTGCTCTTTCGAATCCGCAAGTGAGGCGTGCGTGTATTCGCCGCCTTCCTTGATCGGCTTCAGGTTCGGCAGGTTCGACAATTGCGTGATCGCACGGGTTTTGAAGTCGGGTGCGTTGCTCTGCCGCGCAAGCTTTTTCCAGTGTTGCGGCGCGACCTCATAGGCCGAGCGCAACCGCTTGGCGATCACGTTTGCCAGGATCGAGGGAAAGTCGGACGACGACATTCCGGCGCCGGCGCCGGCGCGCAGGCCGGTGTCGAGGCCGAGCAGACGGCCGGCCAAATCCATACGGCTCAAGCCGCGCAGCTTGGCACCAGTCGACTGCTCGACGAACACGCGGCCCATTTCCATCAACGACATGCCGCGGAACTCCCGCGCCGCGTCGGTAAGCTTGACGGCCGACGGGTTGGCGCGGTGAATGATCGCGACCTCAAGCGCGGCGCGCATGGTGTCGCCCTCGTCGGTGAGCACCTGCACGCGGCTCGACACGGCGGTCGCGGCGGCACGGGCGGCGATCGCGTCGAGCACCAGCCCGCGCACGGTATCGACCGCAGTGCCGGCGGCGATGTGCTGCGCGGCGAAATCGGCGGCGAGGCCATGGCGCATCGATAGCGTGGTGATCTCGGCGGTGCGCGCGCGCTCGACGGCGACGGCATCGGCGGGCGCCGAAAGCGCGGCAAGCCGGGTTTCCTCGGCCGTGATCTTGGCCTGCGTTTCGGCGGCCTGCCGCACAAGCTCGGCGTGCTCAGTCTCGATGGTGCGCACCGCCTCGGGTGCCGTGCCGTCGGTCGCTTCGGCGATCTTGAGCGCAGCACGTCGTTTCAGATCGGCGAGGTGCGCGCGCAACTGTTCGATAATCATGGAAATACTTTTCCTTTTTCCGGTTTCGAATTTTCAGATGGATGATTGCCGCATCCGCATGCGTGCGGCGGCGGCGGCAGTCTGATCGCGCACGATCGCGATCGGAAACGACTCGTCGGTTGCTCTGACTTGCGCGCCCGCATCCGCCGGGATCGTGACGAAAGACACCTCGAAAGGCGTCCATCGGGTAGCAATCCGCTTTTCAACATCACCGGCCTTTTCGGGCGCGACGACGCGAACCTCGTCGAGCGAATAGCCAACCGACACGTTCCTGATGATGCCTTCCGACACCATCGCGAACATGCGATCGGCGTTCTCGTCGACTCCCTTGCTCGGGAAACGGATCATTGCCCGGCCCTCGCCGTCGGCGATCCAGGCTTTTTCGATCACACCGACCTGCGACGACGTGCGATAGGCCGAGTGGCTATCGAGCGCCGGCGCGCCGGCATTGAGGCGATCGAGGTTGATCGCCGAGCGCGACACCTCAAGCACCTCGTCGAATGGAACGGACGTGTCCCATCCGGTGTAACGCCGGCGGCGAACGGTGGCCCCGGTCGTGAACGTTACCTCGACGGTGCGCTTGTCCTGATCGACCGAACCGACCGGCATCGCCCGCGTTTGCATCGGCAACGCGAACGGGTCACTTGCTGGGCTTGCCGGGTTTGCTTGGTTTGACATTGGTGTTTACCTCGGTATTCGACTCGTCCTTTGCCGCGCCCTTGGTGGATGCCAAGGCAAGGCGCGGATCGGTATCGAGAACGATTTTTCGCTTGTCGATTTCCTTGAACCACGCCTCGATCTCGTCGAGTTGCGTGTCGGGATCGATGCCCCACATTGCGACGAACTGCGGCCACGTCATACGGCCGGAACGCACCGCGAGAATATCGGCCTGCATATCCTTCATGGGATCAATCGGCTCGTTTGCCGGCATGATCCATTCGACCGGATACCCGTCATCACGACGCGGTAGGATTCCGGCATCCATCGCGGCTTCGCACCAGCGATCCCACAGCGGTTCAAGAAACATCGCGATCAATGTGTGCCACTGGAATTGCTCGATCAGGCGCCGAAACTCGATCTTGCCTGCGCGCAGCGATGAAAAATTCGCGCGCGTCAAATCGCCGGTCAACTGATCGTATGTGATGCCGGCGCCGGCGGCGATCGTCATCCACGTCGCCTTGAGCACGGCCTCGAACTGCACCGACGACGACGGCGAAACGGTTTGCAACTCCTCGCCCTGATCGAGATAGGCGATCATGCCGGGAGTCATCGTTTCAATGCGCCGCGAGGTGCCGTCGGAGCGGTGTTCGGTCTGCACCTTCTGCCCGAGCGTGCGTGATACATCGTTGGTCTTGATGAACGCGGCGAGGCATGCCTCGATCCGCGACTTGACTACGACGGCCTCCTCCAGATCGGCGGCATCGCGACCCTTGAGCATGACAGGCGCAACCCAGGGGACACCCCGGCCTTGGCCGATCCGATCCTTGCGGTAAACGTGCAGCATGTCGCGCGCGTCGACCTTGATCGAGGCCGACGGCATCACGAGCCCGCGCGCGCCGGGATGTACCGGGTAAATCCAATAACCCTTGCGCTTGCCGTTGAGATCGTACTCGACACCCTGATCGACGACGACGCCCTCAACGTTGATCGACGTATTAGGCCGACGCTCCGACATCATGACGCGATCGCGCGACTGGTCGAGGTGATCAGGTTCAAGCAACTGCACCTCAAGCGGCACGACACCGCGCGCAACAGATGCCGGCGACACCGGAATCATGCGCGCCAGCACCTCGCCGGACTCGACGATGCACCCAGTCGCAAGCGCCAGCATGCCGTTAAGATCAAGCTGGCCTTCGCGGTCGCATTTCTTGATCCATTTTTTCCAGGCAAGTTTGACTTTCTTGTCTAGATTTTTGTCGCCGGTGTTCGGCTTCGGCATGATGCCGACACCGACGGAATGCGCAACAACAACCGACTTGATGCGATTGCCCCACCATGTGTTTCGCGTCAGATCGCGCGAGCGGGCGCGCAAGCGCGACAGCGCGCCCTTGATCTCGACGTTTGCCGAGGCGTTGGTCGCGCTCCACCCATCGGCGCGCCGGCCACCCATGGCACCATCGTATTTGCGCACCATGTCGAGCGTGTGCCGCGCCGCCGCGCGCTTGACCCCCGCGACTGGACTGAGAAACCCGATTGCGCGATCGAGAAAATTCATCGGTTGATCCTCAATCCCGGCAATGCTGGACGACTGAAACGCGCGGGCGGGCCTGCGTCGAGCCCGGCGAGACCTCGGCGAGCATGGTTCGCAAAATCTCGTTCATGTCGGAAAGACTGCGATACTCAACCTCGCGGGAATCCGGCCCCGACCCGAACTTGACGCGCAACGCCCCGGCGGCGATCGCAGCTTTCAACGCATCGATATCGCCTTGTGTGTAGGCCATGGTTTCCCCCTGAAAAGCAAAAAGGCCGGCCGGGTACTACACCGCGTGATGCGGGACACCCCGGCCGGCCTTGTGCGCTCGCATCTACTGACGGACCATCGCCGGCGGCGCGACGTTGCGCGCAGCGCCAGCCCTTGAGCGTGTCCGGTTTTCATGCGAGTCGCCGGTGCCGTGTCGCCCACGGCCGCGCGTCGAGATCGTCGAGATATATGCTCCACCGGATACGAAAGCCGGCTTCACTCTCTCAACGCGCAATCCAGCTTGTATCGTACGATACAAACTAGTCGACAATCACCGTCTGATGATGCGCGTGATATTCTCAAACCCGCGCTTGGCAAAATAGCATCCCACAATCACATTCGCCGTCACCGCTGCGAAGCCGCCGAGAGGATCGGTTGTTCCGAGCCCCAAGACTTTGTCCCAAACGAGAAGCTTCGCAAAATAGATCGCGACGCAATAGCCCATCAATTTATCAGGCTCAAACGGGTGTCCGATCTCCGCGATGCGATATTGTGTGATCGCGTTGGTTTCCGCAGTTTGAGCAGCTATCTCGCCGGCCGCGAGATCGGCCGCGATCTTGCTATCGACATTACCGGCCTTGAGTTTGGCCTGATACATGTCGATCAGCCCCTTGATCACGGGACCGCCGAGAAAGCTGATAATCGTCATCCACATCGGTTTTAGCCTTTCGCGATGCCGCGCAACCGCGCGGCGATCGTCACAGCAGAGACCAGCATAGCAAAATAGCCGAGATAGGTCGGATCAGAATGGAGCACGCCGGCAACCTGCTCTTTGAACCCCTGATCGCCCAACGTCGCCGCGATATTATCAAGCTGATTGAGAAGCCCGCCGGCGAGCATCAGGGTATATGACCACACCATAGTGACCGACTTGCCGCAGACGGCCCAAGCCTTCGACCAAAAGCCGTCGGCCTCAGAATAGAATTTCTTGAACGCTGGAACGGCATGCAGAACCGGCCGCAGAAGCAGGTAGGCGAACACAAGGCCAGGCAGGATGAAAAAGATCATGGTCATTTCCTCTTAAATATGGACAGGAGCGCGCCGATCGCGGCAGCGATTGCGGCGCCGATCGAGCCCTTGGCTGGCGATGTGAAAGATGGCGCGGCGGGCGGCGCAGGCCGTCCAGGCGCCGACGGAACGCTAGTCGTTGCGGTAAACGAGATCGTAGGGTCAAGCACCATCATGGCCCTGAGCAGTCCAGCGCACCCGCGCTGTTGATCAATAACGCTTGGATCATAGACGCCATCGCGAACGTACTTGCCCGATGCGTATTGGTCTGTACCCGACCAGATATAGGGCGATGGCCGGCCACGGGCCGCATATCCCAGCCCGTTGTACTCCTCAAGCTTTGTCAGAGTGCCGCTTGGCGACCAATCCCTATTTCGAGCCGCGTACGGCGCGCAATTCACCAGCGCATCAATCGCGGCGGCCTCCCACGAGTTGAACGGGCCGCGCCCGGCCGGGACATGGATAGACACCTTGTCCCACGGATCGCCCTGCGCCAGCGAACCGTGCCAGCTTTGCGAGCATTCGCGCTCGTGAATGACGGCGATCGCAAACCAAGGAACGCCGGTTTTTGCGGCGACCGCAGAGTAGCGGGCCTTGGCATCCGGAGCAACGAGACGCCGCGCGACGGCCGCGAAATCGCGCGTCACCTTGGCCGCAACCCAGCGTTTCGCATTCGCTTGCTTAAGCGCAATCAAGTCAGTCATGGCAATGCCCTCTGAGGCCCAAAAGAATACGCCGCCGAAAATCGCGGCTAACGGTTCAACCATCCGGCGGTATCGCGACCGATCCATCCCGAGCCTTGCGGCTCGGCTTGTGTGCGCGCCGGCGGCGTTTCCACCGCCGCCGGCGGCGCATCGCCCGGCAAATTTGCGATCTCGCGCTCGGTGAGATCGTCGATCAGCGCGGGCATTGCGAACGCGGGACTAGTTGACGCAATTTGAACGGCGAGTGGGCGAGGCGCGAATAGATCGCCCTGCGTGATCGTCGGCGCGCGCTCGCGCGCGAGGATCTTCCATTCTTCCTCGGTCATACTCGACAGGCCGAGGTGATCGGCGAGCGCCATGTTATAGACGCGGCAATCCAGCCAGTGATTATCTTGGTTGCCGCGAGGTTGCCAAACCTTGGTAGAACGGCCACCGCGCGACGGCTTTTCGGCGAGATATTCGCTCGTTACCTGCTTGAAGTAGTTTTCATCAAGGAACGTGCCGAAATGGCAATAGCCAGGCGGATCGACCTCATGCCCTGATTTGCGACCATCGCGCCGCAAATCCTCATACCAATGCCCCTTGAGCGGCCACGTTCCGACCGGCCAAAGCTTGATTGATCCGATCTTTTTGCCATTCAAGTCGATGTCAACAACCGACGGCGAGCCGAGCGCCGGCCTGTTCCAACCGTCACGGCCGTCAACAGCGTAGGCGTTAACCCGCGTGCTGCACCAGGCGTAAACGACATGAGACCTAAAGCCAGAGTCGACTCCGAACGCGTCGGCACGGCGCCGGCCGCCGAACGAGTCGAGCCATTCACGATCATATAGCTCGGCAAGCTTGAGAAACGCGCCGGCATTATGATTGGTGGTGTCGCCGTCGAGATAATCGGCAAAGATCACCCACGACTCGCGATTTGGCGCCCAGGCCACAACCTCGACCCATATGCCGTGCATCTGCACGTCAGCCGCGATCGTCAGCATCAAGCCGCGCGGCGGTATTTTCGCCTTCGGATACTCCTCGCGACGCTCATAGAGCCGAACATGATCGGGCGCATCGCCCTTGATCTCATAGGCCTCGCCGAGCGTCAGGTTATAGAACGCCTTAAGCTTCGCCGGATCACTTTGCGCGGCGATGTAGCGCTCGGCGATCTTGTCCCATGGCACGAACGGCGACGATAGCGCGTCGATGTGATAGCTCGGGAATTTTCCCGGCCCCGGCGCGGTCGCGATCCACTCGCCGCCGCGCACTAGCTCGTTTTTTTCATGCGCCTCGATCGGGAGTCCACAACACGGCGCGACGTAATGCGCCTTGTATGGAAAAGCTTCGCTAAATCTGAACTGCGGCCCGAACCTAAACGAAAACCGTTCCGAGCACTGCGGGCATTTCACATGCCAATAGCGCTGATCGCCTAGATTGAACTGCTCGTCGATGTAACAAGCGCCCTTGACCGTCGGAGTCGATATGTTGGTTTCTTTCCAGTCGCCGGTAGCGAGGAAAGACTCATACCGAGCCTCGATCATCGCATGCGGCGAGCCTTGGCCGTCGAGATCGGCCGGATATTCGCTCGCCTCGTCCTTAATGATCTTGCGTTTTGTCTTTGAGCGTAGATCGGCCGTCGAGTTGGCGATCGCGAGCGCCATCGAGCCGCCAGGATAACGCTTAAGATACGTCGTCGAGCCCTCGCCCGAGCGCGAAACCTGCGGCTTTACCTTGGCCTTGAGCGCCGCCGACTGCTCGATCGATGGATTAAGCTTGTCAGCGATGAAATCGGCGAGCGCGCCGTCGGTAGGCTGCACCAGCAAGATGCCGCCGGCCGGATCGGTGTCTATCGTCGAGCCGGCGACGGCGATCGCCATCACGGTAAAGCCGGTTTGCGCGCTCTTGCGGATTACCTGCTTATTGACTGGCGAGTCCGGCCCGGTGTTGTCGAGCGGTTCGATCACGTAAGGAGTTAGAGTCGGCGACCACTTCTCATTGGCGCGCGGCCCGTCGGGCACGATCAGGTTTGCGGCGGCCCATTGCGACGGACTGATGCGTGCCGGCGGCGAGATCAGCGCGCCGCCGGCGCCGGCGATGATGCCGAGCGCCGAGTTTTTGAATTGCAGCACGATCGCACCCGGTTCTTCTAACCGGCGTCGTCAAAATCCGCCGGCGCGAGAGTCATCGGCTCGGCCTTTCGGGCAAGCTCGCCATAGGACTCGGCGATCGATTGCCGAATTTCGCGGGCGATTTCCTTGAGTTTGGCGCGGGCGCCGGCCGGCCCATCCTTGCCGACGGCCGCCGCTACCACATCGGCATATGTCGGCAGGCGATCAATCACCCGCACCACGGCCTCGGCGCACTTCGTCGCGGCGTCCTCGACCTCGCCAACCGGCACCAGGCGGCCTAGCCGCTCCTCAAGATCAAGATACTTCAAATCCGCCGTATACTGCGCGGCGCGCGCTTGGTGATCGCGCAACGCCGGGTTTTTATCGTCAACACCTTCGGCCTCGGCGCGCGTGATCGCGGCGCCTTCCTTGACAGCATCGCCGATGTCGCCGACGACGCGATCGAACTCGGCGACATTGATCATTTTCGCGCGGCCCGCCCGCTTGACGGTGATCAACCCTTCCGACTCCAGCCGATCGACCCGCTCATTCAGCGACTGCCGCGTGATGCCCTTGCGGCGCGCCACCTCGGCAACGCTTTCCCATAGGCCGACATCGAGCAAATCGCCGGTCATGACCGGAACAGCTTGAGCAAACCCTTGCGCGCCAGGCCGACCAGCAACACAAGCCCGTAGGAAACCGCGAAAGCCGCAAGGATCATGAGAAAAGCGTGCATCGCCGCACCTCGTCAGGTTGTCAGGGTTGTCAGGCCAGGAATGAGTTTTTGCCGCTAGCGAAATCTCGGGGCGCGCTTGGGCCGTATGGGGTGCCGGCCGGGGAGGGACCCGCCGGGCCTACCGCACCGCACGCCGCGCGAGGGCGATGCCTGCGACGGCGAGGGCCGCCATCGCGGCCATGATGACACGCGGCCCGGCGCCACAGACGTACAGCAAGGCCGCGACGAACATCGCGGCGATCTGCGCGAGGCCGAGGATCATCAACCTCAATAGCGCTCGCAAGGCGTTGCGTTGTGTGGCCGTGCTCATGATCAGGCATGCCCGGCGAGGATCGCGGCGATTTCGTGTTGCAGCCGTACTGGCAACACTCTTGCCACTGTTGATAGAAATGCAGCCTTAGTGGCGCCGGTGATCATCTCTTTCGGGATGAACAGGCCGGACTTGCGCTTGACGATCGGCACGCGACCGGCGCCGGCGCGGGCGAACACCTGCCCGCCGAGATCGAGGCCGACGCGGCGCGGGAATAGGCCGCCCTTGATGAACGTGCCCGTAAAGACGTGGCGCGCGTTCCATGGCGCGGCCGATACGCCGGCGCGGGTTTCCCTCGCGCCGAAGTATTTCAGCGCCACGTTGCCGCCGCGCGACTTGAGCGCATACGTCATGCCGGCCGGACGCTTCTGCACCGCCCGCACGATCACCGGACGCTTGAGCCCGGTTTGCTTTGTCAGCGTGCGCACAACCTGCGTTGCCGTCATGTCGCCAGTGCGCCGGATCGCGCGGCGGATCGCCGCCGGCGCGTCGCGCTCGGCCTTTTTGAACAGCGCCGAGAGGTGTTCGATTTTCGAGGCATCGATCTCAAGCGACGCGATCGACATCAGCGCCTCTTGATCGAGTTGCGCATCTGCGCGAGTTGATTGGCCGCCGCCGCGCGCAGTGCGCCCGATCGCGCGTCTTGCGCGATGGTGCGGGCAACGAAGGCGCCAGCAGTAACGGCGGCCCTTACGTTGCCCCTAGCGGCGGATGATACGCCGGCCGCGATCGCCTTGCGGCGCTCCTCACATCGACTGCAAGCCATGGCACAACACCTCAAAAGTAGATCAGCACGACGCGGCAAACAAATCCGCTTTCGATGATTCGGCTCGGGCATAGGCACAAGGCCGCCGGCTCGATCAATCACATTGCTTTGCCGGAATGTCCGCGCGTGCTGATATTGGAATTTACCGCCGATAGAAGTCGCGCACGGCGCGATCGGCGAGCGGCGCAACGCCGCCGTAGGATGCGCACACCGCATCCGCCGCAATCGCCTCGGGCGAGCGGGACTCGGTGTGCTGCACTTGGTGGCGCCCGATCGTGAATTGATGCACGGCGCTTTTGTCGGGAAGGCGCACGACAAGGCGATCGAAATGATCGTCGCCAACAACGATCATGCGCACGTCGACATAATCGCCCGGCTTGATCTCGCTCATGTTTCATCGCCTCAAATCGGAGCGCGCGATATTTTATAGCGCGTCGCCGCAGCGCGCTTGCCTTCCGGCCTTCAGTCTTTGCAGTCGTCGCGTTCTACTTCGCGATCCCGTGCGTTGCGTCATCAGTAGGATGCAACATCACCGCCTTGAGCGGTGAGCGTTTCAACTCAATGCGCGACTTGGCGCGCCTTCACATCATCAAAGCACCGCCGAAACTCAGTCGGCCGGTGTAGCCTCACAAGGTTTCAAGCGCGGTGCGTTCACATGATCGCCCCCCCTCAATGTAACCAAGGCTCGAAACGCAGAACCCGCCCTTGCGGGGCGGGTTTTTTGTCTTTGGCGGTTTTTCGCTTGTCCCCTGTACGTCAAGCATTCCCTTCCGGTCAACTCACCCGGTCACGGATCGCAGGGTTAGGCCGTCGCCGCAGTGCTTTTTCGCCTTTTGGTTCGGCTCGCCAAATTGTAGGCCGTGCGACTTTCGGCCTCGATCGGTGATTCGACGGGCGCGCCAGGCGCCCGCCGGCGCGGTGCCACGGGCAGGCCGACACTGACATCGCCGAGATCGCGCCGCGCCACGATACGCGAGGCCGGCACCTCGCCAGTGATCCACGGCATCGCCGCCGCGCTCGGGTACATCGGCTCAAACTCGACAAGCTTGCCGGCGAGCATATCGACGAGCGCGACCAACGACAAATGCCATGCGACATATTCGGCGCGACACTCGGCAACGTGCAACGGCGCCGGATCGTGCCACTCGATCGGCGAGCGGGGCGACATCGAGATCGTATATTCACCGTCACGCGCGCGCGCGCGCCCTTCGTTGCGCTTGATCTCGACCAGATCGCCCGCCGCGTCGAGGCCGAACACCATCGGACGCGGCCGGCCGGCGGCGTGCGTTTGTGCAAACCGCTGATACGGAGTCGGGTGTTCGAATTTCCACTTCGGCCGCGTGCCCATCGTCGCATTCGAGATCACGATCGAACGCGGATCGAAGGTAGCAACCATGATCGAGCCGAGCGCGTCGCCGGCGATCTCGACAAGATCACCGAACAACGGCTCGACATCGGCGACGTGATCGAACTTCGCCACTGTTCCGAGCGCGCGCATCGCGTCGGCAACCTTGATCGCGTCCTCATGCGGTGCGCCAGGCGAAAAGCCGAAACCATCACCCTGATAGCCGCCGGTCTGTACGCGCACGCCGAGCGCGGCAAACTGAATAATCAAATCCCACGGCGACGCCGCGACCGCCTGCCCCTTCGGCAACTCATCACGCATCGCCCACTGCAACAGTTTTTCGATATCGATAGATTTTTTCACGGCCTTGCCCCAGGTTTTGAATAACGGCGACTTTGGGATGTAGGGATGTAGGGACCATGTAGGGTTGGCCTCAACCCTACATGGTAGTTTTTTATAATGTTTTCATTTACTTACCTTGGATGGATGTAGGGATGTAGGATGAATCTATACGCACACATGAAGCTTTGAGTTTTTTGATCCCCGCACCCCTGAAAACAGATTGCAGGCAGAAAATCGAGAGCAACCCTACATCCCTACATGCCGCTCGCTTAGCTCTTTGACTTCGCTTGCTCTTTCGCGGATGTAGGGTTGCCGGCGACCCTACAGGGCGCCTACATCCCTACATGGTTTAGACCGGCACTTGATCGTCGTCGGCCGGGTGCGGCGGTTCATCGGCACGCCGACGCGAGGCCGCCTCGGGCACATGCTGCAGTCGCACGTTGAGGTAACGCATCCCCTTTTCGTTGCGCCGCTTGACGAAACCCTTTTGCGACATCGCCGTCCCAAAGCTTTTTTCGCGCCACGGCCTCACCGCGTTGGCGACGGCCCATGATGCAAAGGCGTCGTACATCTGCCGCGCCGACACGAACGCGACCGGCTCGCCGTCCGGACCAGGCGGTATGCTCTCGACGCACTCGCCGACGAAGGCGCCAACGGGGTCCATCTCCTCGCGATATTCCGCCGTCGCGTCGATCACCTCCTGCGGCGTTTGCAGTCCACCGTTGAGGTAATCGAGCGCGCCGGCGATCAGCCAATTGAGAATCCCCGCGCTCTCGGCCCACAACTCGGCCATGACATCATCCATCGCGCGCTTTTCCTTGTCGGTGATCGTCACCGGCCACGGCACGAATCGAATGCGCCGCCAAATGCCATGATCAACGCCGCCGATCTCAGGCTTGTGATTGCCGGACAAGATCATTTTGAACGCGGGCCGAAACTCGAAAAATTCCTTATTGAGAGATCGCACCAACATCGGCTCGCCACCAGTCAACGACTTGATCAACGCTTCCTTGAACTGCACACCCCTTTCAGGTTCGGACGCACGGACGAGCCGCGCACCGGGCAGGCGCGCGAGATCAGGCGTTGCCTGCGATCCGCTCCGTTGCTGATCGCCGGCAAGCGACTCGAATGCGATGGTGGCGCAATACGGCCCCATGATCCGCGCCACGATCTCGACAAAAGTCGATTTCCAATTCGAGCCCGTGCCGTAGTTGAAAACGAGACATTGCTCGCCGGTCAGGCCGGTCAAGGCATAACCGTGATAACGCTGCACGAAGTCGCGCACCGGCGCGATCGGAAGGAAGCGCTTAACGTCACGGTCGAAGATCGGGCAGCGCGCCGAGGGGTCGTATTCGACCGGCGCGACCTTCGTCATGTTGTCGCCGCGCGCGTGATCGACCATCTCGACACGCCATCGCTTGACCATCTTATCGGAATGATCCGCCGCATCGGGATCGGGCACCTCATCATAGACGAATCGAATGGTGCCATTCTTGACGTTGAGCGCCAACTTGTCGGCGTCGAGATCGTCAACCGTGATGGTGCGGTGTGGCAAAGCCTGTTCAAGCATTCCCCTGATCTTTCC
>Ga0068860_100002266_pt1 | contig 20230 bp, 15 predicted proteins | sample KBSSwiS32_FD_66597 | JGI IMG/M metagenome (GOLD analysis project Ga0068860, IMG submission 66597) | Switchgrass rhizosphere microbial communities from Kellogg Biological Station, Michigan, USA - KBS Switchgrass S3-2 | ecosystem: Host-associated > Plants > Roots > Rhizosphere > Soil ...
TCCACGATGATACCCAGTCCGAAGAGCAGCGCGAACAGCACGATAAAGTTCAACGTCACATGCGTGCCGATGATCAGGTCCGCCGCCGGCAGGAACACAAAGGCCACGAACATGCTCAATGGCACCGACAACGCCACGAAGAAGGCATTCACCACACCCATAAAGAACATGAGGATGATGAGCACCAGCATAAAGCCAATGACGATCGAGTTCACCAGGTCGTTAAAGGAAGTACGGGTCTTGCTGCTCATATCCCCCGTCACTGCTACGGTGAGATCCTGCGGCAGGTCCTTCTTCATCTCTTCCACCGTAGCTTTCACCTGGTCCGAGGTCTCGATAAGGTTTTCTCCGCTGCGTTTGATGATATTCAGCGTCACCACGTTCTTGCCATCCAGACGGGCATAGCTCTCCCTGTCCTTGATCGTATCCTTGATCGTTGCGATATCCTTTAAATACACCGAGCCCCCCGCAGGGTTGCGTATAATGATCTGCGCGATGTCCTCTGCGGTATGGAACTGACCCTTCAGCTGAAGGTTGCGTTTCATGGTGCCCACATCCAGCAGCCCCCCCGAGATATCCAGGTTCTCTCCTTTCACCGCATTGTCGATATCGTCAAAGTTGATATTGGAGGCGCGCATTTTATAGTTGTCCACATTGATCTGGAACTCGCGTTCCGGGGCGCCTACGATGTCTACCCTGTTCAGCTGGGAGAGGTCTTCCAGCTTATCTTTCATGTCGTCGGCAAATTTCTTCAGCCGCTGCTGGTCATAGTCGCCACTGATATTGACATACATGATCGGCTGGTCCGAAAAGCTCACTTCCAGCGCCGTCGGCTCCTGTGTAAGATTGGTCGGCAGGTCCTGCTTGGCCTTGTCGATGGCGTCCTTTACTTTCTGCAAAGCCACGTCCACCTTTACATCCGTCTCGAACTCCACCATGATGGCGGAATAATCCTGCTGCGAAGTGCTCGTGAATTTATTGATCTTGGCGCCCGTGATGGACTTGATCTGCTTCTCAATAGGACGGGTGACGAGGTTCTCCATGTCCTTTGGCGAGTTGCCCGTATAAATAGTGGACACATAGATAGTGGGTATCACGATGTCCGGGAACTGTTCCTTTGGCAGGGTCATGAATTGGTATATCCCGATACCGCTGACGACCAGCATCAGCAGGTAGATGGCTGTTTTATTCTTTACCGCCCAGGTAGTGACGATAAAGTCCTTGAACTTGCCGGTGATATTTTCTAAAACGCTCATACAGTTATTTTTTTTGGACCTATGGTCCGCTTGTCAATGTTGTCGGCCGACGAACCCTGGGTCCGCCCGGCGCTGCTATTGTATTGTGATCGGCTGTCCTTCGTACAATCCCTGGAATCCATCCGTGATCAGCTGATCGCCCAGATCCAGTCCGCCTGTAACTTCTACCCTGTCCGCATAGCTTTGACCAATGGTAATCGATTTCTTATGGGCCATCAGCGCCCCGCCCTTGTCCTTTGTAGCCACCATTACATACTTGCCCTTGTCGTCATTTTGCAGCGTATTCACAGGGATCGCCATCGCCTTTGGTGCAGCATAGTCCTGCAGTCTTACAACAGCCACCTGGTTACTGCGTATGTCCTTGTCATTAGGCAACCTGATCTCCACTGAGAAAGCGCGGCTTTCCGGGTTGATGGTTTTGCTGGTCGTCCTTACCATGCCCGTCACCTCTTTGTTGTTGAGACCCGGGAAGTCGATCTTTACAGGCGTACCCACTCTTACTCTTTCCTGGTATACTTCAGGCACCTGTAAAACCACCTTCAGGTTGCTGGTATTGACCAGGTGCAGGGATGCAGCGCCGGGTCCAAAGGTCTCTCCTACCTTAACGGTGATATTATCCACTGTCCCATCGATGTCCGCATATACATTGGTGAAATCCAGCTGATCCTGCACTGACTTTAGCTGGGTCTCCGCCTGGTCAACTGCATTTTTTGCATTGATAAGATCAACCTCTGTCCCTATTTTCTGATCCCAGAGATTCTTCCGGCGTTGGTACAGGTCCTTGGCGTGATCCAGCTGTATCTGGGCGTTGGTAACGGCGGTACGCTGCAGGACATCATCCAGCTTCAGCAACAGCTGCCCCTTGTGTACATAATCTCCTTGTTTGACCAGCACACTTCTCACAACACCACCCTGACCGCGGGGGGATACCCAGGTCATATTCTCCGCATCCACATTACCCTGCAGGTCTATATAGTGTGTAAAGGCGGAAGTAGCCACCGGGCTCAGCGCTACCAGCTTTGCCTTCTTGGCAACTTTGGAAGAAGTATCCATCCGGCTGATCTGCGCTTCCAGGCTGTCGATCCGCTTGGCCATCTCTTCCTGTCCGTTTTTCAGGGCAGCCAGCTCCTCCTTTTTGCCTTCCAGCGTATCAGGATATTTTTTGCTTGAACAGGCGATGAAGAAGGTGGCGACGATGGCCACTGTCAGTATCTTTTGCATATCGATCATTTTAAAGATTCTTGTCTTGGTGTTATTCATTTATAATTTCCCTACCGCATTGAGATAATCAACCTTCGCTACTACCGCGTTGTACAGGGCATTGAAATAATTAGCCTGCGCTACCCGCTGGTCCGCAAATGCGCTCGTGATCTCTATATTCGACCCCACGCCCTGCTCAAATTTTTTCCGGGTCTGGAGATATACCTTATCCGCCAATTCCATATTCTTCTGCTGGAAACTCAGCGTGGCCAGGGCCGCCGAAAATCGCAGCTGCGCCTGCTTCACATCATTGTCGATCCGTATCTTCAATGAATCCATGTTATTTTCCGTCTGACGCAGCCGGAGCTTCGCCTGGCTGACATTGGCGGCCTTAAAGAATCCATCGAAAATGGGTATGTTGATATTCAGCCCGATATAGGCAGAAGGATACCAGCTGTTCTTTTGCGTCAGGTCGAACTTATTCGAATACTGATTTTGAGAATAGTTCCCCGTCAGGTTGACCGTAGGTATATACATCTTCTTATACCGGCTGATGTCGAACTCGTTCAGCTGTTTTGTTACCTGCAGCAGCTGATAATCCTTTCTGTTGTTGTATTTATAATCATCCGTGAGCGCCGCATCCCTGATCGCATCATAGGTGAGGGAATCCGTCAGCCGCAGCGAATCACCTATCGGCATGCCCATCAGCACTTTCAGACCCAGATAACCATTGTCGATGTTCAGCTGCAGGTTTATTTTTTCCGTATTAAGGTTGGCCAGCTGCACATCCGCCTTGTCCACATCCAGCTGCTCGGCAAAACCATTTTTGAACATCTCCGTGTAGTTGTGTTTAAGCTCCTCTTGGCTCGCAATGTTGGCATCCAATTGCGCGATCTGGCTCTTGCTGACCACCAGCTGATAATAGACCTTCTCGATGTTGGCGCGGATCACCTGCTCCGTGACCTCCTGCTTCTTACGATAGAATTCCAATGAAGCCTGGCGCGCCTGCAATCCCACGAATACCTGCCCATCGAACAGCACCTGCTTCAGCGTGATGCCGGCGTTGTTATTGTATTGTGTACCGAACTGGAGAGGAACAAATGTACCCGCGGGCTGACCCACAAACTCGCCCGGGATCAGCGTAGTAGGTATCTTGACATTGTCCGTCAGTCCCAGCGAACCCGTGATCTGTGGCAGAGCCTGGGAAGTAGTGGCCCGGTTGCTTTGTTCCTGTATCTGGTAGTCTAGCAGCGCATTCTTGACCATGACGCTGTTCTTGCTGGCATAGTCGATAGCCTGTGCTACTGATAATTCATGGATCTGCGGAGCTCGCACGCCCCCCGGGCTATCGGTCGCCTGCTGGGTCCATGCCCTACATGCAGGGAAAGTCAAGAGGACGGTCATCAGGATCTTTCCGTACTTAAACCTTCTGTTCATGAGATGATTTTTTGTTACGTTCTGTAGTGTATTTCTCGATTAGCAATCTGCCTTTGTCACTCGCTACGCCATAGAGGAACATAATGGCCAGCTCATAGGCCACCTCCGCTACTTTGTATCGGCTGTGGGGGAAAACATCGGGGTTGAATACCAAAAAGGCCGCGTCGATCCTCGCCTTTACCACGACATCCTTATCCACATCCTGCCGGTACAGACCTTCTTCCACCCCCCATTGAAGGTTGTCAATCAGTATTTTATAAAGGAATTGGTATTTGAACTCCTTTAGCCGCTGATACGCCCGCGGGTGATGCTTTTCCAGGTCATACAGCATCAGGGGATTTGTATATTTCAGCATTTCCTCCACCGAGTCCTGGGCCATGAAGATCTGGTGGACCGCATTTTCCGCCTGCTGACGGAACTGCACGCATTCCTCCTCGTTCTTGCGTATCTCCCGGTCGATGACAGCCGAGACCATATCATCCTTGTCCGTAAAGAACTGGTATATCGTCTTTTTGGAAATACCCAGCTGGGCAGCGATCTCATCCATAGTGATGGACCGGATGCCGTACCTCAGGAAGAGGTCGGCGGCTTTACCCAATATTCTCTCTTTTACATCCATAATTGCACTCCTGGCAGACGAGGGCGTTTTTTAGCCTCCCGGAAGGCAAAACTATGGAAACTTTTTTCGTTACGAAAGTTTCCAGATGGATTTTTTTTACCGCCCATCCAATTCGTCCCCCCACTCGGAAGGTCAGATTGAAGAAAGAAAAGCCGCAGCAGCCTGTCGGACAGACAATTATTCCAAAGAGCAGACCGGTCCGGCCAGTTCGCCCCGGAATATGTATTTTTGGAGTGCTAAATCCCCTGCACATGAAGTTCCAAAAAGTTCCTAAACGATTGTTTCACTTCTTTTTACAGGGGGTGCTCGTGCTGGCCCCGATATCCATTACCATTTGGATGACCATCAACGTCTTCAACTGGATAGATAACATCCTGCCCAACCTGGTACACAACCTTTTCCCCAACCTCATGGGATTGGACCAGTTCGGCGTCCCCAAACGTATCCCCGGCCTTGGCTTTATCGTCTTCATAGCCATCGCCCTCTTCGTGGGATATATCTCCCCCTCCATTATCGTCAGCCGGTTTATGGACTTTGCCGACAAGGTCCTGGAAAAGACCCCTGGCATCAAGCTTGTCTACTCCACCCTAAAGGACTTCTTCGAAGCCTTCGCCGGCAACAAGCGGAAGTTCGACAAGGCCGTTCTTGTCAGCATCGACGCACCCGATATCTGGCGTGTCGGTTTTATCACCCAGGAAGAATTGCATGAGTTTGGCCTGCAGGAATACGTAGCCGTCTACGTCCCTCAATCCTATGCTTTTGCAGGACATCTTTATTTTGTAAAAAGGGACAGGGTGCGTATTGTCACCGACCTCAGCTCCGCAGACGCTATGAAATTTGCGATCTCAGGTGGGGTGGCAGAAGTGGATGAACACGAGCATGCCGGGCATACTTCCCCATAGCCCCTGAAAGGGGCTGGTCCAGGGCAGGAAGCCCCGACCGGGATTTCCGAGGAAGGGTCCAACAGTGTTGGAATCAACGATGGTTATGAGCATGCCTGAGCCCAGCGAAGGGCACGAACGAGTAAGACCGTGTCAAAGCAGGTCTGACGAAGTCCTTCCGTGACGAAGCAGGTCCGACGAAGGCCTCAAACATTGGCGGAAATTGGGCTATTTTTTTGTGAAGACCGATTTCCGCCATACAAAGTACCAGGTGATCAATATCTGAAAAAGAATAAAGCTTGGCAAAAGATAAGGATGTCGCTCCAGCGGCCGTAAACTATCCCCCGACGCCAGCATCACTGGCAGATCCAGCACATTAAAGACGATAATGACGACGAGCATCCCCCTGCTCCCCTTAAAATACCACCAGCAAAATATCCCATACAACAGCTCGATCACAAAGTCCAGGACAGGAGCATCGATGATCCCAAAACCCCACACCGGCCCATCCGCAAAAGGCGACAGACGCATATCATGTTCATGAAAGATCAGGTCGATGACCACATGCGAGATCACACCTATGGAAGAAGCTAGCGCAATAGTATGTCTTTTATAAATGCCAAAGACAAGGATATAGAGCAGCCCCGCAAATACAATCCCCGAAAAAAGGGAATGTGAATAAGGGAGAAAATCCAGGTGCAGCCTGCCATTGCTGACCGAAAAATATTCAACACCCATAAAATTAAAGAGAACCCAGAACAGCTCCACCAGCTGTACCGATATCAGTAAGAGGAACAAAGGGGACTGCGGTGACCTTTTTTTGATCAGCAGCGCCGTAGCGGCATGGTCGATGGCGTACATACAATATGCTTTAGCACGCAAATTTCCGCCGCCTATTTCCAAAAAGCTTGAACGTTTTGGCTATTCTTTAAAATAGCCGAAGGATACAGCCCAAACATTTTCCGAAAGGTCCTGTTAAAATGCGACGCATCCGAAAACCCCGCATACAGCGCCGCCTCACGAAGATTCTTCGTTTCAAAGACCTTTTGCAAAGCCATCAATATACGCGCCCAAAGGACATATTTTTTTATAGGTATGCCTACCTGCTTTTTGAATAAGTGTGTAAGCCGCCCCGATGAGAGAAATACTTCCGCCGCCAGGTCCTCGATCTTAAATTCTTCATCTTTCTTTTCTTCCAGCAGCCGCATCACCTGCTGGATCCGTTCATCTATAACAGGTGACTCATCCAGTGCGCTCAGTCGATAGACATATTGACGGGTGAGATCATGTACATAATGACTGTCCAGCACATCAGCGCCCAGACATCCTTCGATACGTTGCAGGAACTGAGCCGTCTCTTCCACAGGCAGCTCCATCACAGCTTGACGGGTGAGATAATTCTTTTTCAGCGCCCGGCCCACCGTCGTCATCGGGTCGATGTTCAACAGGAGAAAAGTGTTCTCGTTCGTCCTGCATTCATGTGGCTGGTCGGAGTCGATGATGACAGCCATGACCTTTTTAAAAGACCCTTCCGGGGAGCTGATATAAAAAGGATGATCGAAGCTAAGCGCTATCTGGATGGCATGATGATCATGGGTAGACGTGTCTATGGCCCGGCCGATATACATAAATTGCCCTGCCCAAAAGAAAAAATATGAGTTTGATTCGGTCATAGATCAGTGGCCTGAGGCCCGAAAGTAAGTTAATCATTGATTTTTACTTACGGGAATTTGTCTTCCCGAAAAAATAGCCAAATTCCCGTAAACCAGGCCTTCGGTCGCAACCTTCGCCAAGGCTCGTTTGTAACTGTCCTTCAGACAAGCACCTTCCAGGTGCTTTTAAAAAGATTTAAAAAAAACTCGCAAAATTTTACAAATCAAAAAGATCGCTTTTTTCTCTCCTTTAAAGCCCTCGTGTTTGCCGGAGAGGGGGTATCTTTGGGCCGCCAAGCGAACGACCTCGTCCATTGGCGCATAAATTAGGAACCGCTGGACGCGGTCCCGCACAATATAAATTCGACAACAATGGTCCACAATTTCAATTCCGGTCCCAGCGTCCTTCCCAAAGAAGTATTCGAGCAGGCCAGTCAGGCTATCCTCGACTTCAATGGCACAGGCCTCTCCATACTGGAGATCGGTCACCGTACACCTCTGTTCCAGAACATCATCGATGAAGCCCTCGCCACCGCACGCGAGCTGATGCAGCTCGACAAGGAACACGAGATCCTCTTCCTTCACGGCGGCGCCTCCACTCAGTTCTTCCAGGTGCCCATGAACCTATTGAACGACAACGAGACGGCAGCATACCTCGACTGCGGCACCTGGGGCACCAAGGCTATCAAGGAAGCCAAACTTTTCGGTAATGTGAACATGGTCGCTTCGTCCAAAGACAAAAACTACACGTATATCCCCAAAGGATACATTATCCCCAAGGACTCCAAATACTTTCATTACACCACCAATAATACCATCGAAGGCACGCAGATGCATGCTATTCCCGACATCGATGTCCCGCTGGTGGCAGACATGAGCAGTGATATCCTCAGCCGGACAATGGACTTTAACCGGTTCGCCCTCATTTATGCAGGCGCTCAGAAAAACATAGGCGCCGCAGGAGTGAACATGGTCATCGTACGAAAAGATATTTTGGGCAAGGTGTCGAGGAAGCTGCCCACCATGATGGATTATCGCCAGCATATCGAGGCCGGCTCCATACTGAATACTCCTCCCGTCTTTGCTATCTATGTATGTATGCTGACCCTGCGTTGGTTAAAGGAGCAGGGCGGTGTATCAGCCATTGAAAAGCTCAATAATAAAAAAGCCGCGCTGCTATACGACACCCTCGACAGTCTTCCCCTCTTTCGCCCCACCGTGGCAAAAGAGGACAGGAGCAAGATGAATGTCGTTTGGGTCATGGAGGACAAGGAGCTGGAAAAAGAGTTCCTGGAAACCTGCACCGCCAACGGCATGGTAGGCATACAGGGTCACCGCACCGCAGGAGGGTTCAGGGCCAGCCTGTACAATGCCCTGCCGATAGACAGCGTCCGTATACTGACAGAATTGATGAAAGAATTCGCTACTCAAAAAGCATAAAAATATATGGCTAGCATAACTCCTTTCAGGGCCTTACGTCCTACACCACAACTGGCCGCACAGGTTGCATCCAGGCCATACGATGTACTCAACAGCCAGGAGGCCCGGCAGGAAGCCGCCGGCAATCCCGACTCATTCCTTCATATTACCAAGTCCGAGATCGACCTGCCTGCCGACATCGACACGCACTCGCAGCAGGTGTACGACAAGGCAAAAGAAAATTTGCAGAATTTCATACACAAGGGTATCCTCTTACAAGAAGATAAACCCCGGTACTATATCTATCGTCTGATCATGAACGGAAGAAGCCAGACAGGTCTGGTATGCGGCAGCTCCGTGGACGATTATGAAAAGGATATTATAAAGAAGCATGAGTTCACACGTCCTGACAAAGAGGCCGATCGTATTCATCACATGAAGACCATCCGCGCCCAGACAGGGAATGTATTCCTCGCTTATAAGAATGTAGCCGACATCGACAACCTCATCGAAGGCTGGAAGAAGGCGCATCCTCCTTTATATGATTTTACAGCGGAGGACGGTATCCAGCATACCATCTGGGCCGTCGACGAGGATGGCGCCATTGAATCGTTGACCCGGTCTTTTGCCGAAAAAGTCCCCTTTACCTACATCGCCGATGGACACCACCGCGCCGCATCCGCTGCCAAGGTGAGAAAAGAGCTGGATGGATCTGCCGGCAGGGACGCCGATCATTTCCTTACTACCTTATTTCCTTCCGCAGAGCTCAGTATCCTGGACTACAACCGCCTTGTCAGGGACCTCAACGGCGCCAGCAAAGAGGAGTTCATAGACAGCCTGCAAAAAGACTTTCTCGTAGGCAAGGTTGACAAAGCCTTCTCACCTGCCCTGCTGCACGAGTTCGGCATGTACCTTGGCGGCGACTGGTATCAGCTCGTAGCCAGGGAAGGTTCCTATACGGAAGATCCCATCGGAGTGCTGGACGTGACCATTCTCCAAAGGAACGTGCTGGATAAGCTGCTGGCTATCAAAGACCCTCGCACCGACAAGCGGATCGACTTCGTAGGTGGCATCCGTGGACTGGCGGAGCTGGAAAAAAGGGTCGACAGCGGGGAAATGAAGGTCGCATTCAGCCTCTACCCCGTCAGCATCGAGCAGCTGTTTGCCATCGCCGACAGTGGGAATGTCATGCCGCCCAAAAGCACCTGGTTTGAACCCAAGCTGCGGGACGGACTGCTGACGCACCTGATTTAATCCTATCTTTGGCGTTCTCTAGCTGGCCATTAGCCATGTAAAAAAGCCCAATTTATGAGCCGAAGGTTTCTTTTCTTGCCCTGTGCGCTGATCCTTACCTGCCTGTCTGCCCTTTCACAACAGCCGGATTCAAGATCGTTGCAGGAGTCCGCCAAAACCTATACACGCCAGGGCGACTATACCAATGCCATCATGGTACTCACCGGCGCCGTCCAGAAAGACCCTCAAAACCTCGAGCTGCTCAAAGACCTCGCTTTTAACTATTATCTGCAAAAGGATTTTGCAAAAGGCCTGAGCACAGCCCGCCCCCTGCTGGAAAGACCCGATGCCGATGTGCAATCTTTCCAGATCACAGGGATGCTCCTCAAAGCCATCGATGACTCGAAGGAATGTGAGCGGATGTACAAGGCCGGTATCAAAAAATTCCCCCACAGCGGAGTCCTCTATAACGAGTACGGTGAAATGCTCTGGGCCCGCCAGGACAATACCGCCATCCGGCAATGGGAGAAAGGCATCGAGGTCGACCCCGGCTATTCTTCCAACTACTATAATGCCTGCCGGTTTTATTTCTTCACCTATGACAAGATCTGGGCCATCCTCTATGGAGAGACCTTTGTCAACCTCGAGAGCTACTCCAGACGCAGCGCCGAGATAAAGGATGTCCTGCTCGAGTCGTACAAAAAATTATACGCCGACGGCGATGTCATGAAGGACCAGACTACCAAGAGCCCGTTTGCCCTGGCCTGTCTGAATATGCTCTCCTCTCTCCGGCCCGTCGTCGCACAGGGTATTACCACGGAGTCGCTGATAGTGCTCAGGACAAAATTTATCCTTGGCTGGTATGAAAAATATCCCACGACCTACCCATTCCGGCTATTCGATTACGAGAGACAATTGTTAAAGGAAGGAATGTTCGATGCCTATAATCAATGGGTCTTCGGCGCCGCCGAGAACCTCACCGCATTCCAAACCTGGACCAATACGCATAGTGATGAATATAAACGTTTTATAAACTTCCAGCAAGGCAGGGTCTTCAAGCTGCCGGAGGGCCAATACTACCAGACGGCAGGGAAATAAAATGTCACCGGTTCGGGGAAGTTTTGTACATTGATCCTGGATTAAACGACCACTATGACCGAACCCAAACGATTGTTCGATTGTATCTTACCCGAACAGGGAGTGCCCGCCCTCCCCGATATGCTGGCCGGTAAAGAGAACGGCAAATACAAGGCCTACAGCACCGCCGAAACCATCGATACCATCCATAAATTGAGCGCCGGTCTCCTGCGCCTCGGCATCTCCGGGCAGGACGGCACCATCGAAGGAAGGGACAAAGTAGCCGTCATTTCTAAAAACCGTCCTGAGTGGATCATGCTCGATCTGGCCGTACAGCAGATTGGCGCCATTCTTACACCCGTCTATCCTACCATTAGCGTACACGAGCTCGAGTTCATCCTCAACGATGCGCAGGTAAAGATCATATTTGTCAACGACGAAGAACTGTTCCATAAAGTGTTGAGCATCCGCGAACGGGTCCCGAGCCTCAAAGAGATCTATACGTTCGAGCACGTAGCGCATGGCCGTCACTGGAAGGAGCTGCTGAATGACTTCCAGGCCGACGATATGTTACGTATCACCTCCATCCGGGATAAGATAAAGTCTGAAGACCTCGCCACCATCATCTATACATCCGGCACCACCGGTACACCCAAAGGCGTTATGCTGACCCATCACAACATTGTCAGCAATGTGCAGTCGACGATCCCCTGCCTTCCCAAAGGCCCTCTTCGCGCCCTGAGCTTCCTCCCCCTGAACCATATATACGAGCGTATGCTCACCTATGTATATCTTTTTAGCGGCAGCTCTATCTATTATGCGGAGAGCATGGACACCATTGGGGAGAATCTGAAAGAGGTGAAGCCGCAGATGTTTGTGACTGTCCCCCGATTGCTGGAAAAGGTCTATGACCGCATCATGCTAAAGGGCGGCGAGTTGACGGGGATAAAGAAAAAGCTGTTCTTCTGGGCCCATGACCTGGCCTCCCGCTATGAGATCAACCAGTCGATGGGAGTTTGGTACAATATGCAGCTGTCGCTGGCCAATAAACTTATTTTCAGCAAGTGGAGAGAGGCGCTCGGAAATAATATCACCTGCGTTGCCAGTGGCGGCGCCGCCTGCCAGCCCAGACTCATCCGCATCTTTACAGCTGCCCGCATCCCCATACTGGAGGGCTACGGTCTGACAGAGACCTCACCCGTCATCAGCGTCAACCGCCTCGAGGTGGAGGATCGCAAGTTCGGCTCCGTGGGGCCTGTTATTCCCGGCGTAGAGGTAAAGATCGCAGAGGACGGCGAGATCCTTTGCAAAGGCCCCAATGTCATGTTAGGTTATTATAAACGACCTGACCTCACCGCCGAGGTGATGCAGAACGGCTGGTTCCATACCGGCGACATCGGCGTGCTGGAAAATAGAAAGTTCCTGAAGATCACCGATCGTAAGAAGGAGCTGTTCAAGACCAGCGGTGGAAAGTACGTAGCGCCGCTGGCGATAGAAAGCAAGCTCAAGGAATCTCCCTATATCGAACAGCTGATGGTCGTAGGACCTGAGCGCAAATTTGTAGGTGCCCTCATCGTGCCCAACTTCGCTTATCTGAAGGACTGGGCCAAACAGAATGGTGTCGACGATAGCTCGCAGGATGCAATGGTCCGCGATCCCAGGGTCATCGCCATGTACCAGGAGATCATCGAAAGCTTTAACAAATACTTTGATCATGTCCAGCAGGTAAAACGCTTTCGCCTGCTGCCGGCCGACTGGACCGTCGAGACAGGGGAAATGACGCCCAAGCTAAGCCTCAAAAGAAGGGTCATCGCGGAAAAATACCGCGACCTCATCGATGGCATTTATGCGGAATAACCAATTATGAAGACTCGCCGTGCTATCTTATTGTCCCTGGCTGGCATCCTGCTGTTCCTGAACCTCATCGTGCTGGCAGCGGGTCCCAAATTACCGCCGGAATATAAGGGGGATACCGCATATACTCTTGGGTTTTACACAGGTAAGTTACTGTTGGCAATGATTGCCATTTACCTACTGATCGAAGCTCGTAGGATCAATAAGAAATTAAAGGCCAGACAACGCGAGGAGCTGATGAATGCCTTCAAAGACCTTCCAGATAAAGATCCGTCTTAACGTTTATCCTTCCCTGAATTTCAGCAGCTGCAATTTCCCATTCCCCACCACCAGGAACAGGATCAGCAGGAGCAGCACAACGATGGATAGCAATAGTTCCGAAAAGGGTCTGTACAGATTGTCTGGCGACAGGTTGACAAAAAAGATAGCGCCCAGCAGGATCGGTATCTGGATGAGACAGGCAAACCTTGTGAGCACCCCCAGTATCAGCAGTATGCCGCCCAGGATGTGTGCAAAGGCGATGTAGTTGCTCATCAGCATGGATGAAAATGATCCGAAAGCCATCTTGTTGGTGATGAGACTGAGCATGGACCCCATGTTGTAAAGGAATTCCACGCCTTTGTAGCAAAGGAATGCTCCAAGGAGAATGCGAACGATATCGAGCCATTGGGGATGATGAGTGTCACCCCAGTGCTCCACGCGTTGTACGAGGTTCATATAGCATCGTTTTTAGGTGAGGCGGACGCACGGTCCGTCGTTTAAAGAGTTTATGTCTGTAGGCCTTCGAAGGACCTGCTTTGACACGGAAGGACTTCGTCAGACCTGCTTTGACACGGTCTTTCTCGTTCGTGCCCTTCGCTGGGCTCGGGCATGCTCATAACCATCGTTGGGTCCAACACTGTTGGACCCTTCCTCGGGCTTCGCCCATACCCTTCGTCGGACCTGCTTCGACACGGTCTTCCTCGGGTACCTCGGTCGGAACCTTGCGGTTCCGGACGATGAACCGTTGGTTCATCAAGGAGCTTATCCTAATATACGTTTTTTTCGGATATATTCCATGGCTTTTTATTAGGTCGTGCCCCTTCGGGTCGGGCTCTTCACTGTAGTCCTCGCTTCGCTCCGGGCTGTCGTTGCGATCCCTCACGCGCTATTGTCAAGTCCTTCAGCCACTTACTCTTCTGTGCTGGTTGCTGTTATATTGGTCGGTCAGCCCAGACCGCTCCGCCGCTGTATGTTGGGTACGTCTGTGCGGAAGGGGTTTTTTCAACGGAAGTTCTATCAGCAGTAGTGCCTGGATCCCCAAGCCCAACATAAGGCGTCTCCACGGATGGGCTGACCCTGACAGTTTGTGCAAGCGAGGGGTAGGGGGTGTACAAGGTTATATATAGAGAGGGAATGCGGTTGTATCTCACGGTCGGCTGACATGTATCTGCATAGCCTGCCTGTGTGCCGCCTAATGTCCCGCTGCTGTATTTGCCCGGGCAGGTCGCTGCTAACACAAGTCGTTGCAAGCTCTCAAGGTCATCCGGATGTAACTTGCGTTCGTCCAAATAAGGCAGCGGAACCCACGACTATCTCCGTCTTACCCTACCTTCTCCCTCCTTGGATACTCCATTGGACATTCATTTCCTTTCAAAAAAGTATTCCAGGTGGCTCCGAAAAAAATAAACCCCTCCTGGCGCTGTGCGAGGGGATTTATTTTTTTCTTCAAAACCACTTCTATGCTTTACTTATTAATTATGAAAGGAAATGAATTACACGTCCATAAAGTACATCCAAGGGATGAAGAGACCTTTAGGTTATTCTACGATGAAAAAATCCTTGTAGAAGGTGCATCCATTCGGGATGTCCTGCGGCAGTTCGATGAAATGCCGCTTATTATAAATTACGGGTGGCAGGCCGTAATTTTTTTCAAGTATCTTTTACTTAAGCTTCCTGGCTTAGGGCCCGAAAGGGCTTGTTTGTAAAGCCACTTGCGTATGAGGCATCTGCGTACCCTCGATGCCAAATTACCTCAATTTGAGAATCATGATTAAGCTAATTTTGTTGAAAACGGACCTACTATGGAAGGCGGGGCAAAGGCTTTGGGTACTCCCCTCATAGAAAAATTAACCCTGGTTTCCCCCTCCTTCTCTTTGTTCTACTCATGCTCACAGCTGGAATGTTTCAGGAGAGTCGATCCTGGTGAAGTACGCCTTCTTTTGGCATCGAGAAAATCTCGGACATCTTAAAAGAAAGTTTCGGTCGAAGTCCGGGACAGCGGAAGGCACTCACGCCCCTTTCGCTTCGGGCGATAAAAATACCAGTTGTCCGTATAGGACATATAAAAAAAAATCCCTATCTTCAATTTATCTCCTTATGAATTGCAATAAATAAATTCCTGCCCGCCTTTTCCTGCAATCAATTTCTCATTAAACTTCTTACAATGAAACCGATCACAAAGGCGGCCATCCTAATGGCCATCCTTGTCGTTGTCTTTATTGCCGGCTGAGAAATTTACCTTCGCAGTACGGGTGTAACCCTGTCATATGATGAGGGTAAAGAGCTATGGGCCGACAAGCGGGCAAAAGTGTATAAATCACCTGCCACCGCAACGGTATTCATCGGCAGCTCCCGTATCAAGTACGACCTCGACATCGACACCTGGCAAAAGCTGACAGGACGTGAGGCCATCCAGCTGGCTATGGAAGGGAATTCCCCTGTGGCGATCCTCGAGGATCTGGCGGCCGATCAGCGATTTGCCGGAAAGCTCGTCATAGATGTGACAGAACTCGTCTTTTTTTCCGCCGACGACGCACCGGTCCGACATGAACAAAAGGAATATCTTGACTATTACTGGAGGCGCACCCCTGCTCAGCGGGCCAGCTTCATATTGGATCATGCCTTGGAATCCCAGTTGGTCTTCCTCGACAAAGAAGGCCTTTCCCTAAATGCAGAATTGGATAAGCTAACCATCCCTAACAGGCCGAATGTCTTTGCTCCACCCATATTCCCGCTGGATTTTTCGCGGGTGACTTTTGACCGGCAGGATAAGATGTCTCCCCGGTTTCTCGCAGACACCAACCTGCAACACCAGGTGCAGAATATTTGGGTGTTCTTGCAGACAGCTGGCGCGGCCATTGCATCCCAGCATCCTTCAAACCCCACGCCGGCCATCATGCAGCAGGTCGCTGTCGCGGTCGCGAAGATAAAGTCACGGGGCGGTGAGATCGTTTTTGTGCGTACGCCGGGCAGCGGCCCCATGGCAGCGGGGGAAGATAAAGGATTTCCAAGGGCAAAATTCTGGGAGCCGCTGCTTGCCATAACTCAATGCAAGGGCATCCATTTTGCGGATGATCCGGCGACGGCTCATTTTGTTTGTCCCGAATGGTCGCATCTGTCCCCTTCCGATGCTGTACTATACACCCGTGCGCTGATCGGCCACCTCCCGGAGTCATTTGTTCACTAAAGACGGCAAACTTTCGACAAACCCCCTAAATATTCCCATATGGTCTTCAACTCATACATTTTCATCCTCTTCTTTGGCGTCGTGCTGCTCCTGCACAACCTGCCTTTTCCATGGAAAGTCAAGAAGATCAACCTTCTTTTGGCGAGCTACCTTTTCTATGCTGCCTGGAATCCGCCCTTCATTCTTCTGCTTTGGCTCTCTACCGTTGTCGATTATTTTGTGGGCAAGGCACTGTATAACCAATCCAATATCCATAAAAAGAGACTCCTGCTCGTGATCAGCCTTTGCGGCAATCTGGGCATGCTCTGCTTCTTCAAATACGGCGCATTCCTGCAGGATAATTTCGTTCAGCTGGTCAATACCCTGGGGATCAATTTTCATCCCGCCAAACCAAATATCATTCTGCCGGCAGGGATCTCATTCTACACCTTTACGACCTTGTGCTATACGATCGACATGTACCGCAAGGAAAGCAAGCCTGTGGGTTCGCTGCTGGATTTTTCCCTGTTTGTGACATTCTTCCCGCACCTGGTAGCAGGTCCGATCGTGCGGCCGCCACAGTTGGTACCACAATTTGAATCGCCCCATCGCGCCACAAAGCAACAGCTCCTGGAAGGTCTGTTCTTGTTGTCCTTAGGATTGTTTATGAAAGTTACCCTGGCCGACAGTATGCTTGCCGCATCCGCCAACACAGTTTACGGCACGCCGACCCCCTTGACGGCACTGGATGCCTGGATGGGAACGCTGGCGTTTGCCGGCCAGATATTCCTGGACTTCGCCGGCTATTCCACCTGCGCCATCGGCGCTGCATTATGCCTGGGTTTTGTACTTCCGTTGAATTTCCGCTGGCCTTATGGCGCTATTAGTTTTTCTGATTTCTGGCGCCGCTGGCATATCACGTTATCCGCCTGGCTGCGGGACTATCTGTATATCCCGCTCGGTGGCAACCGAAAAGGGAGGCCGCGAACCTATATGAACCTCATGGTGACGATGCTGCTCGGTGGACTTTGGCATGGGGCCAACTGGACCTTTGTAGCCTGGGGTGCCTTGCATGGATTGTACCTGTGGGTGGAGAAATTTTTTACGGATAAAAAGAAAACTACCCCGACGCTGGTGATACCCACCGCAGCGGGAGATGGCATTCCGGAATCAGGCCCTGTGATGGCGAAACCAGCCACGAGGCCAAAACCATTCATGGGCGGCCTCCCATATGTGTTGCTCACGTTTTTACTTGTGAACATCACCTGGGTCTTTTTCCGGGCCAGCACCTTTAGTGGTGCGGGTCATCTTTTAAGCTCTATGTTTGGCTTCGTTCAGAATGGGCGACCCCTACTGAGTACGTTGGCAATGATCAAAATATCGGTGATCATCCTCGCCCTCATCATCCTTCACTGGCGATTGCGCGACATGCGGCTGGTCGATATCATCTATCGTCTGCCCTGGTGGGCGCTCGGCAGTCTCTGGGCTTGCATGCTGATCCTGCTGATCCTGAGCCAGGAGAGTACCAGCACGTTTATTTACTTTCAGTTTTAGGTAACCAAACTTCAAGGATGAATTTCAAGTGCACTATGAAATGGATCACCTATGGACCAAGGTGCGAGGGAATCTAATGCCGCGAGATGTCCTTAAGCCGAAAGGTTTTTCTCCAGCGGACGCATCTGACGTTCAAGCGCAAAAAAGATATAATAAAATCAATTAAAAAGTTATAGTTATTCTCATCCTTATCCCCTGCATAGTGAAAGGCTGCGCCGGCACGTCCGGAACACAATATGTATCCGGCCCTCAATATTTGATCACATCTCAGCGAGTTTCTGCAAAAAGGTTACAATTTGTAATAAACTGCAAATAGTCTGCAGGAAGCGTAAAATCTAAACCAGCCAAAAATTGCTTCATAGACTCCTCACTTACTGGTCCATTCTTTTCCAAATCTTTTGTCAAATGCTCAATAGTCATATGCCAACAATATATTACCTGATTGTTCAATGCTCCAAAATGTAGTTCTTCGACATTCCTAATATTCACACACACTAACTCATCTTCCTTATCACAAGCCCACCTTTATTTTAAGCAGGTCCAATTTTATCATTTTTCAAGCTTCTCAATGATCTTCTTCGCTGCCACCAAGCGTATCTTCCTGTTCTTCTCCACCATTTTTTCTTTGATCCAGTGTTCCAATCTGTGATGCAGTGGGATCAGCAACGCCGCGACAATCACCAGGATCGCCAGCATAAATACGGGCGAATCGTTTGTGGCTTCGCTGATATACGGATGAATGAACAGGTTGATGAACTCAAATACGATCAGCAATCCAAGCACGCCCAAAAACTCGATCCATTTTTCGTTGACAATGATGCTGCGGCTCAACAATAAGAAGATACAGATAAATACAATGATGCCAAGAGCAATTGAGGCGTACTGGATATTGTGCCTACGCCGTTCATTAGCTTCATCAATCTTCGATTGCTCGTCGATATCCTTAAGCTGCTGTGCAAAGGTCATGTTTTGAAATTCCGCAATCCTTTTTTGATTGCTCACCGAATCTTTGTAATCCATCTGCATTTTCGCATAGTAAATAATGCTGTCCTTATCGCCCAATTTCGTGTATATCTTCCGGAGGATCCTGGCTACGTTACTGATGCCTTCATTGATGCCGGTATTTCGGGCCACCGATAGGTTTTCCAACGCAAGCTGCCTGGCTTCATCATAATTTCCTTCTCTCAACAGGAACTCGCAATACACATTCCCATGCCGTATTTGTGCCGATGCGATCTTTTCTTTTCTGCAATAGGCAATGGCTTTTTCATAATACGCTTTGGCAAGGAGGGTGTCACTCTTTAGTTCATAGGCCCTGCCGATCTGTGTCGGTAGAATGGCAAACACCGTGGCATCAAAATCCTTCGTATCGTTTTCATCGCATTTCTTCAAATAGGACAGCGCCGAATCCGGCTTTTGAAGGCTGTTGTACACCATGCCATATAAGAGATTTTGGAAAAATGGGTTTGGGACCCCAAGCGCGTCTCCTTTTTGCAGGTAGCTCAATGCAACTTCCGTGTTTTCGGTAACGCCATATATATAAGCGATGTTTTGATAAAGCCCTGCTTTGATCCTACCGGTGCGTGCATACTTTAGGGCATTGAAATAATTTTCCAATGCAAAGTTGTAATCAGTTCTCGTTCCATACCGGTTTCCAATGGCGCGGAACAGCAAATACATTATCGAGTCGGATTTCAATTCTTTGGCAAGCGCATACATCTGCTTTTGAAAAAGAACAGAACTGTCATATAGGCCGGTTGTGTAATAATACCGGTCAAGCCTGCGCATAGCCTCAAATTTTTCTTCGCCTTTTGCCGTTTGCATCAACAGCCTCGCAGAATCCAAAGGCATCCGGTACGCTTGCGAAAAAGAAAGCAGCCTCGCGAGCAAGAGAAGGGTCAGCAGGGGGAATTTTCTCATACAATCAGTTGATAGCGTAGATATCTACGGTATCTAAAGATACAAAAGGGATGGTACTTTCAATCGATGCCTCTTTTTATTCAGTTCTCAAACTCCCGATCGGATTGGCCAATGCCGCCCTCATGGCCCGGAAACTGATCGTAACCAACGTGATAACTAAAATCAAAACATGCCGTTGAGCAAGTTCAGGCTCTACGGTCGTTTTCCACTCCGGGGCGGCTAAATAGAATGCCAGCATCATTTTATTCTCGGGAACGGACAGGTCCAAGGCTGTTCAATGGCCTGGAGTTCCACTTCCAATTTACGGAGGGCACTGATCATCTGGTAGGCATCACCGGCATTACGGCTGAAACACCATTTGTCCTCTATTGCTTTAGCACTTTTAACTCTACTCTTCGGTTATTCGTTCTTTGTTCATCATTCTCTTCTTTTGGAAAGATGGGATAGGCGGCGCCAAACCCACGATAAGTCATTCGGGAGGAATCGATCCCCAGTTTGATGAGATATTGGTATATATATTTCGCCCTTTGGACCGACAGGTCGGGTGTATGGGTGTCTTGGTCATAGCCATCTTTGTCTGGAGCGTTACAGCAGACATAACCCTGTATTTCGATCCGGATACCGGGATGTTCCCGAAGGATGTTTCGCAATTCCAGCAGTTCGGGATAGCTCGTGGGCAACGGAAAATGTCTATCTCCATA
>Ga0068860_100002269_pt1 | contig 20215 bp, 14 predicted proteins | sample KBSSwiS32_FD_66597 | JGI IMG/M metagenome (GOLD analysis project Ga0068860, IMG submission 66597) | Switchgrass rhizosphere microbial communities from Kellogg Biological Station, Michigan, USA - KBS Switchgrass S3-2 | ecosystem: Host-associated > Plants > Roots > Rhizosphere > Soil ...
GATTCACGCTCTACGGGGGCCTGTTGCGCGGCGGTTTGCGGGAACCGGGGGGCGTGATCGACAAGGACGCGCGGGCGCATCGGTTTTCGGTCGGCTTTACCTACGAGCACAACCAGTTCGCGACGGACCCCGATCGGCGCCCGCCCGCCGTCCTGCCGCCCGACCGGACGCTCGCCTACCCTTGGATCGCGTTCGATTCGGTGGGTAACGACTATTTGAAGACCCGCAATTTCGATCAGCTCGGCCGGGCCGAAGATCTGTCGCTCGGGCGACGCTTTCACGGCCGGCTCGGGTTCTCGTCCACCGCGTTCGGTGCCGATCGCGACGAGGGGATCTTCGACAGCACGGCGAGCTGGGGGTGCCGGCCGGCCGCTCATCCCGCCCAGACGATCCTGCTGTCCGGCACAGCCTCCGGCCGGTATGGCTCGGGGGGCGGGCGCAACCTGCAAGCGGGCTTAAGGGCGCGCTACTACATCCGGAATTTCGGCGACCAGCTGTTCCTCGCGTCGCTCGAAGCCGACGCCACCCATCGCCTCGATCCGGAAAACCAGCTGTTGCTCGGCGGCGATAGCGGCCTGCGCGGCTATCCGCTTCGCTACCAGGACGGGGACCACCGCGTCCTGTTCTCGCTCGAACAGCGGGTGTTCACGAATTGGTATCCGTTCCGCCTGTTCCACGTCGGCGGTGCGATCTTCTTCGACGCGGGGCGGGTCTGGTCGAACGATCCTTCGAAATCGGCGCAGATCCAAGGGCTGCTCAAGGACATCGGCTTCGGATTGCGTCTCGGCTCCAGCCGTTCGTCGCTCGGCTCGATCGTCCACCTCGACATCGCGTTCCCTTTGGATGGCGACAGGTCGATCAAGAGAGTGCAGTATCTGGTGACGTCAAGCACCGGGTTCTAGACTTAGGGCGCGTGGGGCCGCGCTGCGAGGCGCCGGGCGAATCCTTTGAGCTCCGTGGCATTCAGGTCCGACACCAGGCAGTACGCCATCTGTGCGTGCGTCCCTCGGATCACCTGAAATCCCTGCTCCACGAGAGGCGGCTCGAACGCCTCGCGCGCATCGGCAACCGGCCAGACGAATACGTTGACGAGATGCGCCCGATAGCGGTAGACGAGCGCGGCCACGGTACGATTCTGCAGATAATCGAGCCGTCCCCCAACGAGCAGAAAACCCTCCGCCCCAAAATCGGCGACCGGCGGCGAGTAATCGAGCCGGCCCCCGAACCAAGGCTTCACCGTATGGTGGTCGCTGGAGGCAACGTCGGTCAGATGGCTCGCCATCAGCGATCGAATGTGAGCGGAAACCGCCTCGCGCGCGATCAGGGTGTCCCGATCGACGCGCCCTGAGAGAGCGAACCACCAGGAACCCCCGACCAGCAAAAGGAGAGCTGCGACCAGACTCCGCCAAAGCCACGAGCGGGCCGCGGGCTCATCTCTCCGGACCGCGGTGCCAGCCGTCGTCCCCCGAACGGCGCGGAGTACGCGCGCACCCAGCAGGTCGGACGCGCGGTGATAGTCGAGGTCGCTCCGTAGACCCAACGAGAGCTCTCGATGGCGCGCGAGCGCCACGGTGCAGCCCGGGCAACTCTCCAGATGCTCGAGGATCTCGCGACTGGCGAGCGGATCGAGCTCGTCGTCAAGAAACGGCGAAAGACGCTCGAGAACATCTCGGCAGATCATGTCAGCGCTCCCCTTTTGGCTTCGCTTCCAAAATGAGCATCAGGTCGCGACGCCCGCGCGCCAGGCGAGACATCACCGTGCCGATCGGAATGGCGACGACCTGGGCGATCTCCTTGTAGGACAGGCCTTCCAGCTCTCGGAGCACGATCACCTCGCGGAATACGGGCGGCAGCCGCGCGAGCCCTTCACGCACCGACTCGGCGGCGACCGTCCGCGCCAGGTCGGCCGCGGGACCGGAGGCCTCATCTTCCGGGGTGTGCAACGACTCGTCGAACTCCGCCAGGGAGCCGCCGCCCCGACGGAGTCTCAACCATGTAAAACAGGTGTTGCGCACGATGCGGAGCAACCAGGCCCGTCCATCCGTGCCACGGAAACCTTCGAAATGTCGGATCGCTCGAAGGCAGCTCTCCTGTACGGCATCCTCCGCCTCATGCACGTCGTGCAGCAGGTAGCGCGCCAGGTTGTAGGCGGCGTCGAGGTACGGCAGGAGGTTCGCCTGGAAACGCTCCTGCTCCCGCGGTGAGAGGCGCCGCTCCTGTCCGGCCCGCTCCGCCCCCAGATCGAGGGTCAAGGTGAAAGTCCTCCTTCGGTCCAGACTCGTCGGGCGGGCGGTTTATTCCCCGAAAACGGGGCGAAGCGGGTTGGGGAATATCGCGGTCGGGGTCCGAGTCAGGGCTGGTGAACGTGCGGCACCCAACCCAACACCCGGAGGAAGACCATGTACCCTGTTTTTCGCCCTGCGCCCTCGACCCTCGCGGCCTGGTCCGCCTCGTTGTTCTGTCTCGGATTCGCCCTCCAAACCCTTGGCCCGCCACCTCTTCGGGCGATCGAAAAGAGCGGCGGAAACGTCGTCCGAGTGCGCCTGTCCGAGTGGCAGGTAACACTCGACCCCGAAAAAATCCCGCCCGGACCGGTCGTCTTCGAGGTGACCAACTCCGGAACCGTACCGCACGCGCTCGAGGTCGAAGGAGAACGCATCGAAAAGAGCACGGAGACGATCCAGCCGGGCGCCCGCGCTTCGTTGAAACTGGACCTACGCGCGGGGGTCTATGAAGCGTACTGTCCGGTCGGCAAGGATTCGCACAAGATGCTCGGAATGCTGAACCACCTCAAGGTGGGCGCCGCGAAAGGCGCCGCCGCACCGGAACACGCCGGAAAAGGCAGGACCACAGAGAACGCGCACGTCACCGCGGGAAAGGCGACGGAGAACAACGAAAACAAAGAGGAGGAAGAATACTCCACCGCCAAGACGATGAGAATCATCGGCGGCGGTCCGGTGATCCAGATCCTGCCCGGGCCGTTTCCGTTCGCCAAGGAAGCCTCGGCGGTCATCGAGAGCCGCCCGGCAGACCAACAGGAGGACCTTACCCACAAGGCCCACATGGGCCCCTACTCAAACAACGTGGCGAAGATTTCGGGCGAGATCTCGTTGGTTGCGGTCGACCGCGGCAAGTCGGGCGACTCGGTCTCCGGCGTTGCCGAGGTTGTGGCGCAGGACGGCGCGCATTGGAAAGTGGTCATGGACCGCGTGCAGACCCAGGACGTACCGTTCAACCCGCGCTTCGGCGGCGTCATCATGGGGCTCTTCTACCATGGCTCTTCGGGCGTCCATACCCCCCTCGTACCCACCATCCAAAGCTCGCTCGCGCTCTGGGCGTTCGCCCACCTGTATCGGAACGGCCAACTGATCACCGACGATGCGAGGGTACACGTCATGCTGCTGTCACGCACCCGGCGGCCGGCCGATTGGGCGCTCGATTGCTGGGACTGTTCCACTCGGCCGATCGAGGAGCTGCAACTTCAGGTCACGGCGGCGCCGAACGCTCCGCCGTTCGACACCCCGGGGGGCTTCCTGTTCATCAACTGGGAAAAGTCACCCCATCCAGTCGCGGCATCCTAGTCGCGAAGGGCGACAAGGCGCCGGGCTCGCTCGGTTAGGAGCCCGGACGTTTCGGCGTGTGCCAGGTGAAGTTGACCACGATCGGCTGATCGATCCCTTTATGGATCACCCGCTCGGCGCCGAAGTGGTAGAGCGTGGCGCCGAGGTCGATGCCTAAGCCGCTCCGCGCGTGCTCGAAGGCCATCCCCACGCCGACGTAGCCGTCGCCCATGTGGAGGCCGCCGGTCTCGCCGGAAAGATCGAAGCCGGGGCCGGTGATCCGCCCGGCGAACCCTTGCCGCGGCAACGGCAATGCGCCGATCACGCGTGGCGCCAAGATCCAGTTCCTCCCGAGCGGGCGCTCGTTGCGCCAGCCGACGTACGGCGTGACGAAATCGTAGGTGGCGCTGTGATCGAGCACCCCGGACGCCCCGGCGTTCCGGCCGGTTACGAGCCGATAATCGAGCGTATAGCCGGAGAGGTCGAGCCGCTCCCAGAGCGCGCCGAACGTCCAGGTGGTCGCCCGGCCCGCGGGTTGCCAGACCGCCCCGCCGCCGAAGCCGAAGTGGCGGAGGTCGCCCTGCGGGTTCGAGAACGTCGCGAATTCCGGCAGGTCGAGCGGAATGTCGTTGCGGAAGATCGGATGGAACAGGTCCCGCCCGGAGCCGCCGGAAAAGCTCAGCGCATCGTAGAAGCCGACCGCCTGGACGCCCCATCGTTCGGAGAGCGCCCGGGTGGCGCCGAGGCCGAATAGAGCGCCCCCGACGTCGACGAAACCGCCGCCGTTCTTCGCCCCCGCGATCTGCGCCTCGAACTGCCATTCCCCTCGCGCGCTTCCCGCCAGGGAGGGAGCCGCGAGCGGCAGGGTGAGGTAGCGCAGGTTCATCGCGCTTTCCGGCAGATGTTCGGTGATGAACTCGATGTCCTCGCCGGGATTGGCGACCGCGGCTCGGGCCGCCGGAACGATGCCGATCGCCGCTCCCAAGGGAACGGCCAGGGCTGCCAGGACAATCGTAGGAAAGGATTTCATTTTTTAGCCTCCGCCACCGGAGCGGCCGGGGTCGGCAACAGGTAGCCGCCGGTTCGGTAGAGCTGATCGGCGCCGTCGTAATAGGCGATCGCGTCTTCGATCAGCTCGTGCCCCTCGCGATCCGGCCGCGGGATCGGCACGAATTGGTCGTCGGCGCCGACCGAGAACAGCGAGGTGCGGCCTTGCAATCCGAGCACCGCGATCCGGCCGCCGCGCATCAGGGCGATTTCGTTGTTGTGGGTCATGAGCGCGCGCCCCCGTTCGGGCGGAATGCGGAACACGTCGTGGCCGAAGAAGCGCGATTCGTAGGAGAGCCCCAACAGGCCGAGGATCGTCGGCGGCAGGTCGAGCGACGAGGCGAGCGTGTCGATCCGCTGCCCCGCCGGCACGAGCCCCGGGGCGAGGAACAGGATCGGCACCTCGTAGCTCGGCAGGGGGATCGCCTCGGCGCCGTAGACCCGTGCGCCGTGATCGCCCATCAGCACGAACAGGGTGTGATCGTAGAAGGCGTGTCCCTTGGCCTGCTCGATGAACCGGCCGAGCGCCCAATCGGCGTAGCGCACGACGTTTTCGCGCCGTTTGAGCTTCGGATCGGGACGGATCGGCCCGTCGGGGAAGGTGTACGGCCGGTGGTTCGAGACCGACAGGACCAGGGTGTAGAACGGCTTGCCCGCGGATTCGAAACCGTCCATCTGGCGCAGAGCCTGGTCGAAGATCGATTCGTCCGCGGCCCCCCAGGCCGTGGTGAAGGTGCCTTCGGGATAATCCTTCTGTTCGAAGATCCGGTCGACGCCGTTGTGGGTCAGGTAGCCGCCCATGCCGTCGAACAGCGCGCGCCCGCCGTAGACCCAGAGCGTCTCGTAGCCGCGCTCACGCAGCAGCCCCGGAAGGGTGAAAAGGTTTTTCGACGCCGGCCGGCGAACCACCGAGATCCCGGGCAGCGGCGGCAGCGAAGAGGTCGTCGCCTCGATCGCGCGGATCGTCCGGTTGCCGGTCGAATAGGCGTGGGTGAGCAGCGTTCCTTCGCGGGTCAAGGCGTCGAACCGAGGCGTCAAGGAGACCGGCCGCGGATGGAGCGCGCCGATGAACTCCGAGCCCAGACTCTCTTCGAGCACGACCACCACGTTCCACGGCCGGGGCGGCGCCAGGCCGCGCACCGCGCGCAGGGTCGATTTCGGCGCGAACGTGCCCGGCTCGGTCGCGGGCTCGGTGAGCAGGCGGTGGAGCCGCGGGAACACCTGCGCGTCGGGCCGGGTGGCGTACAACCCTTCGTAGCTCGCGTTGCTTCCCACGAGCGCCGCGACGAACGAGAGGTAGCCGTTCGCCGCGATCTGGTTGACCGCGCGATCCGCGGAGACCTCCGCGAGCGACGACGGCAGGCCGAAGGCGAGAGCCAGGGCAACCGCGAGATAGACGCCGAATCCGAGCAGCCTCCGGCGCAAGCCGGCCGGCTCATTCCAAGCCTTGGCGATCGGCCGGCGAAGGGCGGCGAGCAGGCCGATCGTCACGACCAGCAGCGCCGCGACGATCTTGCCGGTCGGATAGCTCTGCCAGATGTTGTCGGCCACCTCGGTCGGAAACATCAGGTAGTCGACCGCTACGAAGTTGAAGCGGCCGTTGAATTCCAGGAAGAAGAACAGCTCGACGACCGCGATGAACAGCGCGCCGAAGATCGCCAGGAAAAGTCCGACGTGGAGCAGGATGCGCTGCCAGCGCCGGGCGAACCAACGTTCCGGCAACAGCGTGAGATAGAGCATCAGCGGCAGCGCCGCCCAAAGCGCCGCCAGAAAATCGAGCAGCGCGCCGCTGCCGAGCGCGGCGAGCGCGAGCCCGAGCCCGTTTTGGGTCGGCACGTGCTGGACGCCGAGCAGGACGAGGCGGGTGATCAGAAACAACGTCCAGAGAAACCCGATCCAGACGAAAGCGAAACGAAACCGGCTCGCGAACAGGCGGCGAAACCAGGAAGGGGTGGCGGTCTCGGGCATGGAGGTCCTTGGGCAGAGCGCCGATCGGATCATCGGTCCCGATCAGTGTACGCCGCGTGAGATGAAACCCGCATGAAAGGCCGTCGCGGCCGATTGATCGTCCGTCTTGGCATCGCGGTTGCTCTACCCCCTGGCGCCGGCCAATTCGGCCCGGCGGTCCCTGGGGGATCGATCCCGATGCGCGCACCTTGTCTCGTCTTCGCGAGTCTGTTCGCGGTCGCCACCCTGGCCTCCGCAAGCACCGCGGTATCCGCAACGGCCGCAACAGCGCCGAAAACCAACCCGAACCTTCGCGAGCAGACCCTCACCCATCCCAAGTTCGGCCCGCTCGCGCTCTATCGCGAGAGCGACCACCCTTCCCACGTCGTGGTGTTCGTCTCCGGCGACGGCGGCTGGCGGCTCGGGGTGGTCGACATGGCGCGCCATCTCGCCGATCTCGACGCTCTGGTCATTGGGGTGAACATTCGCAAGTACCTCAAAGGGCTCGCCCAGGCGAAGGCGCCGTGCGGCGACGCCGCCGGCGATTTCGAGGCGCTCGGGCAGTTCGTCGAAACCGAGCTCGGCTACGAGCGCCCGGTCAAGCCGATCCTGGTCGGCTACTCTTCGGGAGCGACGCTCGTCTACGCCGCGTTGGTGCAGGCGGAACCGGGGCAATTCCGCGGTGCGATGAGCCTCGGCTTCTGCCCCGACCTGCCGGTCGTCAAGCCGTTTTGCGCCGGCCGCGGGCTGCGGTTTGTCGCCAACCCGAAAGCCAAAGGGGTGCTGTTCGAGACCACCTCGACGCTCGAAGATCCCTGGTACGTTTTCCAGGGGAGCATCGATCAGGTCTGCAACCCGCAGGAGACCGCGGACTACGCGAAAAAGGTCCGCCATGGCGAGCTGGTCTGGCTCGACAAAGTGGGTCACGGCTTCTCGGTCGAAAAGCGCTGGCTGCCGCAGTTCGCGGACGCCTTCCATCGCGTCGCGGACGCGAAATGAGCTTACGCACGGGTAGTGGCTCAGTTTGCCTCCTCGCTCCTTCGGGCGCCTTCGGCAGCGGCCAGTCGCTGCGGGGCAAACTGAGCCACTACCCCCGCATGGCTCTGGCGATCGCCGCGCTGCTCGCGGTCGTGCCGCTCGAAGCAGCCGCACCACCCCAGACCAGCGAGCTCCACCTTGGCCGGTTCGGCCGAGTGATCCTCCACTTTCCTGTTTCAACCCCGAATCAGGTGGTGTTGCTCGCTTCTGGAGAACGCCCCCAAGAGCACCTGCTTGAGACCCTCACCCGCGAGGCGACCGAACGCGGTGCGCTGTTGGTCGAATTCGACACCCGGGCCTACCTCGCCGCGGCGGGCACCGCCAAAGGCCTTTGCACTTACGCCGCGGCGGATCTCGAAGCGCTCTCCCAGGGGGTGCAAAAGCAGCTCGCCCTGCCGGTCTATCGACCGCCGATCCTGATCGGCTACTCCTCCGGGGCGGCGCTCGCCTACGCGGCATTCGCCGAGGCGCCGCCGAACACGTTTCGCGGCGCGATCAGTTTGGGGTTCCGCCCGGAGCTGAAGACGGCCAAGCCGTTGTGTGCCGGCCATGGCGTGCCGCGCGGCTCGATCGAGATTCTGCCGGAGGTCGGGCACGGCTTGGCGGAGGAGGAGCGCTGGTTGCCCCAGTTTCGGACTGCCTGGGCAACCCTAACCGCCCCGCTTCCCGGCACGACCCCGCCGGCCGCGGTCGCCGACCTGCCGTTGATCGAGGTACCGGTTGTGAATCATTCGGGCGCGCCGTTCGCGGTCATCCTCTCCGGCGACGGCGGCTGGGCCGGCCTCGACAAAGAGCTGGCCGGAGCGCTCGCCGAGCGCGGCATTCCGACCGTCGGCTGGAACACGCTCTCCTACTTCTGGAACGCGCGCACCCCGGAGGAGATGACCCGCGACCTCGCCCGCGTGCTGCGCCATTACCAAGCCGCCTGGCGGCGCGACCGGGTGCTCCTGATCGGCTATTCGTACGGCGCCGACGTGCTGCCGTTCATGGCGAGCCGGTTGCCCGCCGATCTTTCCGCCCGGATCGCGGGGGTCGCCTTGCTGGCGCCGAGCCAAGAGACCGCGTTCGAATTTCACGTCAGCAATTGGCTCGGCACGCTCGGGGCCGGAGCGGGCGACCAGCACCCGGTCCTGCCGGAGGTGAAGAACCTCGCCGCGAAGCTGCCCGGCGTGCCGCTCCTCTGCCTGTACGGCGAGAAAGAGTCGGACTCGCTCTGCCCGGAGATCCGGCCGCCGTTGGGCAAGACGATTTCGTTCTCCGGCGCGCACCATTTCGGCGGCAGCTACGGCGAGGTCGCGGACGCCCTGGTGGCCGAATTCGCGCCGCGCCCCGCCGCCGCACCGCCCGCCGCCCCGGCCCCGCAGTAGGATCGAGGTCCCATGCGCCGCCGGCTGATGCCCTTCGTTTCGGCCCTGTTGTTCTTGGCGGCGCTCTGGCTGCTCCGGCGCGAGCTCAGCTCGTTTCACTACCGCGAGGTCGCGGCGTTTCTCTCCGCTCTGCCGGCCAGCCGCCTGCTGCTCGCGCTCGCGCTCACCGCGGCGGGCTACCTGGCGCTCACGGGATACGACCTGCTGGCCGGCCTCTACACCGGGCGCTTGCTCCCCCTGGCCAAGACCGCGCTCGCCTCGTTCGTCGGCTATGCCGTGAGCAACGCGCTAGGCCACCCGCTGTTGACCGGCACGCCGCTCAAGGCGCGGATGTACAACCACTGGGGCATCGCGGCGCTCGACGTCACCCGCCTGGTGCTGTTCAGCCTCGCGACCTTCTGGCTCGGCTTCTGCACCCTTTCCGGCCTCGCCTTTTCGATCGAACCGCTCGCGCTGCCTCCTTCGATGCTGCGCTTCGGGCTCACCTCCGTGCGACCGATCGGCGCGCTGCTCCTCGCCCTGGTCGCGGCCTATCTGGTGGCAAGCTGGGTCGCCCGGGCGCGTAACAGCGGTCCTCTCGTGGTGCGCGGCTTCGAGCTGAAGATCCCGCGGCCGGCGCTCGCGTTCGCCCAGGTCGCCGTCTCGTCGCTCGATTGGGCGCTCGCGGGAGCGGTCCTCTACGCCCTCCTCCCCGACTCCTGGCGCCTGTCGTTCCCGGCGTTCTTGGGGCTCTACCTGCTCGCCCAGATCGGCGGCCTCGCCTCGCAGGTGCCGGGCGGCCTCGGCGTCTTCGAGGGGATTCTGGTGGCGTTGCTGCCGGCGGAGATTCCGCGCTCGGAGGCGCTCGGCGCTCTCGTCGCCTATCGCGGCATCTACTATTTTCTTCCCCTGCTCCTCGCGGCGCTGCTGCTCGCCGGCCACGAGCTCTCCGAGCGGAGCGAGCAGGTCGGGCGGATCGCCCGGCGGGTGCGCCGGATCGGCCGCTTCGGGCCGGAGCTGGTCCCCCCGGTGCTCGCCTTGCTCACGTTCGTCGGCGGCATCGTGCTGCTCGCTTCGGGCGCCACTCCCGCGGAGCCCGAGCGCCTCGCCTGGCTCGACAATTTCCTGCCGCTGCCGCTGCTCGAAGTCTCGCACTTCGTCGGCAGCCTCGTCGGCGTGGCGCTGCTGTTTCTCGCCCAGGGTCTGCGCCGCCGGGTGGACGTCGCCTATTCCCTCACCGTCGCAATGCTCGTCGCGGGCATCGTCGCCTCGCTGGTCAAAGGCCTGGACTGGGAAGAGGCGCTGGTGCTCGCCGCGATGCTCGCCGCGCTGCTCCCCTGCCGCCGGTTCTTCTCGCGCCGCGCGGCGCTGTTCGGCGCGCCGTTCACGCCGGGCTGGATCGTGGCGATCGCGACGGTGCTCGCCGGCTCGATCTGGCTTGGGCTGTTCGCCTACAAGCACGTCGATTACTCGCACGAGCTCTGGTGGCGCTTCGCGCTCGACGCCAACGCGCCGCGTTTCCTGCGCGCCTCGGTCGGCGGCCTGGCGCTGGTAGTCGCGTTTTCCTTCGCCCGTCTGTTACGGCCGGCGGCGCCCCGCCCGACGCTTCCCACGGCTTCGGATCTGGACCAGGCCGAAAGAATCGCCGCCGCATCGCCCCGTTCGAGCGCCCACCTCTCCCTGGTCGGCGACAAGGAGCTGCTCTGGAGCGAGGATCGCTCGGCGTTTCTGATGTACGCGGTCGAGCATCGCAGCTGGGTTGCGATGGGCGACCCGGTCGGTCCGGAAGCCGCGCAAGCGGAGGTCGCCTGGCGTTTCCGCGAGCTGTCGAGCCGTTTCGGCGGCTGGCCCGTCTTTTACCAGGTGAGCCCTGCGAGCCTGCCGCTCTACGTCGATCTCGGGCTCACCCTGGTCAAGCTCGGAGAAGAGGCGCGCGTGCCGCTGCCCACGTTCGACCTCGAAGGACGGGCGAGGAAGAAGCTCCGCCACGCACACCGGAAGGGGATCGAGGCCGGCTGCGGCTTCGAGATCCATACGCCCGGCAGCCTCCCTCCGATCGAGGAGCTGGCCGCGATCTCCAACGACTGGCTAGAGCACAAGGGCGCGAGAGAGAAGGGTTTTTCGCTCGGCTATTTCGATCCCGCCTACCTCTCCCGGACGCCCATTGCGTGCGTTTCGTGCGGCGGCCGGACCGTGGCGTTCGCGAACCTCTGGCCCGGCGCGCCGGGCACCGAGATGTCGCTCGACCTGATGCGCTACCACCGCGATGCGCCGACCGGGGTGATGGACTACCTGTTCCTGGAGCTGCTGCTCTGGGCCCGTCAGCAGGGGTACGCCTGGTTCAACCTCGGAATGGCGCCGCTCTCAGGCCTCGCCGGGCGCGCGCTCGCGCCGTTCTGGACCCGCCTGGGCTCCAGCCTCTATCGCCATGGCGAAGCGTTCTACAACTTCCAGGGGCTGCGGCAATACAAAGAGAAATTCGACCCGGTCTGGGAGGCGCGCTACCTCGCCGCCCCCGGCGGGCTCGTCCTGCCGCGGGTGCTGGGCGATCTGGCGACGCTGATCGGCGGGGGGCTGCGCGGAGCGCTCGGGCGATGACCCGCCAGGTTGCGCGAGGACGGAGCGCAACTGTCTGAGCGCGAAGCGCGAGTTTGAGCACCGCCCGCAGCGCAACCTGGCGGGTCATCGCTCGAGCGCCTCACCCGTGGCCGGAGATCCACCGCCGCGCGGCCAGGCTCGGCATCGCGGCGGAGGCGAGATAGCCCTGGTAGAGATCGCAGCCGCGTTCGCGCAGGAAATCGAGCTGGGCGGGAGTTTCGACCCCTTCGGCGATCGTCTGTAGCCCCAAGCCACGGGCCAGCTCGATGATCGCGGTGACGATCGCCCGGCCCTGGCGCCCTTCGTCGATGCCGCGGACGAATTCGCGATCGATTTTGAGCACGTCGAGCGGCAGGCGCTGGAGGTAGGAAAACGACGCGTGCCCGGCGCCGAAGTCGTCGAGCGCGATGCGCACGCCGAGATCGCGGATCGCCGAGAGCAGGCGGGCCGTGCGCTCGATCTCGGCGACCGCCGCGCTTTCCGTGATCTCCAGATCGAGACGGTGGGCGGGCAGGCCGGTCTCCGCGAGGATCGCCTGGATCGTCGCGAGCAGATCGCCGCGCACCAGCTGATGGGGCGAGAGATTGACCGCCAGGCGCGCCGAAGCGGGCCAGGCGCTCGCCTCGCGGCAGCCGGCGGAGAGCGCCCAGCGGCCGAGCGCGCCGATCAGGAACGAGCTCTCCGCAGCGGCGATGAATTCCGACGGCGGCACCAGGCCGCGGGTCGGGTGGCGCCAGCGCATGAGCGCTTCGAAACCGACCGTGCGGCCGGTCGAAATCTCGATCTGCGGCTGGTAGAACAGGTCGAATTCGCTCTGTTCGAGCCCCAGCCGCAGCTCGCTTTCGAGCGTCATCTGGGCGAACACCTGCGCCGAGAGATCCGGCGAGCAGAGCTGGTAACCGTTCCTGCCACGCTCTTTGGCCCGGTACATCGCGACGTCGGCCCCGGTGAGCAGCGCCTCGGCGTCGGCGCCGTCGGTCGGAAACAGGCTGATGCCGATGCTGGTGGTCACGAACAGCCGGCGGCCGTTGATCTCCATCGGCTCTTCGACCGTCCGCAAAATTCGCTGCGCCAGCTCCTCGGCGCGGCGCGGATCGTCGAACCGCGGCACCAGCAGGATGAACTCGTCGCCGCCGACCCGCGCGACCGTCTCGTCGCGCCCGGCGACCCGCAGCAGGCGCGAGGCGATCTGCTGCAACATCCGGTCGCCGGCGCTGTGGCCTAACGTGTCGTTCACCCGCTTGAACTGATCGAGATCGAGAAACAGCACGGCGACATCGCCGTCGCGCTCCGCCGCGTCGATCAGCGCCGCGTTCAGCCGATCGAGCAGCAGCGCGCGGTTCGGCAGACCGGTGAGGCCGTCGTGGTAGGCGAGGTGAAAGATCTGCCGCTCCGCCTCTTTGCGCGCGGTGATGTCGACGATCGAGCCTTCGAGGAAATCGGGCCCCCCTTCGACGCCCGCGTGGAGGCTCTCGGTCGCCGAGACCCAGACCGGGCTGCCGTCGCGCCGGCGCATGCACAGCTCGCGATCGGACAGGCTCGCGCATTCGCGCAGCTCGGCGATCGTCCGCTCCCGCTCGGCGACATCGAAGTGCAGGTCGAGCGCGTCGCGGCCGATCAGATCCCAGCGCGATCCGTAGCCGAGAATCCGCGCGAAGGCATCGTTGCAGTCGAGGATCTTGCCCGTCACGCTGTTGCGGAACAGCCCCGCGACGTGGCGCTCGAACAGGCTGCGGTAGCGCTCTTCGGAAGCCGCGAGCGCCGCCTGCGCGCGCACCCGATCGGTCGCGTCGCGAAAGCTCCAGACCCGGCCGACCGCCTCGCCCTCCTCGATCTGCGGAATCGAGAAGCGCTCGAACACCCGACCGTCCTTGAAATACAAGACGTCGAACGAGTCGCTATAGGGATCGGCATAAAGCTCGCGCACGCGGGCCAGGAACGCTTGAGGATCGACCAACTGGCCGAGCACCGCGGCGATCGCCGTCTCGTCGTCGCCCGCTTCCAGGACCTCGTCGGCGATCCCCCACATCTGGCCGAAGCGCCGGTTGTGCGCGACGATCCGGCCTTCCCGATCGACCACCAGCAGGCCGTCCGCCGTCGATTCGAGGGTCGAACGAAGGAGCGCCAGCGAACGGCGAGTCGCCTCCTCGGTGGCCACGAGGGGCGATCGGAAGGAGGCCAAGGTCACCACGAAGGCGCCGCCGTCGCCGTCATCCGAGCTCCGCAAACGCCGCCGAGAGACGCGGCATCGCCTCTTCGATCGCGCGACAAGACACGGCGCCGATCGACAGGCGGAACCAGCCGGAATCGTGCGGATAGCCGAACGCCCGGAACGGCACCGCCGCGAGGCCGGCTTTTTCGAGCAGGAAGCGGCGAATCCCGGTGTCGCTGCCGAACCGATCGAGCAGATCGAACTTCGCCGAGAGGTAGATCGCGCCGGCCGGCGGCAAGGCGGCGACCGGGTAACCTTGGCGGCCGAGCGCGGAGAGCCCGGCGTAGAGCGCTTCCAGACGGGCGAGCGCGCCCGAGCGGATCGGCTCGACCAGCGGCTCGACCGCCGACGGATCGGCGAACATCTCGGCGGTCGCCACCTGCTCCGGCCGCGGCGCCCAGGCGCCGATGTGGCCGATCAGGTCGCGCATGCGCGACATCAGATAGGGCGGTCCAACCGCCCAGCCGACGCGCAAGCCGGTCGCGGCGAACGCCTTGCTGATGCCGTCGACGAAGATCGTGTAGCGGCCGATCTCCGGAACCAGATCGACCGGCGTGAAATGCGGCGCCGAGGCCGCGGCGAGCAGCCAATAGATCTGATCGAAAAGCAGGAACAACGGTCGCTCGGAGGCGCCGCGCCGCCGGTTTTCGGCCACCACCCGCTCGGCGATCTCGCCCAACGCCTCGCGATGGAACCCGGTGCCCGCCGGGTTCAACGGGCTGTTCAAAACCAGCAGACGGGCGCCCTTGAGGTGCGGCTCGAGATCGGCGGCGGTGGGCAGGAAACCGCTTTCGGGCGTCGTCGGCACCGCCACCCCCTCCGCTCCGGTCAGATGGCAGTAGTGGTTGTTGTTCCACGACGGGATCGGAAAGACCACCTTGTCGCCCGGCTCGATCACCACCTGATAGCTCGACCAGAGGACCGGCCGCGCGCCCGAAGCGATGCCGATCCCGTCGATCGGATAGGGCAGGCCCAGCCGCTGCTCGTAAAACGCCGCCACAGCGCGGCGCAGGGCCGGAATGCCGTCCGACGGCGGATAGTTGGTCTCGCCCGCGGCGAGCGCCCGGCAGACCGCGTCTTCGAGCGCCTGCGGAATCCGGAACTGCTGCGGCGAGAAATCGCCGACCGTGAGGTCGCAGATCGGCGCGCCGCTGTCGCGCAACGCCCGGACTTCCCCGGCGATGCGCAAGATCTCCGAGCCGACGAGATGAAACGCCAGGGACCCGACCCCTTCCTGGGCGACGTCCGGAGCGGAGAGGTCGAGCGCGAGCGTCGCGGCCATGCGTGCTCCTTAGAAAAGGCTAAGAAAAGTCGGCGAGGTTTTCGCCGAGAGGCGCCAAGGTTATCGGACCCGGGCGCCGCCGCCAAACCGGACGAACCGGACGGATCGCGGGCGATGTCTCCGTTCGAGGCGTGCGTTGCGGAGCGAACGGACCGCGAGCCGACGAGCTCTTCGACAACGGGCGATCTTACCAGGCGGGAAGGTGCTTCGAACCGCGGGCGACGCCGGCTCTTGCCACCCGGCATGCCCGCGGCAATTTGGGGCGGGGATCGGCTATGCGGGGCGACCGTCGAAGTATCAGAGAGGATCGATATCGCCCGCGATCAAAGAATCGCGGTGACCACCGAAGCTACGACCGCCCCGACGCTCGCCACCAGGCAGACGATCGCCGCCAAGACGTGGTCAGGACGCTCTTCGCGCAGCGGGTCGAGCCACATCGCGAGCAGCCAGCCGCCGACAAACCCGCCGATGTGCGCCCAGTTGTCGATGATGCCCCGCATGAAGAAGCCGAACGCCAGCAGGGGCAGGATCCAATTCCAGGTCTGGCTCTTGATGTAGCGGTTGCCGGTCCGCCGGCCGTAATAGATCAACGCCCCGAGCAGGCCGCAGATCCCAGCCGAGGCGCCGAGCGTGAGCCGTCCGCCGGTGAGACCGGGAATCGGCAGATGAAGCAGATTCACTCCCGAGCTGGCCAGGAAGCCGCAGACCGACGAGCCGGTGAAGATGATGACCATTCGGCCCGGGCCATAGAGATGCGCGACGCCGGGCGCCAGGTTCCTCAACGACATCATGTTGAAGAACAGATGCAGAAGGCCGCCGTGGAGCAGCCCCGCCGAAAGCGGGGTCCACCAACGGCCGAGCTCGAACATCGGCCCCGAGCCGCTCGCCCCGAAGACGATCATCGCCGCCTGGCTCGGAGAGAGGAATCCGAACAGCCCGCCGCTCTGGATCTGGCTCGGATCGAACCAGAGCATCAACCCATAGGCCACGATGCACATCCCGACGACGATCGCCGAAAATCCGAGGTCGTCGCCCAGGCGCTGCAACACGCCGACGAACCCGAACAGCCCCGGCCGCGCCCGGCCGCAGTAGGGGCATTTGGACTCGGAGACGTCGACCAGCCGGCCGCACGAAGGACAGACGATCGCCCCGGAGCGTTGGCGGGGGATCAAGCCGGTACCGCCGTTTCGCTGAACATCCCCGGCCGGTAGGCGGTGATCCGGCCGGTGAAGGCGGAAGCGGCGACGGTGAGGGGCGAGGCGAGCCAGAGCTTGCCGGGTCCGGAGCGTCCTTTGTAATTGCGATTGATCGCCGAGATGGTCACCTGGTCGGCGGTGTCCGAAACGCCCGGCCCGCACCCGATGCAGGCGCCGCAACCGGGGCGGATCAGCGTCACCCCCGCCTGCTCGAACGCCTTGTCCAAGCCGTGCTCATGCACGAACTCTTCGACCGCCATCGAGCCGCACTGGATCAGGAACTTCACCCCTGGTGCCACTTTCAGGCCGGCGTCTACCGCCTCCTTCACCACCTGGTGGTAGAAGACCAGGTCGTCGATCTTGCCCGCCGTGCAACTGCCGCCGTAGGCGATCTCGATCGGCACCTGGCCGAGCGCCTCGACCAGCTCGCCGTTGGTCGGATCGGACGGGATGCCGTGATCGGGATCGCCCGGGTGCGCGACCATCGGTTTGATCGCCGAAAGGTCGATCGCGTGGATGCCGCCCGCGTACTCGGCCCCCGGATCGGGCGCCACCGCCTTCTCCCTCAATCTTTCGACGTCGGTCCCCGGCCGCCACTCGGCGATCCAGCGGAACGTCTCGTCGTCGGCGATCACGATCGCGGTGCGCGCCGCGCACTCGGTCGCCATGTTGGTGAGCGTCGCCCGCTCGTCCATCGACAGGGCCGCCACCCCGGGGCCGGTGAACTCCATCACCCGGTTGAGCGTCGCCTCGGGCTTCGCGTAGTGGAGCAGGATGTAGAGCATCACGTCTTTCGCCGTCACGCCGGCCACGAGCTTGCCCGAAAGCTCGAAGCGGATCGACTCCGGCACCTCCACCTGGGTGAACCCGGCATGGGCGAGAGCGGCGTATTCGGTCGTCCCGACCCCCCAGGCGAGAGCGTTGTTCACGCCCCCCATGCAGGTGTGGCTGTCGGTCGCCTGGATGAAATCGCCCGGCTCGATCAGCTCTTCGCGCGCCACCTCGTGGCAGATTCCGGGCGAAACGCCGCCCTTGGCGGAGAAATCGCGTACACCGGTATGGCGCTGGAACTCGCGCTGCAGCTGGCGCAGGGTCTCGATCTTGCCCGAGAAGACGCGCATCTTCGGAACCTCGTCGGCGTAGATCAGGTGGTCCTCGAAGACCGCGAAGCGCTCCGGGTTCTGCACTTTGTAGTCGGCGCCGTACTCTTGCTCCAGAAAATAATGGACCTGGGCGGTCGTGAACTCGTGGCTATACCCGCCGTCCACCCGCACGACCACGGCATCGCCCGGCTTGACGTACTTCTCCCCCTCGCCCAAGGTCTTCGAAGCGAGGATCTTCTCGGCCATGGTCATCGGCCGCGGCCCGGTGTCCGGCTTCGGCAGGTCGATCTCTCCTGCGGCGAACGCCTTCGAGAACGGGAACAGACCGCCGTGGCGGATCACCAGCTGGGTGATCGGGTCGTGCCCCTGGCAGAACTCGTCGAGCGGAATGCCCTCCCCCGCCTGCAACCGGGAGAGCATCGCGTGGTCGCCCATCATCACGCCCTGGTTGATGTTGTTTCCCGCATGGATCGGGGCGAACGAGGCGGCGACCGCCAGCCGGATGCCGCTCCACTTCTCGGCCTGGACGGCGGTCTCGCGCGAGCTGCCGACCCCTTTGCGGTGGCCCGAGACGATCACCTCGAAGTTGCCGTCGATCAACGCATCCTTCTCGAACAGGCGCTTGCCGTCGACGATCAAGCCGGCGTACGCATCGCGCGCGATGTCCTCCGGCCGGTGGGAGAAGCAGACCCACGCCGGGGTCATCGCGTCGGTGTTGATGTCGTCGAGCAGGTCGTCCAGACCCAAGTCCGCCATCCGCAAATCGAGCTCGCCCGCCAACTGGCGGCGGATCAGGTCCGGATCCTTGGTCAGGAACAGCACCCTCTTGCCGGGCGTCAGGCGAAAGGTATCGGCTGGCTTCATCGGGCTCCTCGGGTCGGGTAGGAGAGAGACCGTCTCCGGCAGGCGGCGGTCGGGGACATTCTAGCGCCGGGAGGCGGGGACGCGCACCATCGCCCGGCGCCCGACTGAACCCGTCTCCCCGTCAGATATGCTTTTAGGCTATGCCATTGCGAACGGAGGATCCGGAGCCGGCGGTCGAGGCGGGGCCGCCGAGCTTCTCGGTACAGCTCCAGGGGCTGATCTCATGAGGCTTGCAGATGTTCTGGAGCGCCCTCTGCGCCAAGCTCGGGCACTCGTGTCGCGTCGCTCGCTCGCCTCGCTGTTACCGTCCGGCGATCCCATCTTCTTGCATCGGCCCCACGGTCAGCCCTATCACGGCATCACCCGGGAGGTGATCCGTGATTTTGACCGTCTCTCTCGCCTCGTCATCGCCAACCGGAAGACCTTGCGGTATGCGATCCCCGCCGACACGACCTTCGTCACCTACAACAACTGCCCACGGAAGAGTCTCATCGAGCGATGCTACGAAGCCTATGGGATCACCGGCCAGGTCGTTCTCGGGAAGGAAGTCACACAATGGGATTGGAGCGCCAAGGTGCGCCTTGTCCTCGAATATCTGGAATCTGGGCGCTGCACGACACGCTACCTCGTCGCCACGGATGCTGCCGACGTGCTCATGGTCAACGATCCCACTCCGTTACTCGAACGATTCCGCAGCTATTCCTGTGACGTTCTTTTTTGCAACACTTTCGTGGACTGGCCGCCCAACCGGCAGTGCCGTGACTTCGAGACCTTGAAATACTATTCCTGTCCCTTCCACTGCCATCTGAGCGCGGGCGCTTTCATAGGTGAGCAGAAAACATTGGCCAGCTACTTGAGCACGCTCTTCGAAGCCTATCAAAAACAAGAAAGCTGGGCGTACTACAACGGCGCTTTCGACGATCAGCTCGGTTGGCGGTCTCTGCATCTCCGCGAATATCCCCGAATCCAGGTCGACGCTGAGTGCCGGGTGTTCAAGCGCTATGATCTGTTCCGGAACGTCGCGGAGTAGTTGTTCGAGTACGCGCGTTTCACCATCGTCAATGCCAGTCTGAGACCAGGACCCTCCTATCCAAGACTGTACGCAAGGCGTCATGTCGGGCCTGGTCCAGGTTTTCGTTCATTCGCCAGTGGAACTCCACGATCAGCTCGGTAACATAATCGATTGTGCCATCCGCCACCATTTTTTCAAGGACGGGATACTCGGCCCCCTCGATGTCCATCTTCACCACGAGGTGGTCCCGCCGGCTGAAGTTGCGCCGGATCCATTGGCTGAAATCGATACACTCCACGACAACAGGGCGGGAGTAATCCACCTTGGAGGCGTTCTTGACGTGACCCGCCAGCAAAGTCGAGCCCCCCTTGTGGTTCGGCCCCCACTCGGTGGCGAGATAGAACTCCATCGTGCCGTCGCGCACCCATACAGCTTTGTTGAAGAAACGAATCGGGGTCCCAGGATACTTGAGCCGGACCTCCTCGACGCAGGACACGAGCTCGGGCTGGGGCTCAAAGGCAAAAAACTCGGTCTCCAGTCCGCGCTGGATCCGCTCTGCGAGAACCTTGCACGTGTTACTCCCGCAGTCCACGAAGACTTTCCGTGGCCGGGTTGTGGTCCATCGTCGCAGGGAGGAAAGCACCCTCGAGAAAAAATCGCGTAGGTCCGACATTATTATTATTGTAGCCGACTCTTGGCGGGAGATCGCTGGAAGGCTTGAGCTTCGTTGGGACCGTAACGAATCCGCAAACCGAGACGCCATAAGGGTGGAGACGTCGCCAAAGGCCGCACTCTCCATTCAAAAGCTTGTTGACTGACCCCAGATAAGGAGAGTAACGTCAGGGGTTAGCCTGCAAAGCACAACGGACCTAACACAGGAGGATGCTTGCCGTGAACAAGAAAAAAGTGATCTCCCATGCCTTGACCGTGCTCGTTCTTCTCGTCGCCTGCAGCTCCCTGGCTCACGCGCAGGCGACCCGGACGTGGGTTTCGGGGGTCGGTGATGACGC
>Ga0068860_100002271_pt1 | contig 20209 bp, 19 predicted proteins | sample KBSSwiS32_FD_66597 | JGI IMG/M metagenome (GOLD analysis project Ga0068860, IMG submission 66597) | Switchgrass rhizosphere microbial communities from Kellogg Biological Station, Michigan, USA - KBS Switchgrass S3-2 | ecosystem: Host-associated > Plants > Roots > Rhizosphere > Soil ...
TCACCCGGATGGGGACGGAACATCGGCCGGCCCGGATTGGCGCGCATGTCCTTCAGGTCGACGCCGGCGCTGAACTGGCCCGCGGCGCCGGTGACGATCACCACCTTCACCTCGGTGTCGACCTCCGCCGCCGTCAGCGCTTCGGCATAGGCGCGCCGAAAGTCGTAGGACATGGCGTTGCGAACCTGCGGGCGATTGATGATCAGCAGCCGGACGCCGGAGTCTGTCGCAATGACCAGGGGATCGTCGGTCCTGCCGGCCAGGCTTTCGACGTCTAGAATGCTCATGTTCGCTCCCTCATTCTTCCATTGGCTCGTTCGCGGCGCACATTCATCTGAGCGGCGAACAGGCAGTCGGCAGCAGGATCTCCGAGGTCATCCGCCGAAGGTGGGGATAGACCGTGGCGATGTAGGCCTTCCAGTCCGCGTCGGCGAAGGCCGCCGTCCTCGCCCGCATCCGATCGGCGACGTCTTCGTAGGCCCAGAAGTGCAGCACCTGATCCGGGTCTTCGTCCACGGGCGTCCACACGCCGATGTTGCGGGAGTGACGCTCCCGGATGGGCAGGGCCGGCAACATCTTCTGCAGGTAGGTGTCGCGGTCCCCCGCGGCGATCGAGTAGGTCCGGAACTCCACGACATGAGCGGCCACGTCCGTGAACAGCGGCCGCTCCAGTCGCAGGACCCGCCGCTGGAATTCCACCTGGCCCGGAAGCTCGGGCGCGCGGGTCGTCGAAGCGGCGCCCGGCGAGATCCGCGACAGCGTGAGCAGGCGGTTGAGCAGGCCGAACTCGCAAGTCCAGGCCGCCACCAGCGATCGTCCGTCGGCGACCCCGGCCTCGCCGGCGCCGAACGTGGCCACGAGGCCCGGCAAGGCGCCCGGCGCGGCGCGATAGACGTCGAGCTCGAACAGGTCTCCCACGTCGTCACGGTTCATGATGATGCAATCGTTTGCCTGATGCTGCACGGTGACGATACCGGCCAATCGGGGGAAAGGTCACTAGTCCGTGGAAGTTTGGCCCTGCCGGTTGGCCATTCCAGGGTCGACGCGGCCCACCGCAAGGGGCCATCGTGCGGGCAACCGCCTGGACAGGAGACCTGAATGACGACCCAAGACACCGCCGACGTGACCGGCATTCACGACCTGCTGGGCGGGTCGCAGGAGCCCCTGGTGGTGGCGACGCGCGGCCCCGTGCGCTTCCTCATCTTCAATCGGCCGGACGCGCGCAACGCCATGTCGCGGACGATGCGCCAGGAGTACGCCCGCCAGATGCAGGCGGCCGACGCGGACCCCGCCGTCGACGTCGTGGTCGTCACCGGGGCGCACGGCTATTTCAGCTCGGGCGTGGACCTGAAGGAAAATCCCTCGGGGACGATCATCCCCATGGTGCGGCCCCACCCCGTCGAGGTCACCCGGGCCATGGCCAAGCCGGTGCTGGCGATGGTGGACGGCCCCTGCGTGACCGGCGGCCTGGAGGTGGCGCTGAGCTGCGGCTTCATCATCGCCTCCGACCGCTCGCGCTTCGTGGACACCCACATCAAGATCGGCAAGTTCCCCGGCTGGGGCCTGATTTCGCTGCTGTCATCGGTGATCGGCGCACGGCGCGCCCAGCAGATGCAGATCACCGGAGAGTTCGTGAGCGCCCAGAAGGCCTACGAGTGGGGCATCGTCAACGAACTCACCACGCCCGAGACCCTGCTGTCGCGCTGCCTGGAGATCGCGGCGGCCATCAGCGCCTGCAACGCGGGCGCGGTGGGGCGCTACATCGCCCTCAGCCGCCGGATCGACGGCACGCCTGTGGAAACCGCCCTTGCCGCCGAGCTCGTGGAGGTCGAGCGTTTTCGCGCAGGAATTTGAGGGACATCAATCGCCCAGCGTCGAGGCGACGCTGATCACGGCGGCCAGGTCCTCGTCCGCGCCCCCGCCCAGCATGCCGATCAGGATCGCCTGCTTGAGGTAGAAGTGCGGCAGGTAGTCGTAGGTCTGGCCGTACCCGCCGAAGAGCTGCATGGCGGCCGTGGCGTTGTCGTAGGCCACGCGCGCCGCCACGACGCGGGCCGCCGCCGCCTGGAAATCCGGTTGTTCTTTCTCGTCGCGCACGCAGACGGCGGCGAACTGCAGCATCGAGACCGCCTCCTCGCAGCCCAGGGCCATCCTGGCGCAGGCGTGCGAGATCGCCTGGAACGCGCCGATCGGCTTGCCGTATTGGACGCGGACCTTGGCGTACTCCGTCGAAAGATCCCGCGTGGCCTCGGCGCCGCCCACCAGGAACGCCGCGGCGAGCAGGCGGGCGCGGCGCACCAGATCCGCGGGCGCCCATCGGATGTCGCCGGCGGCCGGCGCGTCGGCGCTCAAGGCCTGCAGGCTCAGATCGATGCAGCGGACAGGACGGCGGCCGGGAAAGGCCGTCAGGTCGGCCAGGCCGACGCCGCTCGTGTCCCAGGCGAGCACCAGGTCGGCGTGCACCACGTCCAGCAACCGGTAGCCGCCGTCGCGGGCGTCCACCAGGCCGAAGGCCGCGCGGCGCGCGCCGCTGGCCAGATCGGCCACCAGGACCGTATCTCCGAGGGCCGCGGCGGCCGAGGCGGCCAGGGCCGTGGCCAGGACGGACAGCGGGCCGGCCTGTCGCCCCACCTCGCGCAGGACGAGCGCCTCTTCGACCACCGAAAGGCCCAGGCCGCCCTTGTCCTCCGCCACGCCCATGGCGAACCAGCCCATGGCGGCCAGGCTTCGCCAGGCCCCGACGCCGACGCCGGCGTCGCCCGCCGTAGGCAGGCGGTCGGCGGGCAGCTCGCCCTTCATGTAGGACGCCGCCGCCTCGATGATCTGTTCCTGGTCCGATGTCGGATAGAGGTCCACGTCAGCCTCAATAGCTCTTCGGCAAGCCGAGCACGCGTTGCGCGATGATGTTCATCTGGATCTCGTTGGTGCCGCCGCCGACGCTGCGCTGGAACGTCCGCAGGTAGAGGGCGGTGTCGTCGTTCATGGTCGCGAAGTCGGCGCCCAGCAGCTCCATGGAGATGCGCTGGGACTCCTGCCGAAGCTGGGCGAGCAGCAGCTTGACCAGCGAGCCGTCCGGACCCGGCTGGTCGCGGCGCATGTTGCGGCTGACGGAGGCGTAGGTCATCGCCCGCAAGGCGGCCACGTCGGCGCGCAGGCGGGCCAGCTTCTTCGCCATCGCCGGATCGTCCAGCCAGGTCTTCCCCGAGCGGTCCCGCGGCCGCGCCGCTCGCTTCACCATCTCGTCGACGAACTGGGCCAGTTCGATCTGAGCCTGGGTGAAGCCGGTTCCCCGTTCGAAGGAAAGCGTCGACATCGCCACGCTCCACCCCTCGCCGATCTCGCCCACCACGTTGGCGATCGGCACGCGCACCTCGTCGTAGAATACCTGGTTGAAGTGGTGCTCGCCGTTGATGAATTGGATCGGCCGGATGGTGATGCCCGGCGTGCGCATGTCGCAGATCATCCAGGTCAGGCCGCTCTGACGGCGGCTGTCCGGGTCGGTGCGCACCAACAATTCCTGGTAGTCCGACAGGTGCGCGTAGCTGGTCCAGATCTTGGATCCGGTCACGACGATGTGGTCGCCGTCGACGACCCCGCGCGTGGTGAGGCTCGCAAGGTCGGAGCCCGCGCCCGGCTCCGAGAAACCCTGGCTCCAGACCACGTCGCCCTTGAGGATCTTGGGCAGGTGGAACGCCTTCTGCTCGGGCGTGCCGCGCGCGATCAGCGTGGGTCCGCCGTGGCTCAGGCCGACCAGGGCCACGCCCAGTTCGGGGCCGCCGGCCTTGGCCAGTTCCTCATACCAGATCAGTTGCTGAGCCACCGGCAGGCCACGGCCGCCATACTCTTTCGGCCAGGCGATGCCCGCCCAGCCGCCGTCGTACTGACGCCGCTGCCAGGCCATGTCGAAGTCCCGCATCTCCCGACCGTCCTCGGGACGCCGCTCCCGGGGCACGTTGTCCCGCAGCCAGCTTCTGGCTTCTGCGCGGAACGCTTCGTCCGCGGCGCTGAAGTCAAGGTTCATGGCCGCCTCCCCGGCCGGATTCGGCCCGCAAACTTTCAGCATTATGCATTTGATTTCATCATCCTGGTTCCTGGCGCGCTCTGTCAAGCGCGCCGTCGGGCGTGCCGGCCTGCGCCGTGCGCCCCGGTCCGCCGTGCCGCCTCGCCCTGTTGACAAACCCCAGGCGCCCCTGAAACGATGAAAATGTATTCAGTATTCTGCAATTTCCTACGAGATGCCGAACGCGGCGGGTGAGGGAACGGGTCATTGGAAGAGGTACGGATTCTCGCGACGTGCACGCTTGGCCTCGGGTTTTCCTACGCCGGCTTCCAGCGCGGCCTGGAGATGGCGCCCCACGCCATCGCCTGTGACGCGGGGAGCTCGGACTTCGGCCCCTACTTCCTGGGCGCGAACGTGCTGCAGAAGGCGCCGCTCACCATCAAGCGTGACCTCGCCCTGCTGATCGAGGGGGCGCGGCGACTTGATATTCCCTTCATGACCGGTTCGGTCGGCGGCGCCGGCGGGAACTTCCATGTGGACGGCACCGCGCAGTTCGCGCGTGAGGTCGCCGCGGAAAAAGGCCTGAAATTCCGGATGGCCACCGTCCGCGCCGAGGTGTCCAAAGACTGGCTGCTGGACAAGGTCCGCAACGGCGCGGTTCGCCAGGTGGGCGGGATCGGCGAACTCACCGAAGAGCGGGTCAACCGCATGGAACGCTGCGTCGCCATGATGGGCGAACACCCGTTCCTGCGCGCGCTCGACCGGGGCGCCCATGTGACGCTGGCCGGGCGGTCGACGGACCCGGCCATCTTCGTCGCGCCCGTCCTGCGGGCCGGCATTCCCCCCGACGTGGCCTGGCATGCGGCCAAGAGCATCGACAAGGGATACCTGGCCACCGACCGGCCGTCCGACGGTTCGCCGGTGCTGGCGCGCATCAACGACGACCACTTCACGCTGGAGGCGACCCGCGAAGGGTCCCGCTGCACGGTCGCGTCGGTCGCGGCACTGACGCTGCACGAGAACCCGAACCCCTATCGGGTCGCCCAGCCCACCGGCGTCATCGACACCGAACAGTCGACGTACGAACAGGTCGATCCCGGGCGCGTGAAGGTGACCGGGAGCCGCTACCTGGCGTCCAAGGGCCCGACCCTTAAGATCGAGGGCGTCGAACTGGTCGGCTACCGCGCGGTCCTGATGGCCGGCATCCGCGATCCGCGGGTGCTGGAGCGGATGGATGTGTACCTCGACACCTATCGATCGCTGTTGCAGCGCGCCGCGCGGAGCATGTCGCTGAGCGAGGAGGACTACACCGTCCAGTTCCGGGTCTACGGCCGCGACGCGATCATGGGCAAACTGGAGAGCGCGCAGGGCGTCACCGGCCACGAGGTGGGCCTTCTGGTGGAGGTGGTCGGCCGGACCCAGGCGATCTGCGACGCCATGGGCTCGCGCCTCGGACCGACGGGCTCGCGCCTGGACATCAACGGCAACCTCGGCGGGGGCGGCGTGTTCGCCTATCCCTTCTCGCCCAGCCTGGTGAAGATGGGGCCGGTCTACGTCTGGAGCGCCTGGCACATCGTCGACACCTCCGAGGCGGAGATGGAGCAGATCTTCGCCATCGAGATCGAAGACGTGGACGGGAGTGTTGCGGCATGAAGCTCTCGGAGATCGCCACCTCGATCAAGAGCGCCAACGCCGGCGCGACGCAGATCACCCTGGACATCGCGTTCGCAGACCCTGCGGCCTATCGGCGCGTGATCGCGTCGGGCGCCTTGAACAAGGCTCTGATCTCGCAGCTCTACAAGGTCGATCCGGCCGAGGTGGAGATCTACGACTACGACCCCGCCAACACGATCAAGGTCACGGTGCCCCGCGCCGTGGTTTCCGGCGGGATCGAGGAACGCGATTTCGACGGGGTCCAGCAGTACATCCCGCTGCTCGATATCCAGGTCGACGACAAGTAACGGAGCACGCGTGGCCATGGCTGAAGGCGACACCTTCGACGCGACGAACCGGCTCTGCGACTTCATCGTCGGCTTCCAACTCGACTCCGGATCGGAGGTCCTGCGGCGGCGCGCCAAGGACCTGCTGGCCGACACCTTCGGCGTGACGATCGCCGCCGCCGGCGACGAGGTCGCCCACGTCGTGGGCCAGCTCCACGCGGGCGACTCGCCCTGCGGGCCGATGAGCCTGATCGGCCACGGAAGCACCCAGAGCGCCGGCGCGGCCGCCTTCCACAACGGCGCCCTGGCCCACGCCCTGGAGTTCGACGACTCCACCCTCAATCCCGTCGGCCATCCCAGTTGCGTCATCGTCCCGGCGCTGTTCGCCCTGGCCGAGAAGACGCAGGCCAGCGGCCGGGCCTTCCTGGAGGCCTATATCGTGGGCCTGGAGATCCACTCCCGCCTCGGCCAGGCGGAACTCGGCGGGTGGAGCGCCGGCGGCTTCTGGCTGCCGATCGGGCATGTGAGCCTGCTGGGCGCGGCGGCGGCCTGCGCAAAGCTGCTGCAATCGAACCGCTTCGAGACTGAACAGGCGCTGGGCCTCGCCGCCCATTTCAGCGGCGGCCTGGCGGTCAGCAACGGCTCCCTGGCCAAGCCGATCGGCTCCGGCGCCTCGGCGCGCGCGGCGCTGGAGGCCGCGATGCTGGCCAAGGCGGGCGCCACCGCGCCGGCCCAGGTCGTGGAGCGGCCCCAGGGCTTCGCCGACGTCTTCCTCGGCCCCGGCCACGACCTGGCGAAGGCGCTGGCCAGGCTTGGCGCGCCGCATCACCTCGAGGAGATCGGGATCGCCATCAAGCGCTATCCCTCGTGCTACGCGACCCATTGGGGCGTCGACGCCCTGCTCCTGCTCATAGCCGAACATGACCTCCGCGCGGACGACATCGAGGCCATCGTCCTGGAGCACCCGGCGTCGGGGGCCTTCTGCGACAATCCCGATCCGACCAACACCGAAGAAGCGCGCTTCTCGCACGAGTACAATCTCTCCGTCGCTGTCCTGGACGGCGTTCCGGGTCCGGCCAGCTACACCGCCGAGCGCCTGGCGAAGCCCGACGTGCGCGATTTCCTGAAACGCGTGCGGACCCGCAACCACGCGGACGAGCTGGCGCCCCCCAAGGCCTGGGAATACCTGGTCACCGTCACGACCGGCTCGGGGAAGGTCGTCTCGCGCGCCGTGCCCCGGCCGCTGGGGCATCCCCGCCACCCGATGAGCACGGCGGACCTGCAGGCCAAGGTCTTCACCTGCGTCGAACCCGTCCTGGGCGCCGACCAGACGGGGCTGCTGCTGAAGTTCGTCGATGAGATCGAGACCCTGTCGACGCTCAGCCACATCACTTCGGTGCTTTCCAACATCCGGACGCCCCACGCCGGGCGGGGGACCTGACATGCCGCGATGGACCAACCGGCCGGAGGGCTCCAACTGGGGCGAGTTCGGCGACGACGACCGCATCGGCCGCCTCAACCTGCTGACGCCGGAGCGGCGGATGGCGGCCCTGGCCGAGGCGCAGAAGGGCCTGACCTTCTCGCTCAGCCTGCCGCTCGACTATCCGGGCGGAAACAGCCTGTCGCATCACCGCCTGCCCCCCGTGCTATTCGCGGGCGAGGCCGCGGGCGGGGCCAGCACCTACGGCCGTCCGATGGCCGGTGTCGATCCGCTGTTCACCGACGTCGTCAACGACGACGCGGTCACCCTTTACCTGCAGTACTCGACCCAGTGGGACGCCCTGGGCCACATTTCCCACCGGTTCGACGCCGACGGCGACGGCGAGCGGGAGGTGGTCTTCTACAACGGCTACCGCGCCCACGACGACGCGCCGCAGAGCGTGCACGGGGCCTGCGGCCAGCCACTGGGGATCGAGCACATGGCGACCGCCGGCCTGCAGGGTCGCGGCGTGCTGGTCAACATCCACGCCGTACACGGGCGCACCCGCACGCGGATCGGCTACGACGCCCTGCGCCAGATGATCGACGACCAGAAGGTCGAGGTGCGGCCGGGGGACATCCTGTGCCTCTACTTCGGATTCGCCGACGCGGTGCTGGAACAGGCGCGGTCGCCGGACGCGGCCATGCTGCGCCGCTCGTTCGGCGGGCTCGACGGCGGCGACGGCAAGCTTTTGAACTGGATCACCGACAGCGGCGTCGCGGCGATCTGCGCCGACAATCCGGCGGTGGAGTATGTCAGCGACAAGACGCGGCACGATGGCTACCAGGCCCTGCTGCCGCTGCACGAACATTGCCTGTTCAAGCTCGGGCTGCCGCTGGGCGAGCTCTGGTACTTCAAGGACCTGGCGGCCTGGCTGCAGGCGAACGGGCGCACGTCCTTCCTGCTGACCGCGCCGCCGCTCAATCTGCCGGGCGCCTGCGGCTCGCCGGTGACGCCGATCGCGCTGGTCTGAGCCCGACGCCGCCGAACCGCCCCTCTCGCCAGGAAGATCATGTCGAACGTCAGATCCGCGGTTCGCGCACTGAAGATATTCGAGGCGTTCGCGGCGCAGGGCGCCCCGATGACGCTCTCGGAGCTGTCGTCGAAACTCGACCTGCCGCCTTCGAGCTGCCTGCTGCTCATCCGCACGCTGCTCGACAGGGGCTACCTGTACGCCACCGGCCACCGGAACGCCTACTATCCCACGCGGCGCGTCGTGGACCTCGCGCGGCTGATCGCGCGCAACGATCCCGTCGTCGAGCGCTTCCAGCCCTACCTCGAACGCCTTCGCGAGGCGACGAACGAAACGGTCGCCCTGGCCAAGCGTCAGCGCGACAAGCTGATCTACCTGTCCGTCGCGGAATCGCAGCAGGTGGTGCGGGTCACCGTCGCGACCGGTACGCTGCGTCCGCTCCACGGCACCGCCACGGGCAAGGCGCTGATCGCCGCCATCCCCGAGCGCGACCGCAGCGTGCTGCTGGCGGAAATCGCACTGGAGCGGCTGACGGACCGCACCATCAGTTCGATGGACGAACTGGAACGAAGCCTGGCCGACGTGAAGCAGCGCGGCTACGCCGTGAACTCAGGCGAGGCGGTGGCCGATCTGAGCGCCGTTTCGATCGCCACGCGGGTCGACGAAGAGGTGTACGCCGTCACGGTGATGGGCCCGTCCTATCGGGTCGACCCCATGATGGAAAAGTACGGCGCCGCCCTGGTGGAATTCGGACGAATGATCGAACAGGAATTTTCCGGCGTTCCGGCTCCCGACGCCACAGCCTGATCCCGGATGGGGTTCAAAATTACTGTTGGGCGTTGGCCCACGCAGATACGAGAGGCTGTCAATGCAGCTTGAATTCTCTGACGACGAACGCCGGTTCCGCGATCGAGTCAGAACCTGGGTGAGCGAACACAAGCCCAAGGAGAAGCGCCCGCCGCGCGGCCCGGCGATGCGCGACTTCGACCTGGGCTGGCAGCAGGCCAAGCATGCTGGCGGGTTCGGCGCGGTGAGCTGGCCCAGCGAGTTCGGCGGGTCCGGCCTGAGCCTGGTCGAGCAGTTGATCTGGTTCGAGGAGCTGGGCCGCGCCGGCGCGCCTGGCGTCGGCTGCCTCAGCACGGCCATCAACCATGCGGGGCCCACGCTGGTGGCGCGGGGCGACCAGGATCAGAAGGCGTTCCACCTGCCGAAGATCCTCGGCGGCGAGGTGGTCTGGTCGCAGGGGTTCTCCGAGCCCGGCGCGGGCTCGGACCTGGGCGGCATCCGCACCCGCGCCGATCTGGACGGCGACCACCTGGTGATCAACGGCCAGAAACTGTGGACGAGCAACGCGCAGTTCGCCTCGTACCAGGAGACGCTGGTCCGATCGGAGCCGGGGATCGGCAAGCACAAGGGCCTGACCTGGCTGATCGTCGACATGACCACGCCGGGGATCGAGATCCGGCCCCTGGATACCATCGCCGGCGACCAGCATTTCAGCGAGGTGTTCTACGACAACGTGCGCGTGCCGCTGGCCAACGTCGTGGGCGGCCTGGGCCAGGGATGGTCGGTGGCCATGACCACGCTTGCCGCCGAGCGATCCGCGGCCGGCGCCAGCCATGCCGCCGAAGTGGCCCACCTGGTCGAGGCCCTTATCGAAATGGCCGGCTCGCGCTTCGGGCCGGACGGACGTCCCTTGATCAGGGACGACGAGATCGCCGCCAGGCTCGCACGGCACCGGGCGGACGCCGCCGCGTTGAGCGCCATGGTCTATTCCGTCATCTCCCGGGCCGGCCGGGGCGGCGATCCGGGTGGGCAGGCGGCGTTGCTCTACCTGCAATTCGGCGAGTTGCTGCAGCGAGTGCGGGCCACCGCGCTCGATATCCTGGGCGGCGAGATCCTCGAACTGGATTCGGACTTAGAGCCCTGGACCCGCGGATTCCTGGCGGACCGGATGTACGTGATCGCCGGCGGCTCCGCCGAGGTGCGGCGCAACATCATCGCCCAACAGATTCTTGGCCTGCCGCGGAGCTACTGACGTGACCAAGATCGACATCCTGCCGTCGCAGGGTCAGCTCGAAATCCTCGACGGGTTGACGCGCGCCCTGGAGGGCGCGGCCGTGGGGGCCGCCGACTTCCCTCTGATCGCCAGCCTGGGCTTCGTGGCCGTCAGCATTCCCGAGAGCCTGGGCGGCCTGGGGTGCGATATCGCCGATGAAGCGCTGCTGAACATCGAGCACGGCCGCCGGGTGGTGGGGTTGGAGGTCCTGGCCTCGACGCTGGCGGCGCGGCTGGCGGCCGCGACGGGAGACCGCGACCTGGTGTCCGACATCGTCGCAGGCCGTCGCGCCGTCGGGTTCGCGTCGCCCGTCGCCGGCTGGGACCCGAGCGCGCCCGGGCCCAGCGGCGAGGTTCACCTGATCGGCCGCGGCGACCTTTACCTAGCGGTGGCGCCACAGGGCGGGGCGATCCTGGACCCTGCGCAGTTCAGCGACACGCGGACCGTCGAGGGCATGGACGCGATCGCCCCGACTTTCCGCGCCCGCCTCGCCGGGTCGCCGCCGTCCTGGGCCGACGGCGACGCGAAGCTATGGCCGGCGGCCGTCCTGCTGTTCGCCGCGCAGATGGCGGGGATCGCCGCCGCCGCCATGAACCAGGCGGTGGAGTACGCGAAGATCCGCGAGCAATTCGGCAAGCCGATCGGTTCCTTCCAGGCCGTGGCGCACCAATGCGCGGATGCCGCCGTCCGCGCGGACGCGGCCTACCACCAGGTGCTCATCGCCGCGATCGCGCTGCGGGACCATTCAACCGACGCGGAATTCCAGGTGACAGCGGCGTGCCTGACGGCGATCGACGCGGCGTTCCGCAATTCGACGTCCAACATCCAGGTGCATGGCGGCATGGGCTATGCGGTGCAGAGCGGGGCGCAACTGTTCCTGAAGCGCGCCACCGTGTTGCGCCACCTCTGCGGCGGGGTGCGGCTGCATGAGCGGGCGATGCTGGCGGCGCAACCGCCGCACTGACAAGCGTCCAGCTGCGCGGCTATATCGCACAATTCGGCGCCGATATCATTGACTCCCAAAATAGTGTTCTATTACTCCAGCGACCGCGACCGATCGGCGGCGCTTGGGCTTCGCCGTCCGAGGGCTATTCTCTCGGCGACGGCGCGGCGCGTGGATTGGACGGGAGGAGCCCCTTGGTCACCGATGAAGTCCTGGCGTCGGTGTTCGCGGGAACGCCCGTCGATCACGATACGGCCGCGCACTATCGCGGGCGGCTGGAACGACGCCTGCTGATGAACCGATGCGAGGATTGTGGCGCATGGCGCCACCCGCCGCGCCCGGTCTGCCCGAGTTGCTGGAGCCCGAACGTCCGGCCGACGGCGGTTTCCGGGACCGGGACCATCCACCTGGCGATCTTCCTGCACCAGGGCCCGCCCGCGGAAGGGGTCGACTATGCGACGCCCTACCCAGTGGTGACCGTGGAACTCGACGAGGCCCCCGGCCTGCGCTTCACCAGCACCCTGGTCGGCGCCCCGAACGACGCCATCCGGATCGGCCGGCGGGTTCGCCTCGACTGGATCGAACGGGCCGGCGCGCCGCTGCCGGTATTCCAGCTCGCCGACGAGGCCGCGGCGTGATCGGCGCGCGCAATCCGATGAAGGACAAGGTGGCGATCGCCGGCGCGGCGACGACCGGGTTCACGCCGCACAACACCGCCCGCTCGCAAGCGTCGCTCGCCGCCGAGGCCTGCATGAAGGTGATCCGCGAATGCGGGCTGACGGCGGGCGACATCAACGGGATCTGCGGCTCCGCTTTGCCGGCCGCGGTCCTGCAGGCGACGCTGGGGATTCCCGAGGTGACCTGGTTCGCCAATCCCTCGATCCCGTTCGGCGGCCAGGTCGCCGCAGCGGCGGCGGCCGTGCACGCGGGCCTGGCGGACGTGGTGCTGGCCTACCACACGCCCTATCGCCTCCCCTGGAACACGGCGAACTCCCTGAAGGACCCGTTCCGACGCGGCGGCCCGGCCATTCCTGGCGCGGGCGCGGGGCCGGACACCGTGGCCGGGGGCGCGGGCTACACCGCCTGGGCCGCGCGTTACCTGCACGAGCACGGCGCGCGGAAGGAGCACTTCGGTCTCGTCGCCATCAACGACCGCTCCAACGCCGCGCTCAATCCGGCTGCGGCGATGACGGCGCCGCTCACCATGGACGACTACCTGGGCGCGCGGATGATCCGCTGGCCGCTTTGCCTGTTGGACATGGACGTGCCGGTGGATGGCGCCGACGCCTTCATCGTCACCACCGCAGAGCGCGCGCGAGACATGGCCCTCCCCCCGGTGCTGATCCAGGCCGCGGTGCTGGGGATGATCGACCGCAACGAGGAGGACCAGACGCCTGGCCTGCATCGGCACGGCCAGCACGTGGTCGTGGAAGCCCTGAGAGCCAAGAGCGACTTCTGGACCGACGGCATGGACGTGTTTTTTCCTTACGACGGCTTCTCGTTCATCACCCTGTCGTGGATCGAGAACGTTGGGCTGTGCGGGCCCGGCGAGGCGGGCGCCTTCATCGAGGCCAATTGGGACAAGGCCCGGAACCGGATCCTCATCGACGGCCGGATCCCGGTGAATCCGCACGGCGGCGCATTGTCGGAGGGCGGAACCCAAGGCTCGGGGCACGTGCGCGAGGCGGTCCACCAGCTCCAGGGCCGGGCTGGGCCGCGCCAGGTCGAAGGCGCGGCCACCGCGCTCCTGACCCCCGGCGGCTTCTTCTTCAACGCCCAGGGCCTGACGCTTCGCAAAGGATAGGCGCATGACCGCGATCTGCGAGGGACTGAACGTCGTCGAGATGGGGGCGGGCAGCATCGCCGGCTCTCTCGTGGGGATGGTGCTGGCCGACGCCGGGGCGCGGGTGATCAAGATCGAGCCGCCGGACGGCGACCGCCTGCGCACCGCCGAGCCGAGCGGCTTCCTGGTGTGGAACCGCGGCAAGGAGAGTCTGGTCGCCGACCTCCGGGGGTCGGCGGGACAACAGGCCGCGCGCGACCTGGCGGAGCGGGCCGACGTGGTCGTCGAGGGGTTCTCGCCCGGCGTGACGACGAGCTGGGGCCTCGGCGCCGAAACCTTGCGCGCGGCCAACCCGTCGCTCGTGCACTGCGCCATCACGGGGTTCGGCCCCACCGGTCCCTACGCCCACCTGAAGGGCTACGATTCCGTGGTCGCGGCGAAGCTGGGCCTCTGGGCGCGCGGCGCCTTCTCATTCCGCGACGGGCCGCTGATGTTTCCCGTACCCTGGGGCAGCTTCGGCTGCGCCATGCAGGCGATCGCCGGGATCATGGGCGCGCTCATGACGCGGGAGACGACCGGCCGGGGACAGGCCCTGAACGCGACGCTGGCCTCGGGGTTCGATCCCACCGACTACATGATCTTCACCTCCGTCCAGTTGGGCGCCAAGCGCGGCGCGCCGGCCGGCGACCGCGCCGTCATGCCGATCAGCCGCTACGGCGTTCTGGCCGCCACCCGGGACGGACGCCTGATCCAGACCGCCACGGTGCTGCCCCATCAGGGCAAGGCCCTTTGCGAGGTGGCGGGCGTCGGCCACATCCTGCAGGAGCCCAGGTTCGCCAGGCTGCCGGCTTTTGACACGCTGGAAGACGCCCAGGCGTGGGAGGACCACGTGCTGGAGGCATTCCTGACGGAGGACCTCGCCTATTGGCTGCCGAAGCTGGAGGCGAACAAGGACGTGTCCTTCGAGGTGGCCGCGACAAGCGAGGAAGGGACCCGTCACCCGCAGATCGTGCACAACGGCGACGTCGTGACCCTGGAGGACCCTGCTGTGGGGCCCGTGCGGCAGGTCGGCCCGATCGGCCATTTCTCCCGCACCCCGATCCGGCCCCGACATTCGGCGCCCTCGCTCGGGACCGGAGCAGGCTTCGAGTCATCCCCGCCCCGTACCGGCGGCGGCGCGGCGGCGCCTGCGCACCCCTTCGCCGGCGTGACCATCGTCGAGTTCGGCTACTTCTACGCCATGCCTTATGGGGTCGCGATGCTGGCGGCCCTGGGCGCGCGAGTGATCAAGATCGAGGACGCGAAGGGCGACCCGCACCGCGTCACCTTCGGGCCCGAGGTCGGAACCAACAAGACCACCGCCGGCAAGGAGAGCCTGTCGATCGACCTGTCGAAGCCCGAGGGCCGCGCCGTCGCCCAGAAGCTGGCGGCGCAGGCCGACGTCTTCATCACCGGCTTCCGGAGCGGCGTGCCCGAGAAGCTGGGCCTGGGTTTCGAGGAACTCCAGCGCCTCAACCCGCGCCTGCTCTACGTCCATGCTTCCGGTTACGGGAAAGACGGGCCCTACGCCCACCGGGCCCTCTACGCCCAGGCGGCCCAGGCGGTGGCGGGAAGCTTCGGTCGGCAAGTCGGCTATTGGTCCGACCCGCAACGGGTGGCGGGGTGGGGTCTGGCCGAACTGCAGGCGCTGGTCTTCCCGCGCCTGCACCAGGTGATCGACGGCGATTCCAACGCGGCCCTGGCCTCCTTGGCGGCGACGGCGCTCGGTCTTTACGAGCAGCGGCGCTCGGGGCGGGGCCAGCGGCTTGACACCTCCATGATCGCTGGCAACGCCTGGGCCTACGCCGACGATTTCTGCACCTACGCGGGCAAGCCGGCGCGGCCGCTGTGCGACGAGGAATATTACGGCCTGCACGCCCTGGAGCGTCTCTATCCGGCGGCGGACCGCACGTGGCTCTGCATCGCGCTGCGCACCCAGCACGAGTTCGAGGCCCTCGCGTCGGCCATCGGCGCGCCGGCGCTGACGGGGGACTCCCGTTTCGCCGACGCCGGGACGCGGCGGGAGAACGATGCGGCGCTGATCGAAGCGCTGTCCGCTGTATTCCTGGAAAGACCCGCGCTCGAGTGGGAACGCATGCTCAGCGCCGCCGACGTGGGCGCCGCAGCGGTCAGCCTGCAGGGACTCGGCGCCTTCACCAGCTTCGACCCGGGCCTGCGCGAGGCGGGCCTGACCACAACGGTGCAGCATCCGCTATTCGGCGAAATGGTGAGGTGGGCGCCGCCGGTCGCGTTCTCGGAGCAGTCGGGCCGCGTCGCGCCGCCCTGCCTGCGCGGACAGCACAACCGCGCCCTGCTGGCCGAGATCGGTTTTGGGCAGGCCGAGATCGAGCGGCTGGAGAAGGACGGGGTGATCTGTCCGCCTAACCCGGTGCAGAGGACATGATGCGAATGACGCCCAGCCCGGGACGCGCCGCGTGAACGGCTTCGAGAACAATCCGGTCGTGAAGCACACCGGCGCGGCCTACCCGATCTTGCAGGCGCCGATGGCCTGGATCGCGCGCTCGTCGCTGGTGGGCGCGGTGTCGGCGGCAGGCGGTTTCGGCCTGCTTGAGACCAGCGCGCGCGACCCGGAGGCTTCGAAGCGCGAGTACGACGCCATCAAGGCCGTCACCGACCGGCCGTTCGGGATCAACCTGGCGATCAAGTTCCTGCGCGGGAACGAGGAGCGCGAGGCGGCGGTGCTGGACTGGGCGACCGACGGTCGGGTGGGCTTCGTGACCACCTCGGCCGGCGACCCCGGCCGATACGTGAAGCGCCTGAAGGACGCGGGGCTGGTGGTCTATCACGCCGTGCCGACCCTGGAGGGCGCCCTGAAAGCCGAGGACTGCGGCGTCGACGGGCTGGTGGTGGAAGGCGGCGAGAGCGCCGGCATCCGCGGGGCGGAACCGGTGCACAGCTTCGTGTTGTTGCAGGCGGTCCGCGAGCGCGTGCGCGTGCCCATCGTCGCGGCCGGCGGGGTGGTGGACGGACGCGGCATGGCGGCGGCCTTCGCCCTGGGCGCCGACGGGGTCGCCATGGGCACGCGCTTCGTCGCGTCCCTCGAAAGCCGGGTGCACGACAACTACAAGGCCGCCATCGTCGACGCCTCGCCCAGCGGCACGGTGCAGCTTCCGATGATGCCGGGCGCGGTGGGCCGGGTGCTAAAGACCGGGATCGCCCAGCGGATCATGGCCGGCGAAGACCCCCCGGAGCGCTCGCGCAACGCGATCGCCGACCTCTACATCGCAGGCCGCACCGACATCGCCATGGGCTCGGCCGGCGAGACGGCGGGGCTGATCCATGGCGTGAAGCCGGTAGGGCGGATCATCGAGGACACTGTGGAAGGCTTCTGGCGCGAGATCGACCGGCTGGCGGCCATGCGCCCCCTGGCGCGCTGAACCTGCCTGACCGCGGAGCATCCGCGCATCCTGCGCCGTGGCAGGGCGCAACGTTCGACCGAAGGAAGCATATCCCGATGATGGACCTGACCGAATACGCGTGGCGCGGCTACGACGCGCCCGGGGTGGACGCCGCGTACATGCCCGGTTCCGACGCCTACATCGCCTGGCGGGTGGGAAAATGGCTCCGGGCGAACGGCGGGGCGCGGCCAGCCGCCGTCACCTCGGGGCCCGGCTACCGCGTCGTCGTCGACGCCGCCCGCGTATTCGAGGTCTGGGAGGGCGAGGAGGTGCAGGACGTCACGGGCTGAGGGCGCCCGCACATATCGGACTTGATCTGCCCCGAGGAAGAGTGCACTATTTGAAAGACAGGCGGTCCGCGGGGCCGCACGGAGGCAGGAAACACGCCATGCAGATGGATGACATGGTCATCGTCAGCGTCGACGACCACATCGTCGAGACGCCCGACATCTTCGACAAGCACCTCCCGGCGAAGTGGAAGGATCGGGCTCCGCGTTGCGTCAAGTCTCCGACGGGCGAGTTCAACTGGCAGTTCGAGGGCAAGTTCACCACCAACTTCGCGCTGAACGCGGTGGCCGGCCGTCCGAAAGAGGAACTCGGCTTCGAACCCAACAGCTTCGAGCACATCCGCAAGGGCTGCTACGACCCTACGGCCCGTCTCGACGACATGAGCGTCAACGGCGTGTTCGCTGGGGTCAACTTCCCCACGTTCCCGGGATTCGCCCTGGAGCTGTTCCAGACCACCCCGGACCACGATCTCGCGCTCGCCTTGATCAAGGCCTACAACGACTGGCACATCGACGAATTCTGCGCCACGTCGCCCGATCGATTCATCCCGATGGCCGGCTTGCCGATGTTCAACGTGGACGAGGCGGTCGCGGAGCTTCGGCGCACGGCGGCCAAGGGGGCGCGAACGGCGACGATCCCCTCCCTGCCCCATCAGCTCGGCTTTCCGAACATCCATGACGACTACTGGCTGCCGCTCTGGGCGGCGGCCGACGAAATGGGCTTCCCGCTCTCGATCCACATCAGCGCGCTGGCGACGACCGGGACGGAGCACCTGACCCAGGACAGCCCCATGGGGGCGTTCCTGACCAAGGTCGGCATGGCCTCCATGGCGGTGCTTTCGGAATGGCTGTGGTCCGAACAGATCCATAAGTTCCCCAACCTGAAGATCGTGCTGTCCGAGGGCGGGATCGGCTGGATCCCCTACATCCTCGAGCGCGCCGACCTGGTGGACAAGAACCACGGCCCCTGGATGGGACACGACTGGCACGGGAAGAAGCCGTCCGACATCTTCCGCCAGCACTTCGTCTCCTGCTTCATCCAGGACGAGATGGGCGTGAAGCTGCGGGACTTCATCGGCGTCGACAACATCACCTTCGAGAACGACTACCCGCACGCCGACATCACCTGGCCGTTCACGCCCGAGCAGTTGTGGAGCGGCGAGTTCGAACAGGGCGCGGTGGGCCAGGAGGTCATCGACAAGATCACCCACCGCAATGCGCTGAAGCTCTACAACTGGGACGCCGTCGACCGGCTCGGCCGCGAAAACTGCAATGTGAGGGCCTTGCGCGAACAGGCCCGGAACGTGGACCTCACCCCGATCAGCGGCGGCGGCAAGCCCCCGCGGGACCACTCGGGCTCGGTCCGGGCGCGGGACATCGCCAAGCTGTTCCCGACCAACCTGATGGACCCGCTCGATCGAAAGGTGAAACTGGCGACCGACTGAGGTCGCCGACGCGCGGCGAGGCCTCAAGGGAGACGCCCCATCGAGCGCGCACTGCAGGGTAGGGTCGCGATTGTCACCGGCGCCGGCCGTGGCATTGGCCGCGCGCACGCCCTGGCGCTCGCCGAGCGGGGCGCGGCCGTGGTCGTCAACGACCTCGGCGTTGCGGCGGACGGCTCCGGGCGAGATCCGGGGCCGGCGGCCGAGGTCGCGGCCCTGATCGCGCAGGCCGGCGGCCGTTGCCTGACCGACACCACCGACATCGGGTCGATCGCCGGCGGCGGGGCGCTGGTGACCCGGGCGATCGAGGCGTTCGGCCGCGTCGACGTGCTGATCAACAATGCGGGCGTGGCCGCCGGCGGAGGCGACGTCTCCGCGCCGGTGGAGGCCGAGATCGACCGGCTGATGGACATCCACTTCAAGGGCGCGATCGGGTCCATGTCGGCGGCGTTCGCCGACATGGCGACGCGCGGCTGGGGCCGCATCATCAACACCGTTTCGGAAGTGGCCCTCGACCGGCGGTTCGCCACCGCGGGCCTCGCCTATGGCGCGGCGAAAGCGGCGCTGTGGTCGGCCACGCTGTCCGCCGCCAAAGCCGGCGAGGCGCACGGAATCACCGTCAACGCCATCTCGCCGGGCGCCCGCACGCGGATGAACGCCGCCATGCTGGACGCCGGCTTCCGCGGCCAGGCCGCGCCCCTGGACCTGGACCCCGCCCATGTGGCGCGCGTGGCGGCCTGGCTGGCCTCCGACGGCGCGGGCGACGTCACCGGCCGGATCCTGCACGCGGCCGCCGGTCAGGTGCGAGAGTACGAAACCCGCCGCAGCGCGCAGACCGACCTCGCCGCGCGAATCCAGGCGGACCTGGACGAAAAGGCGACATAAGCGCCCTCAGTCGCCCAATCCACCGGCCGCATTCGAGCGCTCCCAGCGCTCCACGTCGTCGAAAGCCCGCAGGACTAGGCGGACCCGGTCCTCGAACGTCGTCATGACCATCTTTATTCCCTCTCGGTTCACCGCCACCGCGTGCGGCGATAGGCCGGCAGGCCCAGGAGCACGCAGACGAGCGCGAGCGACGCGGCGGGTATGACCACGACGCCCAGCGAGTACTGCAGCATGACGTCGCTCTTGAAGCCGTAGTCGGTGATGAAGGCGACGGCGGTCGGCGCCAGTCCCATGCCGATCAGGTTGGCGCAGACGAGGTTGAGCGCCACGAGCTGGCCCCGGTACTCGTTCGGCGCGACGTCCTGGATCGCGGCCATCGCGCTGCTGGTGATGGCGAAGGTGCTGAACGAGGCGAGGCCATAGGCGGCCAGGCTGAGCAGGTAGACCTTCGACAGCGACAGGGTCAGGAACGCCGCGATCGTGACCAGCAGCAGCATGATCACCATCCTGAAGCGTCCGTCCTCGGGAAACCGCCGGGCGAACACGTCGCTGAGGATTCCTCCGGTCAACGCCGCCGCGACCCCGGCGGCCATCACGACGGACCCGATCACGACGCCCACCTGGGCCGGCGGCATGGCGAAGGTGCGCATGAAGATGACCGGCGACCAACTGGTGTTGGCGAAGCCGCACATGCTGACGAAGGTGTAGGCGGCGAACAGGAAGACGAAGGTCCGCGCGTGGGTCCGCAGATAAGCGACGAAGCCGGCGTCGCCGGCGCGCGCGCGGGCCAGGTCGCGGCGGGCGGGCTCGCGGATGGTCAGGACGAGCAGCGCGGCCAGGAACCCCGGGGCCCCGACCAGCACGAACACCGCCTGCCAGGGCGCAAGCGATCCGACCAGCGGTAGAGACGCGACGCCCGCTGTGGTGACCAGGCCCAGGGTGAGGCCGCCCAGCATCTT
>Ga0068860_100002275_pt1 | contig 20173 bp, 18 predicted proteins | sample KBSSwiS32_FD_66597 | JGI IMG/M metagenome (GOLD analysis project Ga0068860, IMG submission 66597) | Switchgrass rhizosphere microbial communities from Kellogg Biological Station, Michigan, USA - KBS Switchgrass S3-2 | ecosystem: Host-associated > Plants > Roots > Rhizosphere > Soil ...
TGAGATTTAACTATGCGATATACCACAAACTTCATCACTTCATTACTTTAAGTAAAATTATTTACAGCATCCATCGCATCTACTTGATTAAGTAGTCGTTTATCAGGTAATTATCTGCTTCATGTAAGAAGATTCAAAAAAAAATAATGGCAATGCTACTTTTGAAGAAATGTGGTTTTTGAAAAGAGGGTTGTATCGTATGCTGGAAGTGGCTCACCAGCATGTGAAAAGCTGTGGCAGGAGGTTTTTACAAACCATAAAGTATGTAACCCCGATATGCTCAATACAAATTTATGCCTGGCTCTTTTCGGGAATTTATTTATATGTTATCCCATCCATCTTATCGAGCCTCGCTATTATTCCCCAGCCATAGAAATAATTAGCAAGGCCTATCAGAATTTCGTTTTTCCCTTCTTTCAACGGCAATTTGAAACTTGTATTTTCAATCACACATCGGCCATCATTCTTAGCCTGCGGAGTACCAAAATAATTTTTATCAGTATAGAGGATTTGTCCGTTGATAAAAACCCATACTTCATCGCTGAAACCAAGGCTCAACGTTCTTTCCTGTGCTTTCCCAGAATAAATTGTTGTTTTAAGCCAGGCGAATCGTCTTGCGTCATTTTCTTTTGATCCATACTTCCTGCTCACATTCACGATACCCCTGCTTTCTGCTGTTATCGAGGTCCATTGCGCAGTACTATCCGGCAAGTCTGAATTATTAAGTTTTCCATACATACTCGGCAGCGGGATAATAACTTCTCTGCCAAAAGGGACATCTTTTGCAGGACTGAGTTCCCAGTTTCGTATATAACGTGTATCACTATACGTAGGAATATAACCCGCTTCGGGGCTCAACCCCTCAGTTGCATCAGGCTTTATTACGAGGTTAGCATAAATAACATTTCCGGAGAGTGAAATATTACCGTATTCCCGCCGTCCTTCCAACTCAGGCACAATGAGAGCAGGCTTCTTCATATCATTCACGTATGCTTTCATTTGTTTGCCTGATATAACCAGTTTTACATGGTTCCATCCGCTTTGATTAATACCGGCCCCGGCCTGGTATTCGTCTGACAGGTCCCAGATACTCATGCCATCCATAATAGCAGCATATTGCAGGGTTGTTCTTACCGCCGGAGTTACCGGCCCAAAAGAACGGATATAAAAATTTTCACCATTTTTCTTATCCGCAGACATTCGGAAATTAATGCCGGGAAAGCCCATTCCAACCAGTTCAACATCAAATTCAATTGTACCATTTGTAAAGACACGGTCTTTTAAAAAGATTTGATAGTAAGCCCCATTTTTACCCTTTACAGCAGGAACAGAACGGTGTTTGACAAATTCAACCTGGCTTGAGTCATATTCCCAGGAACCAGCATTCATCGGTATTTTTATTTCCTGGCCCTTCGCCATAAAATTGATAAGAAAGCAAATGCTTAGTAATATCTTTTTCAAGGGTGTAATAATTGATAGAAGTGATGACCGGTTCATGTTATATATTTTTTCGAATTTATTAACAAGGCTACAGAAGTACAATTCTTTTCGACAAACTAAAGAATTTAACTGACAAAAAATATCACTTCTCCGGCTATTCTTTTATTCTGTTTGTATGGAGATCTTGCTCATGATAATTGGTACTCTGTTGATTGGGGCATCAAAATTCAGTTAGGATGATATTTAATTACAGATCAATAAACCTGAACAGTCCGGCAATACACAAAGCCGGGAGTTGGCAGTAATGATACAGTGACACCTCAAAATATGAAAGCACTTACTATATCTTAATTTGTTTGACATTTTCAGGTTGTATGGTAAATTACCCGCTGACAACTTTTATGTAAAAACAATACTAACAAAAGAGTTAATTTTAAAACCAGTGTTATTAAATACAACACCATGGCACAGTTTAAAATGACATTGCCGTTTACGGTTTTGCCCAGGGGCAGTGTACTTGCAAGGAGAGCCAATTTTAGCAAGGGCGCTTCACCAAATGAATGGTTCACTCAATTCCTGGTATTTCCCTGTTGACAGCTTCTATTAAATGATGCAAATATTTCAACAAATTGGATAAAAACATCAGGCAAAAAAGGAAAACCCATCTATACATTTAACATCGCAAAATGAAGAAACAACTTATAATATTTGCAGTGCTGATTTCATCTTTTTATTCATCTTCATTTGGACAAAAGAATGATAGCCTGTTTTCAAGGTTACAGGCAATTTCAAATAATGGCACAGACTTTTTTAATGTTGATGGAATTGAAATTACCAGTCAAAATATCAACGCAGCGTTTTCAAAAAAAAATATTCTAAAGAAATTCAAAAAATATTCAATCAAAGAGAATGACTTAAATACGATTGACAGTTCAATACAAAATCTGAATTATTGCGTATCCAAATCGAATGAGATTTGCCAGGGAACAATTCAGCTAACGTCTTACTATTTTATTGAAAATAAAACCAAAGGCATCACAGCAATTACATTTGCCGAAGTAAATAAAAGCGACAAAATATTTGAGAGAGAATTTATAGGACTTATCATTAATGGGAAAATTCCGGATACTGTTTATGAGCCTTTGCAAATTGACAGTATTAGATTTGCGGGAAGAAAAATTGCATTAGGGAGAAGTTGTCATTGGATGGGAAAAAACAATGTCCAATGTCCCTATTACGGACAAATGAACTGGAGTGTTCATAAAACATTAGACGATGCTTCCCAAAGTGTAACCAATCAATACAACATTATCAAGGTTAAAAAAGGCGGCAAAATTATTTCAGAAGAATTCGTTGACGTAATTTTTGAAGGGACAGAAGTTAAAGCAAAAAAGGTTGTGTATGATTTTAAGGGTGTAACGTCTTTGTTGGTTGGCATGAGTGGCGGTAAAACTTTGACAATTTATTTTGTTGCTTCACCTGTCAGGGAATATTTTGTTAGCGGCGTAATGAGTTTTTGGAACAATGACTCTGTTAATCCGGGGGGACTGCCTCCTTTATTAGAAGAAGTAATGAAGTTGAAGAAATAATCACTTTTGCAACAGTAAGGGACGCTCAACTATAAGCCAGCCGTCCAAATCATTCTCCACTCCCTGACCCAATAGAACATTAAATATTAAATAAACCTATAAATTAAACGAACGGCTTATTATATTAATTCTTTCACCATGGCTATAATGCCTTTTGCATCAATTCCGGCTTTATTCAGCAACTGGTCCTTAGAGCCTGACTCAGAAATTTGCGGTACGGCCATTTTTTCTATCCGGATGTTCATATCTGAAAGAGCCGCAGCTGCAAAATCTCCCATACCCCCGTGAGCGAAGTGATCCTCAACAGTAATAAGAATTTGTTTCCGGGTTTCCTGCAGACTTTTTATCAGCGTTTTTTTATCAATGGGATTGATAGAATAACAGTCAAGCACGCGGACGCTTATACCTTGTCCCTTTAATTCATCTGCTGCTCTCAATGCTTCAAATACAGTGATGCCGGTTGCAGCAATAGTGAGCAGATCCTCTCCTGAATACCTTAATATCTTTGATCCTCCAATTTGAAATTCCTCAGACGCATCGTACACCACAGGTGTTTTCGGGCGTAGTGTGCGCATGTAAACAAACCCATGATGGCCCACCATGAGGGGAACTAATTTAGATGCTGAAACTCCATCTGCCGCCTGAAGAATAACGGTGTCGGGAAGAGCACCGAACAATGCAATGTCTTCCAATCCCATTTGTGAAGGGCCATCTTCCCCGATAGAAACACCCACATGAGATCCAACGAATTTTATATTTGCTTCAGACACACGGGCCATACGGATCTGGTCTGCGGCCCTTGTTAAAAATGCTGCGAATGTAGCAACAACAGGTATCTTACCGAGACGGGATAATCCCGCAGCCACCGTCACCATATTCTGTTCTGCAATATAACATTCAATAAACCTTTCAGGAAAGGCTTTTAAAAAATCCTCCGTAAATGTTGAATTTTTTACATCACCGTCGAGTGCATATATCTCTTTATTTTTTTCACCTAATTGTGTAACCGCCTGCCCAAAAACTTCACGTGTTGCATATTCTTTATTTTTTTCAAAGGACAGATTAACAGAGGTATCAATAGTCCCATTCGAAGGGAATTTATTTTGAGAAGGCTTTTTTAAATTGAAGCGCAAGCTGTCATCAACTTCACCTAACTCATCCAGCGCTTTGTGTAATTCTTCTTTCTTCAGTGCTTTGCCATGCCAGCCGTCTTTATTTTCTAAAAAAGAGATGCCTTTACCCTTACTCGTTTTTGCTACAATGGCAAAAGGTTTTCCGCTCTTGTTATTAACAGCCTGTTGCAATGCGATATCTGCTTCATCAAAATTATGCCCGTCAATCGCAATTACTTCAAAGTCGAAGGCGTGGAACCGGCTAACGTATTTTTCGATGTGATGACCAAACATGGTTTCTCCGCTTTGCGCCAGTCGATTGATATCAAGTATAGCTACGAGATTGTCAAGTTTATGATATGAGGCGAAATTGGCAGCCTCCCAAATTTGCCCTTCTGCTAATTCACCATCCCCTAAAAGTACATAGGATTTATAAGGAAGATTTTCTCTTTTTGCATGCAGTGCAAGTCCCGCTCCAACCGACAAGCCCTGGCCGAGAGATCCTGTGGCAGCCTCAGAATAAATAAACTTTGGAACAGGATGACCTTCAAACCGGCTTCCGAATTTTCGCAGCGTTTTAAGTTCTTCTAAGGGATAAGCGCCCGCCATCCCAAACAGAGTATACAGTAAAGGAGCGGCATGCCCTTTTGAAAGCACAAATCTGTCGTTAAATAAATTGAGCGGATTGACTATGTCATAAGTAAGGTATTTATCAAATAGCACTGCTGTAACATCGGCCGCAGACAAACAGGAAGTGGGGTGACCCGACTCTGCTTCAGTTGTGGAAATAAGACACCACTTGCGGATTAATTTTGATTTCTCCTGCAATTCTTGTAAGGATTCCATGATTTCGGTTTTGTAGTTTATTTTGATTTTAAAAACAAGCTTTATTAAGCCAACTCAACTAATATGCCATTATATTATATGAGGATTTTTCAGCGAGACATTACTTAAAGTTACTCCTCATATTATTCAACAGGCGTAACGAACAGATGTATTCAGGGCTGTTGCCTTCATAAAATCTTACGCAATTGAAATTGGCTTCCACAGCCGGACACTTTTATTTTGAAAATAATCCTTCCCAAAAAAATTGCTGAATAACCGGATTATTCCTGTTAAACATTGGCTTTCGTAAAAATTCCTGAAAAGGAGTTAAAAACCGCGTGGAACTATAAAAAGAAGCTTGAATTTGCCTTCTAATGCTCCCAAAAGAAAAAACCGGGAAAAAATTAATGCCCCCAGGTTTTAAAATTATATGTATTCCTATAAGTGCAAATCAATTTGCAATTTTATAACAGGACTTCGTTTACGAAAAAAGAGGAAATTGTGATGACAGAATATTTCATATTTAATTTTATTCATATACTTTTTTATTCTAATTTTATCACAGATTTGAATATCGACAGACTACTATGAAAAGAGAATTGCATTTATCCCCGTATTTGTGATATTCTCGTAAGCGACCTTTTAAATATTTACTATGAAATATTTAATAAAACCACTCACAAAAAGAATGTTTGCCCAGCTGCAAAAAGGAAGGGCTATAGAACTTTCTAAAACCGAAAGAAATATTTGCTATAAGAATGATTTCAAAGGCTCTCTTCCGGGTCTTTACGGTCGTGGCTTTATTGACGTAAAAACGGCAATGCTTGGCGGCAAAGAAAAACTCTGTGTATATATCACTCAATCCGGTATCAGTTTTTTAGATCGATACGAAGAGGACGCAAAAAAATGGGGAAGCAACTACAATACAACCTGATCAATGTTGACCTCCGTTACCTGATTGCTATTCTTTCGTTTAACCTTTACCGTTAGTGCCATCATGCTGGTTAATTTTTTCTCGCTATTGTATTGGCTGGTGTTCATTGAGGCTAATTTTCCCTCATTTCTTCTCAGGTATTCCCCGGGGTAAGGTATAATTCTTCCATTATTTGCAAAAAAAAACCGTGCGGTAGTTTTAATATCGCACGGTGAATGTAAGCCAGGAGATTTTTATTTAAGTCCCCATAGTTCTATATGAGCCTTTTCCGCCTTGGCATTGGGAACAGTATGATAAACAAATTCAACCTTGTTTAGCTCTGCACTATTGTTTTTTAAAGCAATTACCCTGCTCTTGCCACCCTCTTTTAGGTTGGATTGCAAAGCAACATCTTCTTTAGCTCCTCCTTCATAATATATCTGCATATCAGCAATATGCACAGGAGCATCCGCTACTCTCACCTGTAAAGATTTGAACCTGTCTGCACCCAATATTTTAAACGCATCTTTTTCCGTTTTAAAGTCAACATTGGCATCTCCTATTTTATGCCAGCCGACTTTATTTTTTACAATAACCTCAGGTTTTTGGGCATGAAGCGCACTAACGGAAAGAATAGTGGCGCTTACAATAAATAAGATCTTTTTCATGGTTATTAATTTTATGAATAAAAAGCCAAAAACTGTTCCATTTTTTGCTAAAAAACAGCCGGGTTTTTCAAATATTTAATTTGACCTGAGACATTTAACTTTTCTTACTTCCTGCTTTAATATAACTTAAATTTCTTCCTAATGTAAAATGCCAAAGTATATCAGGCTGGCACTAAATGTTTAGTCACTCTTTTTTAAATTTTACAATATTTAAAACATTTTCAGCAATCTTTTTTCCCTGTTTGCTTCCCTCTACGCAAGACAAAGTGTAATGTATACCCGCATCTACCCTTGCCTTTGCTATGTCGTTTACCATTTCGTCAAACGAATTATAATGACGGGGCGTCATACCCAGGTTATCATAAGTGTGCAATGTGAAAGAATAATTGGGACCGAAAAGACTTTTAAATACTGTGGCGAACAATCCTGCATTGGTAGAATGACCCGAAGGATAATCCGGATGCCCCGGTGTGTTGAAAAGGGGGCTCCACGTAGGATGGTTTAATACTTCACGGATATAACGAATGGGTCGCTCTACATTATATTTGTATTTGGTAGTCCAGCAACCTCTGAACGATTCATAATAACAAACAGAATATTTGGCTTGTGCCAATGCGTAAAAATCAAGTTGTGGATTTTCATCACGCAATATTTGATGGAACATATATATATAATGTGTGCCAGACACAAATCCTGGATTATCGCGGTAGAATAAAGCTCCCGCAGTTTGTTCAGGAGTAAGCGATTGAGAAATATCATATACTTCTTTTACCATGGCATAGTAAACTGAATTGGGATCGGTTGAATATGCCGGTGGCGGCGGCGGCCATGTTCCATCCAAAGCGCCGACCACCATTGGCCGGTTGAGCCCCCAATAAGGTCCATCAGCTTGTGGGAAATTGGGAGGTGTCGGCGCCCAAAGACCCGGACCAACAGGAGGAATATAAGTGGGATAAACAGTAGCAGAACCATCTGTTTTTGACCAATCAAAAATCCGTTGGGCCACCGTTCTTCCCAAATTAACAGAACGCTCAAATTCAGCCGGGTTAACATCTGGATCAGATTGGTATTGCTGGTTCAGCGCATTCTCCAAAGAATCTATTGCGGCTCTCTGATTAGCAGGTGCAGCAGTAAAAAAATTCCGGGTTAAAAATGCAAGAGCTGCATTGGCAGAAGCGGGCCAATGATAAGACTTGCCTGGTTCCGTAGATGGCATGGCAGGCATGTCTTTAAGTTGTCCTGCCAGCGATTGATAAGCAGGCATTCCCCCAACTACTGATTCATACAATGCAATACCACTATAAACAAAATAACGATGCCCATTCCGGCCATAAATATTTGGCCCGGACAATCGCAACATTCTTACCTGCAGCTCTAACCATTTTTGTGCAACGTCAGATGAAAAGGTTTCAGTCTGCTTTAAATGTCCATAAGTTTTATTACCGGCCGTGGCAAATTCTTCCTTCTGAACTGGTTGGTTGATTTCTTTCCGGCAGCCTGAAAAGACGAAAAAAAATAAAAAGCCTGTGGCCAAAATAAATCTAATGAAAGAAAACTTGTTTGACGATCTCATAATGGTAAATTTTGAGGTTTAAAAAAATATTTACAGGTCAAAACTACCTGAGCTCTTTACCGGAAATTTTTTTATTCGGCTGAAAATTATCTCCTGATAGCAGACAGTTCTATAGGAATATCCATTACCACTGGTCGACGATTAACTGCATTTGCAGAAAAATAAAAAGCGCTGGTCTAAAAAACTTTATAAATCCGGAATTTGAGATGGTGATTGTGTAATTTTAAGACAGCAGGAAACAGATATGAATATTTATGATTTTATATTTTCTGAAGGTCGTCGTTATCGTTTCCGGAGACATCTTCTATTCTGGCTGGTATGGTGTATGTACTGGTTAACGACCTATTTGATACCAACACAATGGGTGCCTGCCTGGAATATTCATGGCCCGATGCCGCAAATTGAAAAGTATGGTTTTATCATTTCATTTTTAAGGATATTGATGAATACTATTTTGATGACGATAATTTACATGGGTCTTACCTATGGTATTATTTACATCATTTTACCCAGGTACCTTTCAAAACATAAAAATTGGATAATGACAACTGTTCTGTTGTTTTCGTTGATTGCCACTATCGCTTTGATTAATTACTTCTTTTTTATCATGGTATTTTCCATTAGTACCCGCCTTGGCTATTTCCCGAAGATGCCGGATAGGGATTTTATTATTCCGGTTTGGGGCCGGCAGGTTTTATTTAATTATCCTACTGTGGTGGGCTTTGCTCTGGCAATTAAGCTGCTAAAAAACTGGTACGTCAAACAGAAAGAAACTGCGCAGGCGGCCCGCGAAAAGATAAATGCCGAATTACAATTATTAAAAGCCCAGGTGCATCCGCATTTTCTTTTTAATACACTCAATAATATTTATTCATTCATCATTAACGACTCCCCCGTTGCGCCGGAAGCAATAAAAAAACTTTCTACCTTGTTGCGTTACATAATATATGAATGCAATCAACCGCCGGTGAAACTCGAAAAGGAACTAAAGATGATACGGGGTTATATAGATCTGGAAAAGATCCGTTATGGAGAAAGTTTCAATATGAGTTTGCAGATTCAGGGAAATGCGATCAATAAAATGATTTGCCCGCTTTTATTAATTCCGTTCCTTGAAAACAGCTTTAAGCATGGCGCCAGTCAAATGCTCACGCATCCATGGGTCAGCCTTGATATTGTTATCGAAGAACAGGATCTGTATTTTAATCTTTCCAATAGCAAACCAACGTTAACAGCGGAAAAAACGGTTACAAAAGGGCTGGGTTTGAGAAATGTAAAAAAGCGTTTGGCCATTCTTTACCCCGGAACGCATGTGCTCGATATTACTGATGAGGTAATGAGCTTTAGTGTTTCGTTGAAAGTTCCTCTTTTTAAACCCAATGATCCCGGTAGCTATCGGGATGGGCAGGAGTTTATAACAGAAAGACAGGCTTATGAACTGGTATAGTTTTATATTCTCTGAAAAAAAGTGGCATCACATGCGGCGCCACCTTGTTTTCTGGTTGCTATGGTGGATTTATTTTACAGCCAGCTATTATCACTTCGAGCAATCAGGTTTACAAAAAATAGAATTCGAGCCCTGGAATTTTCCTTTTTTTATAAAATCGATACTGCTACTCTCCATTCATATAACGGCCTGTTACTACTTCATAAGTTACCTGATGCCACAATACCTGTTCAAGGCAAAATACATTGCCCTGGTAATGCAAATCATTATTTTAGGTTTTCTGATTCTCCTGTCAAGTTATTTTATCCATAAAATAGTAGTGCCCCTGGTAAATGCTGCATGTAACTATAAACCGGTTATTGCAAACCAAAACATTTGGTGGACCAGTATTACTTCGGGTTTATTAAGTGCTCCTAAAGTAATTTCTGCAGCCGCAGCTATTAAACTGGTAAAACGATGGTACCTTAAACAGAAAGAGAAAGAACGATTGGAAAAAGAAAAACTGATCACCGACCTGCAATTGATGAAGGCGCAAATGCGACCCGAATTTCTTTTCAGTTCTCTTGACCAGATTTATAAATTTGCGAAAAAGAAATCACCGGAGGCTCCGGAGCTGTTGCTGAAACTAGCCGACCTGCTTAGTTATCTTCTCTATGAATGTGATGAACCCAAAGTCCCACTGGAAAAAGAACTCAGCGTGATGAAAGAATTTATGGCCCTGGAAAAAGCGAGACATGGCAGCAGGCTGGAACTTGAGACAGTAATAAAAGGAGAAATGAAGAATAAACAAATCGCACCTCTTTTATTATTACCTTTTATAGAAAACAGTTTTAAACATTGCGACAATGATAAAGAACAACCCTGGATAAACCTGGAGATAAACATGGAGAATGACACTTTATTAATGAAACTCATAAATGGCGTGGCTTTAGCATATGCAGAGCCTGATAATTCTGCTCATGAGATAATAAATATTGAAAAAAGATTAGAGCTATTATACCCGGGCAAATATGAATTGAAGAGGTATATCGAAAATGAAATTTATATTGTCCGGCTAAAGATTGACCTGAGTGAAAATGTACAATCACAACATCAGGCATCCAAAATGATAAACGGACCTACATCAAAAACAGACTATGTCATTCAGTAAAAAAATAAAATGCCTTGTCATAGATGATGAACTTCCGGCCAGGAATGTTCTTCAAAAACATATTACAGATGTCGAGGCTCTTGAATTGGCGGGCACGTGTACCAATGCAGTCGAGGCGCTTTCGTTTTTACAATCCAACACGGTTGATTTGCTATTCCTCGATATTCAAATGCCTTATATTCTTGGCACCAATTTTATCAGGACATTAAAAAACCCGCCTAAGGTAATTTTTACTACGGCATACAGAAAATATGCGATTGAGGGTTTTGAACTCGATGCAGTCGACTACCTGCTCAAGCCTATCAGCTTTGACCGGTTTTTAAAATCAGTAAATAAAATTTTACAGGTTAATCTTCAAAGTAATGCCACCTCTCCCCCGGAAAATCACACTGAACCTGCACAGCCTTTTTTGTATCTGCGTGTTGATCGCAAGATGGTAAAAGTATTGTTCAATGATATTTTATATATCGAAGGACTCAGAGATTATGTCAGGATATTCACTACGTCAAAAAGTATAGTTACCAAACACCTGCTGGCTACATTGGAGGAAATGCTGCCTTCGGATGCTTTTTTACGCATCCATCGTTCTTACATAATATCCATCAGCAAAATAGATTCTTATAATACAGACACGATAGAGATTGGGAAAAAAGAAATACCCATAGGCAGGTTATTCAAACATGATGTAAGCAAATTGCTGAATGCTTCCTCACTCCATCCCATTACTAATATCAATTTGAAAAATAAATCCGGTACGGATTAAAAGATAAAGTTGGTACGCGAAGCACAAATTGTATGAGCTTGATTTTTTAGATCAAACCATAAAAATTTTAATGAACATTTTCATTTAAAAAGGCCTCCATCATACTAAAGGAATTAGCTAAGGTTCTGCCTTGCCAGCCATGGCCCTCGGTTGGATAAAATACAAATCGGTTAGGGACACCGGCATCAGTTAACCTGCCTTGCAACATGCTTTGCTGCTTCTTATTCACTAACGGATCCAATCCGCCCTGGAAAAGAATTGTTGGAGGCGAGTCTGCCGATACAAAATTTATGGGACTCGAACTGGTATATATGAATGGATCTTCAGCCGGTGTTTTACCCGTAACCTTCCTCAATGTAAAAGGGACCAGCGGATTTAATGAACGTTTATACAAAGCCATAAGGTCTGTTGGACCAAAAAATGAAACTATTGCCTTTGGTATCACCGGCTCGCTATATTTATAGCCTTGCAATAATGCAAGGGTTCCCCCGGCACTCACGCCCAGTAAAACCACTTTTTTTGAGACATTAAAATTTGCAGAATTATTGATAATAAATTCCAGCGCCGCCTTGACGTCATTTTCCTGTGCAGGGAATAAAGTGTTATTCGTTGTTGCCTGCCTGTACGTTATATTAAAAAAGGCATAATCGGCCAGGCGTGCCTGCATGGGTCGAATATAGGCTGAAAGTTCATCTTTATTACCGGCATTAAATCCGCCACCGTGAATGATAACTAAAATTTTTGTAGAAGAAACTGACCGGTCGGCAGGAAGATAGATATCCATAGCCTGGGCTGAATGTATGCCATAAGAAACATCCCGGATAATTTGACTAGAAGTGCCGGGATTCTGATTATAACTGTCTGCAATTTTTAAATCCAGTTTTGGTATGCTGTCTACTTTCATTTTCACTGAACTAATTATTTATAAATAATCAAGTTCTATGCCTTAAATAAAGACCTTAATTATAAAGTATTGATTAATTATATCTTATACTTTATTATAAACGAAAATACTTTGCGGGAGGTGTGGAATATATTTCCCTATATCTTAATGGCTGGGGAAACATAAAGAATTTGACCCGGCTGTTATATAAAGTAAGAAACTTAATTAAGGGTTTTAGTTTTAGAATCACTTCCATTAAAATCATTCTCATAAACAACCTTACCATCCAGTCCCTTTAACTCCACAAAATCTACTTCGCAAAGCCCGTTGGAAATAAAACCCAATCCTGTTACTAGGCCCGAAGAATTATTATACACTGCAGAAAAAATCTGTTTGTTGTTAAAATTAACTGTAGCAACTTTATTTTTTACCATCAGTTCAATATCTATCCATTGGTTTAAATCATAGCATAAGGAAGATAAATCAACTTCCTTTCCATATAAAAATTTGTCTCCAAACTGCGCATAGGCTTCGCTGGCACACCCTTTAGGCAGGCTTCTAAAATACATAAATCTTCTTTGACAAAAAACCTCATACATAATATAAGGACACTGATTATTTCTTACTTCTTTCATCCTTACCCTTGCCTTGAACGTGAAATTATCACTGCTCACCTCTATCTTACCCGGGAAGTAAGTGTACATGAATGTCTTCTCATCTTCTGTTTTAATATTGCTGCTAGCCAGGTCACTTTTATTCAAAGTGAGGCAACCATTTTTTGCAATGATGCCGGTTTTTATATACTCAGGAATACCACTAAGGCTTTTATCTTTTGCACAGAAAAACCATTTATCAGTAGGTATACTTACATCTGCTGTTTTAATAACCGAGTCATTAGCAATCAGCTTTGCATTATGATAGCCGGGTTCATAATAAATATCAGTCAGCGTATAGGAGTGCTTGGATATTTTTACCCTCCTTCGTTTATCCCATGATTGTTGTATAAAAAAACTATCCGCATTTACGTCATCAATATTGTAATTGAATATTACTGTGTTCGGAATAGAGTTATCAGTAGTTTTTTTTGCAGCAAACTGTGCTTTCTCATAACCAGGAGCCGGCCTTGAAGATATTTTGACGAAACTGAGAAAAACAACAATTGCGGTTGAAATTGCCACAGCTCCGATCAATTTCCAGTTAAATGAAAATGCATAGCCGGAGTTTCCTTTGTTTAAGGCTTTTTCGTTTTTTTCTTTTGCCGGTTTCAACGAATTACCCGTTTTATTTGCAGAGTTCCTGTAATCCTGCCAGTTCTTAAAACCAAGATAGGTAGAGATGGCGTTAAGAGTTGCAATCTGTGGCATCCGGCTGAATCTGCCGTGTAAAAGCCGTTTAAAGGTGGAGACACTTATCAAAATTCCGGTGCTGTCTTCAACCTCATGACTAATGAGTTCGAAATCCCTTTGGGTCATCGCAGAGGGATCGTCAAACCCATTTTTTCGGCAAATAGCATTTAAGCAACGTTTAACCAGTTCCTGCTCGGTCATACTCAATTATTGATTTGCTTACGGAACAAAATTAGCGCTTTGAAACCCTTATTTTCTTCCCGATCATCCATTTTAGATGGTTTATGAAAAAATTTGATCAGCCTTTGAACACAACGGGAATAATTTATTGTGAAATTTTGCCGTCTTATTAGACAATTGCCTGGAATTTTTTACACTTAACTAATCAACGAATGAAGCTATTTTGGAAAACAGTTCTATTAACCGGATTACTTGTGGGTACTCTTGATATTACTGCCGCATACATAAACCAATTTATAAAAACAGGGAAATTTGCCGGCAAAATGTTTCAATATATTGCCGGGGGTGCATTGGGACTGGAAAATTCAATTCCGGGAGGGTTCTGGATAGGGTTGCTCGGCTTCTTCTTTCATTATTTTATTGCCTTTTCGTTTACGCTTTTGTTTTTTATTGCGTACCCAAGGTTAAAATTCCTTTCATTCAATAAATATTTGGTGGGATTCCTGTATGGTATCTTTGTGGGCGTTTTTATGACATTTGTTGTATTGCCCCTTACAAAACTCCCTGACAATCCTTTTGTTTTTCAAAAAGCAATTGTGGGATGGCTTATCCTGGCTGTGGCTGTAGGAATACCCGTTGCCATCAGTGCATCAGGATATTATAATATACGCCGCGATCAAACAAAGTAAAGTTTGTACTTCAACTGGTTTCAATTATTCCCTGCTTTTTACTTTTGCTCCTGCTGTATCCCCGTGAAAGAAATAAGGCTCAACAGCAAACTAATGAAGAACGATAAAATCATTAAACTTTAAATGATGAACAAGTTGAGCATGCTTGTTTTTCTTTCGGTGATTGTAATCCTTTCAGGTATGATCATCGGGTTGAATAAACCGGGTAAGCGGAATACACCTGTAGAGAATTATGTCAATTGAAATAGGATAATTTGTTATTCACCCGCCACTCCTGCGGTGTTACACCGTGCTCCTGTTTAAATATCCTGGCAAAATAGCCCGGGTCATTGTAACCGCAATCCATCGCCACCGATGCAATGCTATTCGAGGGATCTTTCAACAATTCTTTTGCCTTGTTTAAACGTATCATGCGGATAAATTTATTCGGGGAGCACCCGGTCAATGCGTCAAGCTTGCGATGCAGTTGCGAATGGCTCATAAAAACCAATTTGCACAATTGCTCGACGGTGAAATTTGTTTCTGTCAAATGTAGTTCTATTGTCTCTCTTACTTTTTTTACAAACTCATCTTCTCTTTTATCATTCAGCATCATCTCATATGTTGCAGCAAGTATCGCAGGTGACTGTGCAACATCAGCAAGGCCCGCTTTTTTAAGGTAATACTGCTGAAGATTTTTCCGCAGCTCCAGCAATTTATTTATGCGAATTGATAGTTCTTCCTTGTTGAATGGTTTTTCCAGATAAGCGTCCGCACCTGTACTTAATCCTTCGAGTTTACTTTCGATATCTGCTTTCGCTGTAAGCATAATTATGGGGATATGACTGGTGTGTTCATCGCTTCGCAATAGTTTGCACAATTCAAATCCATCCACAAAGGGCATCATCACATCAGTAATGATGAGATCAGGAATTATTTCCTTTGCTATTTCAAAACCTTCTTTTCCATCTTTGCCCACAGCAAGGCGATAATCTGGCAGGCAGGAAGCCGTGTAAGCCACCACATCAGCATTATCTTCCACCAACAGGATGAGTGGACTTGCAGCATTATGTTCATTAGTGATTACTGTTTTATTTTGTGATACTGCCGCTGTTGTGTGGTCGTAGCTGATCTTTAAAATAGGTAGCACATTACCTTCTCCCGTATCCGCAACTTTTGTTAAAAGCAACGACACGGTGAATTCACTTCCTTTATTATTGCCTGAGGGCGGACTTTTGACTGTGATCTCTCCTTCCATTAATTTGACAAGCTCTTTGGTAAGAGCCAGGCCGATACCAGTTCCTTCCGCTTTTCTTGTGTGACTATTATCTGATTGATAAAATCTATCGAAGATATGTTGTAACTGGCTTTCGGGGATGCCAATACCTGTATCCTTTATTTTAATAACTAAACCTATTTTGTCCGCTTGCCCCTCCACAGCATGTTCGTTGACAGATATATATATGTTGCCTTTTTCAGGTGTAAATTTTAAAGCATTGGATAATAAATTTGTTACAATCTGTCGTATCTTCTCCGGATCATAAGCAACATAAAGCATATCAATATCTGATAAAAAATGGAGTTGCTTGTGTTGGCCCTCCGCCAATGAATGAAAGGATTCAACAATATAGCGCAGAAAATTGATCATATCGCCATTGATCAGTTGCAACGACATTTTCCCCGTTTCTAATTTTGATAAATCCAGCATTTCATTCACCAGCTTTAATAAATTTTGCCCGTTGCGGATAATCATCTCCATACCACTATTGAAATATTCGCCAGGCTTGTTTATTACCTGCTGCGCCATACCTAATATAATGGTAAGCGGCGTCCTGAATTCATGCGTAATGTTGGTATATAGTTGTGTTTTTATAGTATCCAATTCTTTCACTCGTTTTGCCTCCAATTGTTCAAAGCTCAATTGTGCTTTTAGTCTTGCCCTGTTTAATGTAAATCTGAAGTAGGCCCAGATGCACAACCCCAGCAAGAGAGCGTAACATAAATAAGCCCACCAGGTGCGCCACCAGGGCGGCAAAACATTGATCCGGAGTTCTGCAATTTTACTGCTCCATATACCCTGGCTATTAGTGCCCTGAACTTTGAATACATAATTGCCGGGTGGCAGATGCAAATAAGTGGCGGTGCGACGGGTGCCACTTTCTATCCAATCTTTATCTATACCTGCTAATTGATAACGATATTTGTTTTGCCCCGGTGCCGTAAAATCAAGTGAAGAGAATTCAAGTGTAAGAATGTCCTGCAACCAGCTTAGTGTTATGCTTTTTGTTTGCTCGATTGATTGTTGTAATATACCTGTTTTATCATCCGGGGTAAGTGGTTCATTATTGACCAACATATCTGTGATAAAAACACCAGGCGAATAACCGGCCACCAATACTTCTGCGGGATTAAAGATATTAAGGCCATTCACGCCGCCGAATGCAAGATTGCCGTTATCTAACTTTGCATAAGCACCTGTATTAAATTCATCATCCTGCAGGCCATCTGTTTTGGTAAAATTTCTGAATTGCCAATGATCACCCCTATTGTCTTTGGAGTGGATTAAACAAAAGATCCCTTTATTGGTACTTCCCCAGATATTGCCCGCCGCATCTGCTAATATTCCATATACTACATCGTTGGGCAAACCATCTTTTGTAGTAAGATGAAAAAAAGCGCCGGTGTTTTTGTCCAGCCGGTTTAGCCCGCCGCCTTTCGTTCCTATCCAGATATATTTATCCGGCTCCATAGGATCATCAAGAAAACAGGATACATGGTTATAGTTTAAAGAATTGCGGTCGGTGGCATTATTGAAATACCAGGTTACAGCTGGTTGATTGTCGTTACTTTCATTTAATCCGATAGCTATCGATCCGATAGCCATCGGATCGATGGCTATCGGATCAAGCTTTGCAAATCCTTCTTCCGTTCCTGTCCAAAACACTCCTTTTCCATCTTCATATAAGGCGGTGCAGAGGGCTTTGGTAAGCATTGGCCTTCTGCGGTTGCTGTTAATTGTAAATGTATCTGTCTTACCTGTTGCTTCATTGATCCTGGTAAAAGTGCCACCCAATGCCGGCATCCAGATATTCCCTTTGCTGTCTTCAATCATCGGTTGCTTATCGCCTTCGCCACGGTTAAATTGAACAGAGGGAAATGCAATTAATTTACCTGTGTTGGTATTATATTGAAATAATCCTGCATTACTATTAATATCGTCAACTCTTATCCAGTAATCCCCTGTTTTAGAGACAACAATGTTATCAATGGTATTCAGTGGTAAAGATTTACCAGCTACAATTCTTTGTACCGAATCCCTGCCTGACGGCAAGGCAGGATTTAGGAGCTTCCTCCACTCGTAAGGATATGCTCCCAAAAAAATGCCGTTGACTGAAGGCACAATGTATCTTACACTGAATCCCGGAGCTTGCAGCCTGAACCGGCTCGATGTAATATTGTATTTGCGCAGGCCGTATCCTTTTGTTCCTGCCCAAAGCAACCCTGATCGGTCAATTAAAAAAGGAAATAACACTTTGGAATCTTTGGCAAGATGCAGATCATAATCCCATTGTATAGGTTTGCCCGGTTCCCATTTACTGATATTATAATAAAAAAGTTCTTCGTGAAAATCTATCCATGGTTCGTTTTTGGATCTCAGGAGCAGGTTACCGGCTTTGATCTTTGCCGTGTCAAATAACGGTATCACATTTGCTCCATCCCAAAGAAAAAAATTGTTGTTGATCCACAATCCTCCGTCTTCCGTTGCATAGCCGTTATTATAAAACCGGTCGTTGTCGTACAAAACAAAATGGTTATTTGCCGGATCGAAGCGATACACTTTGTTGGTATAGCTGCTGATCCAGACAGTTCCTGTATTGTCTTTTCCAATTCCATAAACCGGTTCATTACCTGGCAGTGATAATCTTACGATAGTGGGGACCGCCTTTTTTTCAAAAAAGTTGCCGGGAAGGGTAATCATATTAAAACCGGCGTCTTCAGCAGGCACCAATATCTTTCCATCTTTGGTTTCTACAATTGAGTTGCGTATCCTGTTGCCAGAAAGACTGCCGGCATCATCGGCGTAGTTGGTGATTCTGTAAAACTGTGTACTTTTTTTATCGTACACATCCAGGCCGGCGTTTTCGGTGCCGGTCCATATGCGGCCCTTGCTATCTTCAAAGAGCGCCGTAACAGTATTGCTGCTGAGAGAATTTGAATTGTAAGGATCGTTGGTAAAAACTTTGAAGCTATACCCGTCGTAACGGTTTAATCCATTTTTTGTGGCCACCCATATAAAGCCTTCCCTGTCCTGGATGGTGGCAAATACCATACCCTGTGATAAACCCTGTGCTATGGAAATATTTTCATAGCCCGTCGCATTTTGAGCAGAAGCCGCAAAGCCAAGACAGGCAATAACAAACGTAAGTATGGGTTTAAGCGCAGACAAGTTTTGATGTTCCTATAAAGTTAACCATATATACCTTCTTCATCCGTGCCTGCCGGAAAAAAAATCACCAGTAAAGAAAAATGACGAATTAGTCCTGAAGATGCACAGTTTGTCCGGATAACTGGCAAAAATGTACAACAAAATGGAGACTTTGTCCTCACAAAAACAACAATAGTGGGCCCAACTTTGGTTAATAAGTTTAATATCATTTTTCTCAACTTTTAAATCAAATCAAATGATAAAGTTTTTAATTAAAGGTTCCTATACTTCTGAAGGAGTAAAGGGATTGCTCAAAGCCGGCGGCACAACGAGGAAACAGGCCGTTGAAAAAATGGTTAAAGGCGTAGGTGGTAAAATGGAAGCATTTTATTATGCCTTTGGCGATACGGATGTCTACGTAATTGCAGAAGTGCCTGATACAGTATCAGCTACCGCAATCGCATTAAATGTCAACTTTACCGGGTTGGTATCTATTTCTACTACCATTCTTTTTGATCCGGAAGAAGTAGATAAAGCAACAAAAATATCTGTTGGTTATCGTGCCCCCGGAAATTAAACTTTGCATCATAATTATTTTATTGTAAACAATTAAAAAAAACAAAATGGAAACAGCAGTAATGACAAACAAAGACATGGCCCAGGCAGTCTATGACTATTTCGGTCAGGGTAATGTTCCCGCTATTCTCGAATTGGTTACGGATGACATTAAATGGACCTGTCCGGGGCCCACTGAGATACTTCCTTATGCTCAGGTCTACAACGGGAAACAAGGGGTGGCGGATTTTTTCAGGCTTATTTATGAGAACAAAGATTTTCCCAAATTCGAGGTAAGGGAGCTTATAGCAGAAGGCGATAAGGTAGTTGCCCTAGGCTACTGGGATGCGAAATCGAAGAAAACAGGTAACCCTTATTCCGGTCACTGGGCCATGGCATTTTATTTCAGAGACGGGAAATTATATGAGCACAGAGAATATTATGACTCATACGGAGAGGCAATGGCTTCTAAGGGATGACAGGTTGAAGGTTCAAAGTTCAAAGTTCAAAGTTCAAAGTTCAAAGTTCAAAGTATGTGTTTTATAAGATAGTTCCCTCTCCCCTGGAGAGGGGTTGTCCAAAGGTCCCAAAGGACTCCTTTGGAGACTCCTTGGGAGGGGTGAGGTTCAAGGTTC
>Ga0068860_100002276_pt1 | contig 20172 bp, 20 predicted proteins | sample KBSSwiS32_FD_66597 | JGI IMG/M metagenome (GOLD analysis project Ga0068860, IMG submission 66597) | Switchgrass rhizosphere microbial communities from Kellogg Biological Station, Michigan, USA - KBS Switchgrass S3-2 | ecosystem: Host-associated > Plants > Roots > Rhizosphere > Soil ...
GACCGGCGGCTTCGAGGTCGCCTTCCACGGCGAGTACCGCGAGATCGTCCCGGGCGAACGGCTGGTGTTCACCGAGGTCTTCGAGGGCATCCCGGACGCCGACGCAGCCTACGCGGTCACCAGCCTCGACTTCACCGAGGTCGACGGCCGGACGACGCTGAGCATGCACGTGCTGCACCAGACCCGGGCCCACCGCGACATGCACGTGGAGTCCGGGATGGAGGAGGGCATGCAGACCTCGCTGGACGCGCTCGAGGACGTCGCCGTCGCGCTGTAGGGGACTACGGTCGGGCGCGTGATCAGTACGTTGACCGCAGCCCTCACCGACCGCGTCCTCGGGATCGAGCCCGGCCGGGTCCGGTACACCCGCACGCTCGTCCGCACCCCCATGCCGGACGGGGTCTCCCTCGTCGGAGACCTGTACCGGCCGGAGGGGGAGACCGGGCCGCTCCCGGTGGTGCTGATCCGGACCCCGTACTCCCGCAGCGCGATGGGGCACCCGCTGTTCGCGGCCCCGCTCGCCCGACACGGGTTCCAGGTGCTGCTGCAGTCCACCCGCGGCAGCTTCGGCTCGGGCGGGCAGTTCCGGCCCTTCCGACACGAGCACACGGACGGCCTCGCCACCGTCGACTGGCTCCGGGAACAGCCCTGGTGCGACGGCCGGGTCGGCACCACGGGGGTCAGCTACCTCGGGCACACGCAGTGGATGCTCGCCGGGCACGCGGACGTCGTGGCGATGGCGGCGCACATCACCGCCTCGCGGATGACCGACACGTTCTACCCGGGCGGCGCCCCGACCCTGCTCAACGCCCTGAGCTGGTCGGCGACCATCGGCAACCAGGAGACGGACGTCCCGCTGCTGCCGCACCCGATCCGGAACCGGCGCAAGCAGCGGGCGCTGCATCGGATGCCGCTGGAGGCACTGGACCTGGACGTGGCGGGCGGGCCGGTCGGCTTCTGGCGGGACTTCACCTCCCACGGCGCCCCGGACGACCCGTTCTGGGAGGCCACCTACGCCGAGCCCACCCGCGCGACCCCGCCCACGAGCATGGTCACGGGCTGGTGGGACCTGTTCGTCGCGGCCCAGATGCGGGACTTCCGGGCGCTGCGCGAGGCGGGGGTGGACGCCCGGATCGTCGTCGGGCCGTGGCGGCACGGGGTGGTCGACGAGCTGCGCGAGGTCCTGCGGACGGACCTCGCGTTCCTCGACCACCACCTGCGCGGCGGGCCGGCGCCGGACGGGGCGCGGGTCCGGCTGTACCTGCAGCAGGCGGACCAGTGGCTGGAGTTCGACGAGTGGCCGCCGCCCGCGACCCCGACCGTGCTGGACCTCGGCGAGCTGGCGGGCACCGCCTCGTCGACGTTCGTCTTCGATCCCGCCGACCCCACGCCCGCGGTCGGTGGGCCGCTGCTGCAGAAGCCGGGCGAGCAGGTGGACCAGCGGTCCGTCGAGGTGCGGCCGGACGTGCTGGTCTTCACCGGCCCCGAGCTGTCCGCGGACGTCGACGTGGTGGGACCGGTGTCGGCGCAGATGTACGTGCGTCCGTCGCTGGAGTACGCCGACGTCTACGTGCGGGTGTGCGACGTCGACGAGCACGGCGTCTCGCGCAACGTCGTCGACGGGATCCGCAGGCTGGACCCGCGGACGGTCCCGGCGAAGGACGTGACGGTGGGGGAGGACGGGGTCCACGCCGTCGAGCTGGAGCTGTTCCCGACCGCGTACCGGTTCAAGGCCGGACACCGGATCCGGGTGCAGGTCGCGGGCGGGGCGTTCCCCCGGTTCGCGCGCAACACGGGCACCGCGGACCCGCTCGGCACGGCCACCACCGGCCTGCGCTGCCGCACGGAGGTGCTGCACGACGCCGAGCACCCCTCCGCCGTCCGGCTCCCGGTGCTGTGACCGACCTGGACGCCGTGCTCGACGCCGTCGGTCCCCGGCTGCGGGCGTTGCGCTCCGCCCGTGGGGTGACGTTGGCGCAGGTCGGCGCGGAGACCGGGATCTCGGAGAGCACGTTGTCCCGGCTCGAGGCCGGGGGCCGCAAACCGACCCTGGAGCTGCTGCTGCCGCTGGCGCGGGCCTACGGCGTCGCGCTCGACGAGCTGGTCGGCGCTCCCGAGACCGGCGACCCGCGGATCCGGTTCAAGCCCGTGCACCGCGACGGCCGCACCTACGTCCCGCTCTCCCGCCGCCCCGGCGGCGTCCAGGCGTTCAAGATGATCGTGCCGCCCGCGGGGGAGCCCGAGCCCCAGGTGCACGAGGGCTACGAGTGGCTCTACGTGCTGGAGGGCAGGCTGCGGCTGGTGCTCGGCGACCGCGACCTCGAGCTCGCCCCGGGCGAGGCCGCGGAGTTCGACACCCGGGTGCCGCACTGGTTCGGCGCCGCCGACCCCCGTCCCGTCGAGCTGCTGGTGCTGTTCGGCAAGCAGGGCGAGCGGGCGCACCTGAAGGCCCGCGCCACGGGTTAGGGTGTCCTCACTATGATCTCCCGTCGCCTGCTCCCCCTCGCGGCGCTGGTCGGTCTCCTGGTCGCGGGGTGCTCCGGCGCCCCCGGCGAGGAGACCGCCCCCGCCGCCACCCGGTCCTTCACCCACGCCCACGGCACGACCGAGATCCCGGCGCGGCCCGCGCGGATCGTCGTCCTGGAGCCCGTTCAGCTGGACTCGACCGTCGCCCTCGGCGCGATCCCGGTCGGCGCCGCGGTGCTCAGCGAGGCCGCTGGGGTCCCCGCGTACCTGCGGCCGGACGCCGACGCCGTCGAGACCGTCGGGACCGTCCAGACCCCGAACCTCGAGAAGATCGCCGCGCTGCGGCCGGACCTGGTGATCGGCACCGAGAGCCGGCACGCGGAGCTCTACGACCGGCTCTCCGCCATCGCCCCGACCGTGTTCATGGGGAACCAGGCGGACCCGTGGCAGGACAACGTCCGGTTCGTCGGTCGGGCCCTCGGCCGCGAGGCGGACGCGGAGGCCCTGCTGGGGGAGTACACCGAGCAGTGCGGTGCGGTCGCCCGGCGGTTCGGGACGCAGGGCCGGACCGCCCAGCTCGTGCGGCCGCGGGACGGGCAGCTGACCCTCTACGGGCCCGAGTCCTTCGCCGGGAGCACGCTGGAGTGCGCGGGTTTCACCACACCGCAGCGGGACTGGGAGGACTCGATCTCCGTCGACCTCTCCCCGGAGCTGGTGCTCGAGGCGCGCGCGGACCTGGTGCTGGTCACCGCCGCGGACCCGGCGAACCCGAACGCCGTCCCGCCCGTGATGAGCGACGTCCGGGCCCAGTCCTTCCCGAACCTGCACGTGGTGGACCAGTCCTTCTGGATCACCGGCGTCGGGCCGCGCGGCGGCCGGGCGGTGCTCGACGACCTCTCCCGGATCCTGGCGGGGTGAACGCGCTGTTCCGGACCCGGGTGACCGCGGTCGCGCGGGTCTCGCCCGGGTTCGTCCGGGTGACGGTGGCGGGCCCCCGGCTGCACGGATTCCGGTCCTTCGGGCGGGACCAGCGGGTGAAGATCGTGGTGCCGGGAGACGCCGAACCCTTTCCCGACCACGCGTCCGGGGATCCGGTGCCGGAGCCGGAGTGGCGGGCCCGGTGGCGTGCCCTGCCGCCCGCGGCACGACCCGCGCTGCGCACCTACACGGTCGCCGCGGCCCGAGCCGGCGAGCTGGACCTCGACTTCTTCGTGCACACCTCGCCGGGCCCCGCGAGCGGGTGGGCGCTGCGGGCGGCGGTCGGGGAGACGCTGCTCGTCTCGGGCCCGACCGTCGACAGTGGACCACGTGGGGTCCAGTGGGCACCGGAGGCCGCCCGACGGGTCCTCATCGCGGGCGACGAGGCGGCGGTGCCCGCGATCCGCGGCATCCTGGCGACGCTCGGTCCCGAGGTGAGGGCCCGTGTCGTCGTCGCGGTCGAGGACACGGCGGACGCCCTCCTCGACCCGGGCGCGGGCGTCGAGATCGAGCTCGTCGACGACCTGCTCGCCGCTCTGGCGGGAGAACGTGCCGCGGACTACGCCTGGGTCTCGGCGGAGACCTCACTCGTCGCGGAGGCCCGCCGGGTCCTCGCCCAGGTCCCGCGGGTGCAGGCCCAGGGCTACTGGACCACGGGCCCGCGCGCGGACTGAGGTCGCGGCGTCAGCCGTGGGCGGGAGGGCGGCGGGAGTCGTCCGGGTGTGCCACGGCGAGCAGGACCCGGGCGGGGCCGTCGTCCACCAACAGCCAGCGGTGCTTCAGCGACGCGGGGTGCGCGACGAGGTCGCCGGGGCCCAGGCGGACGGTGTCGTACCCCTCCACCTCGACGTCCAACGCGCCCTCGACCAGGTAGACCGCCATGTCACCGGGCAGCTCGAACCACTCCCCGATGTACTGCCCCGGCTCGATCCGGTACTCCAGCAGCTCGAGCGTGACGCCGGGTTGCATCACCAGCGCGCGACCGATCGCGGCGTCCGGCCGGTTGGCGACCGGGATGCCGCGGCCCTCGCCCGCCCGCACGACCGTGACCTGCGGGGCGTCCGGCGTGGGCAGCAGCGACCCCGGCGCCACCCCGAGCGCCTCCGCGAGGCGGTAGGTGGTGATCATCGAGGGCGCGCTGACCCCGCGCTCGATCTGGGAGAGGAACGGCTGGCTCAGCCCGGCGCGCCGGGCGAGCTCGCGCGTGGAGTAGCCCGCCTTCTCGCGCAGGGCCCGGACCGTCGCCCCGATCCGCGCCTGTAGCTCCGCCTCGTCCGTCATGACGAGGCGGAGTATAGGAGCCCTCTCAGCTCAGCCGGGTGGTCACCGGGGTGGGGTTGCGGAACAGGTCGAGCACGGGGCAGTGCTCGTCCACGGTCTCCTTGAGCCGGGTGTACTCGGCCGCGTCCGCCGGGCCGCTCAGCGACACGACGAGCCGGACCTCGCCGAAGCCGGGGCGCACGGCGTCGTCGAAGCCGAAGAAGCCACGGACGTCCAGGTCGCCCTCGGTCTCGACCTTGACGTCGTCGACCGGGATGCCGAGCTTGGCCGCCCAGAACCGGTACGTGACGACCTGGCAGGACACCAGCGCCGCCAGCGCGGACTCGACGGGGTTGATCGCGGCGTCCTGGCCGCCGAGCGCGGGCGGCTCGTCGATCGTCACCTGGTGACGGCCGATGCGCAGCTCGGTCCGGACGCCGTCGGCGCCCTCGCCGTCGGCCTTGAAGACCGCGAGGGCCTTGTCCGGGTCGTCGGCGACCGCGGCGGCGGTGCCGTCGACGATGGCGCGCAGGTCGGCGTCGCGGGAGGTGGTCGTGGTCATGGGGGTGCTCCTGTCGGGGAGGGCGGATGGCGGGACAGGCGTGCCGGGGACCGACACGCCTACCGACAGAGGTCCGCCCCGAGCCGACAGAGATCGACGTGCCGTCGCTCGGTGAGGCACGTGGGGGTCACGGACCGAGCACACCCGGCCCTGAGCACTGCGTCAACCGGAGTCCCGGATGCCGGACCATCCGGCCGAATGTCCGATCACTCGAGACCGTTGGCCAGCGTCACCGACTCGCCCGTCTTGAGCCGTCCCGCGTCGGAGACGAGGTAGAGCACCGCGTTGGCGACGTCCTCCGGCTCCAGCAGTCCCGGCCGCGGCCGACCCTGCGCGAAGACCTCCTCGACGTCCGCGCGGCCGGGATCCGCGAGGTCCGGCCGGATCATCCGGTAGACGGCCGGGTTGTGGATCATCGTGGTGGAGACGCCCGCCGGGAGCACCGCGTTCACCGTGATCCCGTGCTCGGCGACCTCGTAGGCGACCGACTTGACCAGCGCGACCACCCCGGCCTTGGCCGCGGCGTAGTGCGCGGAGTTGCGCGCCCCCGTCGTCGCGACGATCGACGAGGTGGCCACCAGCCTGCCGCCGTTCCCGGCCTCGATCATCGGCGGCAGGGCGGCGCGGAAGGTGTGGAAGACGCCGGTCAGGTTGACGTCGATCATGGTCCGCCACATCTCGGCGGACATCGTGGCCAGCGGCGCCCCGGTGGCGATCCCCGCGTTGGCGACGACGACGTCGAGCCTGCCGAGCTGCTCCCGCGCGGTCTCGGCCACGCCCTCCATCGCCGCGAGGTCCCGCACGTCGGCCTGAACGGCGACGCACCGCCGGTCCAGCGCCTCCACGATCCGGACGGTCTCGGCCAGATCCTCCGTGGTCGCGGGCGGGTACTCCACCCCCTCGACCGGCTCTGCGAGGTCGCTCACCACGACGTCCGCGCCCGCCCTGGCCAGCGCGACCGCGTGCGCCCGTCCCTGTCCCCGCGCGCCGCCGGTGACGAGCGCGACCTTCCCGGTGAGGGTCACGGTGCTCAGCCCTCCTCGACGGGGCGCGGCGCGAACACCCGGAACGGGTTGCCGTCCGGGTCGGTCAGCTCGGCCCAGAAGGGGGTGAGGCGCCCGGGTTCGGGGGAGCGGAAGGCGTACATGCCGACGGCGGGGCGGGTGGTCACTGTGGTGTCCATGAGAGGGCCGACCGGCCGGGGGCGCGGAAGTCATCGGTGGGTCGTGCCGGTGTGGGGACGGGCCGGTGCGCACCGGCGCGCCACGGACGGGCGGTCGGACGGACCGGGTCCAGCAGCCCCCGCCACCGCTGCGCCGGGCGCTCGACCCACAGCCAGCTCGCCGCCGCGACGGGCACCGTGCCTGCCACGCTCGCGACGAGGAACCAGCCTGGTCCGGCGTTCGCGGCGCCGAAGACCGCGAGCAGCTGCTGCACCGGGAACGCGTAGATGTACAGACCGTAGGAGAGGTCGTGCCGCGTGCCGAAGCCCTGGAACGGCGCCACGGCGGCGACCCACAGCAACACGTAGGCCAGGGGCACCGCGGCCAGGGTGAACGGCGCCCCCATCACGAGCACCCACCACACCAGCGCGGCGGCCACCAGCACGCCCGCGGGGCGTAGCCGGATCCTGTCGCGGACGACGTGGAGCACGGCCCCGGCGAGGAAGTAGGGCACCAGACCGGCCCAGTCCCGCAGGAGCACCGGCACCCACGAGCCGGCCCCACCGGGCAGGAACTGGGCCGCGGTCGTGACCAGCAGGGCCGTCACGAGGACGGCGGGGAGCCGCCTGCGGTCGACGACGCTCACGACCAGCCCGATCAGGAGGTAGCAGACGACCTCCGACCACAGCGTCCACAGCGACCCGTTCCAGGCGGGCCACCGGTCCGCCGGGAGGCTGGCCCCGACCGACCACTGCAGTTGCACCAGCCCGAGGTTCGCCCGGACGTACTCCCAGCCCGCGGCAGGGGAGTACGTCCCGCTCGAGGCCGCCGCCCCCAGCGGAGCGAACACGAACGCCACCGCGACGACGGCCGCGAGGTATCCCGGGTAGATCCGCACCGCGCGACGCCACAGGTAGCTGGGCAGTGTGCTGGTCAGTCGGCTCGCGGTGATGAGCCACCCGGACAACGCGAAGAACCCGGCCACCGCGACCGAACCCAGGGTCACCCCGCCCACGCCGGGGTCCTCACCGAACCCGCCGAGCGGCCAGACGTGGGAGACGATCACGAGCAGCGCCAGCAGCACCCGGAGGATGTTCAGGCTGTTGTGCCTGGTCGGGAAGTCGGCCAGGGTCTTCATGGCGGGAGTGTCTCGGGTCACGGGGGTTGAGTCGGGGTGGCGCTCCGGCACTATCCGGTGACGCGTCGGCTCCTTGTCTCTGCGGAGGGCAGCGTCGCCACGACTGCAGAGCACGGCCGACCGACGGGAGGGGGTTCCGGTGGCGCGTCGCGCTCTGTGTTCTTACTGGTACACAGTGGATGTTCGGTGGGTCGTACACGTCGTGGAGGCGTCGATCGCGGTGGTCGTGAACAGCCCGGACTGATCGCCGCGATCTCGTGTCAGTCGTCGAGGGAGAGTCGCCGTTCCTCGTGGCTGTGCGGAGGCCCGACAAGGCGATCCGGTGGGGAGCGGGGCTCAGTTCCTGCGGCCGTCAACGAGGGACCGCTCGTCTCATCATTGCAGCTCAGAGGGTGTCTTTCGAACATCTCTTCGGGTAGCATGGAGGCATGTCGGAGTGGGTGGTGGAGATCGATCCGGGGCGGCCTGCCCCGGTGCTCGATCATGCCTCCCTGGCCGTCGCCGTCGACCGTGCCGGAGGGCTGGAGGAGGCGCTGGCCCGGCTGGTCTCGGAGATCGGTGAGGCCGTCCGTGCTTCGTCCACTCTGGATGATCGTGGCCTGCTGGACGCGATCGCGGAGGAGGAGCGGCTGTCCAGGATCCACGCCGCCCGCCGCACTCGCCTGATCGCCGAGCTGCACCGCCGCCGCCCCGGGGACGAGCCCGGCGTCGGTGCCGATGGCACCGCGATGGTGTTCCCGATGTCGCGGTGGGCGCCGGACGAGCTCGGTCTCGCGCTGTCGATGTCTCGGCTGACGGCGAAGAACACCCTGCGCGAGGCCGCCCGCCTCGCGGCGGTGTTCCCGGAGGTGCTGCAGGCCTTCGAGGAGGGCCGGATCGACTCCTACCGCGTGCGCATCGTCCACGACCTCACGCTCTGCCTGCCGGACGACCTGGCCCGCGCCGTCGTCGAGCACGTCCTGCCTGCGGCGGGCGAGCAGACCTACGCCGGACTCCGTGCCGCGGTCCGCGAGGCGATCATGCGGGTGGATCCCGAGGGTGCCAACCGGCGGCACCGCGAGGAGCGCCGGAAGCGGCTGGTCGAGGTCTACCCGGAGGAGGAGGGCATGGCCGCCCTCCGCGCGCTCATGCCCGCCACCGAGGCGGAGGCCATCTGGCACCTCCTCACCCGTCTCGCCCAGAGCGTCGACGACGACCGCACCCTCGACCAGCGCCGCGCCGACCTCGTGGTCGACCTGCTGCGCGGAAGGCTGAGCCTCACCGACCTCGAGGCCACGCCCCCGACCTCCCCGGCCGTCGGTGGCTCGGCCGCCGGACACCCGGCATGGGGTGACTCGGCCTGCGGGGATTCCTCCGCCATGGCACACCCGGCGTCCGGGGGCACCCCGCCCGCGAGGCCTTCGGCCGGTGGCGGCGCGGCGCTGGTGCAGGTGGTCGTCGGGCTCGACACTCTGACCGGCCGCTCCGAGCAGCCCGGCCATCTGGTCGGGTACGGCTCCATCCCCGCCGACCTGGCCCGCGAGGCCGCGCTCGACGGCGTCTGGAAGCGGCTGGTCGCCGACCCCGTGTCGGGCACGTTGCTCGACCACGGCCGGACCACGTACCGGCCGCCGAAGGGGCTGGCGGACTTCGTCCGGGCCCGGGACCAGGTCTGTCGACACCCGATCTGCCGCCGCCGCGCGATCGACTCCGAGCTCGACCACCGGGTTCGGTGGGCGGACGGTGGTCACACCAGCGCCGCGAACCTCGTCGGGCACTGCAAGCAGCACAACCTGCTCAAGGAGCAGCCCGGCTGGGAGGTCGTCGCCGGGCCGGACGGCACGATCACCTGGGTCACCCCGACCGGCCACGAGTACTCCAGCCGCCCCCACGACTTCCGCCCGTTCACCACCGGACGGGAACCTCCGGACCCACCCCTACTCGCCGACGCCGAGGACGAGCCGCCCTTCTGAGGGCCACGGCCCCGGTCACCTGCTGCTGCTCCGGGCCTCCCGGGTGACCGCACCTGGTGCCGTGCGGGATCAGCCTTGGGCGGAGGGTGCGGGGTCGTCGTACTCGTCGTGGCGGCGCATCCAGAACGAGAAGGGTGCCTGGGGCCAGCCCGCAGGGACGTCCTCGCCCTCGATCTGGTCGCCGTACGGCGTCAGGGCCAGCAGGCTGGCGACGCTGCCGATGTGCCTGACCATCGGGCCGTTCTGCAGGAAGTACGTGCGGTAGACGTCGTCGCCGTCGCGGAGGAAGACGTTGATCGCGAACCACTCGGTCGCGTCGAAGTCCTCGGTGAAGGAGTCGGTGGCGATGGTGTACCAGGGCAGGTCGGTCCAGCCCATCCGTTCGGCGTAGGCGTGGAGGGCCGGCTGCGGTGCGGGCGAGGCCATCGCGAACGTGACGTCGTGCGCGTGCAGGAGACCGAGCTCGGCCACCCCGTCCGCCCACGACGAGCATCCGACGCAGCCGGCGTGCGGCCACCCGCCGACGCCCTCCTCGAAGAAGAACCGGTACAGGATCAGCTGGCTGCGCCCCTCGAAGAGCTCGAGCAACGACCTCGGGCCGTCGGGCCCCTCGAAGCGGTAGTCGCCCTCGACGCGCACCATCGGCATCCGCTTGCGCGCCGCGGTCAGGCGGTCGATCTCGGCGGCGACGGCCTCCTCCTGCGCGTTCGTGCGCGCCAGCGCCTCCCGCCAGTCGGCGGCGGACACGACGGGCGGCTTGGCGACGACCATGGCGGCAGGGTAGCCGCGTGATCGGCGGTCCGCGCCTCGTCACGGCTCTCCGGCGACTGCGTCATCGTGGTCGAATGCTGCCGTGGGGTGGATCTACGGCGGTCTGACGCTGGCGCTGGCGGTGTGGTTCGGCGTGTCGTTCCGGCTCGACCGAGGGCGTTCCCGGAACCCGGTCCTCCTCGGGGCCCTGTTGGTCAGTGCGGGTCTGTGGCTGCTCGTCCTCACGCCCGACGACCTGGTGGCCACCGGCATCCTCGAAGTCCTGCTTCTCCTCCTCGCCGTGGCGTTCGCGCTGGTGCTGCCGCTGGCAGCGCTCGCGAACGGCGTCGTGATGTGGCGACGGGAGGCCCATCGGATCGCGAACCTGCTGACGCCTGTCGCGGGCATCGCCCTCCTGATGGCGGCCGCGATCGCGCTCCTCCCGGTGACCAGCCGGACCCCCGGCTGGCTGGTCGTGGCCGCCGCGGTGCTGCTCGCCCTGGCCGGTTGGCTGGGGGTCGCCTTCGTGGCGACCCTCCTGTACGCCGTCGCCTACACCCGGGTCGCTCCGAGGACCTCGGTCGGACCCCTGGTGGTCCTCGGGGCGGGCTTGTGGGGAGGAGAACCTGACGTACTCGCGAGCCGTCCTCGAACGGGCGGGATTCACCGGACCTCTCACCGCGGTGACCAACGACTTCCACGTGCTCCGCACAGCGATGCTGGCTCACGACCTCGGAGTCCCGGCGACGGCGGTGGGAGCGCCGACGGCGCACTACTACCTGCCGAGCGCGTTCCTGCGGGAGTTCGTCGCGATCCTGGCGCGGCACCCGGTCATGAACGGGATCGCTGCGCTGGTCGTGGCCGCGACCCCGGTCCTACCGGCGATCCTGGCCGGCTGAGACACGGTCGCGGTGAACGCCCGGTCGGCGGGATCCTGTCGCGGGCCCGACGTGGTCGGTGTGAGTCCTCCGGGCCGTGAAGACCCCCGACGACGGAAGCGGCGCCGACCCGCGAGGAGCGATCCTCGCCGGCCGGCGCCGCTGTGCGCGCCTGGATCAGGCGGCCTGCTTGGTCTCCCAGAAGATCTTGTCGATCTGGGCGATGTAGTCCAGCAGCTCCTGGCCCGTGGCCGGGTCGTTGGAGCCCTTGGTGCCCGCGGCACCGGCGGCCTTGGTGGCCTTGTTGAACAGCTCGTGCAGCTCCGGGTACTTCTCGAAGTGCGGCGGCTTGAAGTAGTCGGTCCACAGCACCCAGAGGTGGTGCTTCACGAGGTCGGAGCGCTGCTCCTTGATCTCGATGGCGCGGGAGCGGAACGAGGCGTCCTCGTTGCCCTGGTACTTCTCCTGGATGGCCTTGACCGACTCGGCCTCGATGCGGGCCTGGGCCGGGTCGTACACGCCGCAGGGGAGGTCGCAGTGTGCGGTGGCCTCCAGCCGCGGGCGGAGAATGCGGGGCAGCCGCATTGGGTCCTCCCTGGTGGTGATCTTTCCTGGCGTGCCGACCCTACTCTCGGAGCCGGGCGGACAGCACGGCGAGAGGTGGGTGATGGACGCGTCAAGCATCCGGTGGCGGCGGGTCACGGTGCGGGGTCCGTCGATGTCCACCGCCCTGTCCGACGGCGACGTCGTGCTCGCCCACTTCGGCAGGACCGCCCGACCGGGGGATGTCGTCCTGGTGCGCTGGTCGCAGCGGCCGGAGCAGCTGTCGGTCAAGCGCGCGGTCCGTGCCGCGGGGGCGCAGTGGTGGGTGGAGGGCGACAACCCGTTCGGCTCCACCGACTCCCGCACGCTGGGCCCGGCGGACGTCGTGGCCGTCGTCACCCACCGCCTGTGGCCCCGGCCACGCCGACTCCGCAGACCCTCGGGCTGAGGTAGGATGACCGACCAGTACCCGACTGCCGTACCTCGTGGTCGATCCGCCGCTCACCCGCGGCCGACCCGCGAGTGGCCGTCCGGCACCCGTCCGGCGAGACCCCGCCCGAAGGTGCACGACACAGGGAACGTCCGCGCTCCCGTCCCCGCACCCGACCTCCCGGAGTCTCCCGTGACCCTCTCTGCCGAGCGCACCGTGCCCGCCCCCACGCGCGAGGAGATCTTCGCCGCGCACGAGGGCGGCAAGCTCTCCACCGGCCTGTCCGCCCCGCTGCGGGACCCCCGCGACCTCGCGATCGCCTACACCCCCGGCGTCGCCGAGGTCAGCCGGGCGATCGCCGCCGACCCCGCCCTGGCGCGCCGCTACACCTGGACCGACCGGCTCGTCGCCGTCGTGTCCGACGGGACCGCCGTCCTCGGGCTGGGGGACATCGGCCCGCGCGCGTCGCTGCCGGTGATGGAGGGCAAGTCCGCGCTGTTCAAGACGTTCGGTGGGCTGGACTCGATCCCGCTGGTGCTGGACACGACCGACGTCGACGAGATCGTCGAGACCCTCGTCCGGCTGCGGCCGAGCTTCGGTGCGGTCAACCTGGAGGACGTCTCGGCGCCGCGCTGCTTCGAGCTGGAGCGGCGGCTGGTCGAGGCGCTGGACTGCCCGGTCATGCACGACGACCAGCACGGCACCGCGATCGTCCTGCTCGCCGCGCTCGAGGGGGCCTGCGCGGCCACCTCCCGACCGCTGCGGTCGCTGCGGGTCGTGATCTCCGGTGCCGGTGCGGCGGGCGTGGCATGCGCCCGGATCCTGCTCGCCGCCGGTGCGTCCGACGTCGTGGTGCTCGACTCCCGCGGCATCGTCGACCCCCGGCGGGGCGGGGAGAAGGCCCTGCTGGCGGCCGAGACGAACCCGCGGGGGGTCACCGGCGGGATCGCCGAGGCGCTGCGGGGTGCGGACGTCTTCGTGGGCCTGTCCAGCGCGACCCTGCCGGAGGAGCTGCTCGCCACCATGGCGCCGCAGCCCTTCGTCTTCGCACTGTCCAACCCGGACCCGGAGGTCCACCCGGAGATCGCCGCGCGCTACGCGTCGGTCGTGGCCACCGGCCGCAGCGACTTCGCCAACCAGATCAACAACGTGCTGGCCTTCCCGGGCGTCTTCCGCGGCGCGCTCGACGCGGGCGCGCGTCGGATCACCGAGTCGATGAAGCTGGCCGCGGCCAGGGCGATCTTCACCGTCGCGGCGGACGACCTGGCCGTCGACCGGATCGTGCCCAGCCCGTTCGACCCGCGCGTCGCACCCGAGGTGGCGGCGGCCGTCGCGGACGCCGCGCGGCGGGATCCTGCCGCGATGTGACCGACCGTCACGATCGATAGGGCCTGTACCTGGCGTTCTTCCGTCGGTCGGCCTAGTCGATCACCCTGCGTGGATGGGTGGGACGTACCTCACTCGGGTTGATGTCGGCCATTAGGGCGTGATGCCCGGATCGAGTGGAGCAGTCGCTCGTTGAGCCCCGTGACGGCGCCGGACATGGCGTCGACTCAGCACACGGGGGGACCGGGTGGGCAGTTTCGGAGCACGTGACGAGGAGGTCGACCCCGGCGTGCCCACCACGGGCTCGCCGGACGACGACATCGCGACCGACACCCCGACCGGTGGCGCCGGGTACGACCCGGTGCGCCGGGCCGACCTGCTGCGGTCGCGGTCGACGGAACCGGAGCCCGAGCAGGCCCGGTTCGCCGACCGGGTCGCCCGGGCCCTCGCGGCACCGTCCGGGGGTCGCGTGCCGCTCTCGCGGCGGCCGTCGCCCGCCCCGCGCGCCGAGCGCGGCGACTCCCCGGCCCTCGACGCGTCGTCGGAGGAGGGCACGGACCCCGGGTCGGTGCGGGTCGTCGCGCGGCCCGAACAGCTCAGCGGCCCGCATTCGCTCCCGCCCGAGACCCTCGATCCCGGCGTGCGGCCGGGGGTGCGGGACGCGGCCTTCGGGACCGCCGCCCTGCCGCCCGTCGCCGTGCGCGGGGGAGGGGTCGAGGTGGTGCCGCTGCCCACCGCGCCCGCCGTCGTGTGCGACCGCGACGACCGGATCCTGCGGGTCAACCCCGCCTTCCTGCGGCTCGCCGCGCACCGCGGCGCCGACCCGCTCGGCCTGCCGCTCGACCGCATCCTCAGCGGACCGGACGCCGACGCGCGGCTGGTCCGCGCCGACGGTGTCGCGGTCCGCGTCCGGGTGGTCCGCTGGGACCTGCCCGGGGGACTGCGGGCGGTGCTGTTCGTCGAGCTCGGCCAGCCGGACCGGCGCTGGACCGCCGAGCTGGAGCGCCTCGCCCGCGTCGGGACCTGGGGTTACGACCTCGCCACGGCGACCCTGCGCCGCAGCCCGTCACTCGACCGGCTCTACGCCGACATCGGCGTCCACCCGGACGGACCCCTCGGGCCGATCGAGGGCGAGCAGGTGGCGCAGCTGTGCCGCGGGCTCCGCGCGGGCACCGTCCCGGGCGAGCACGAGCTGGAGCTGCGGGTCGGGGCGGACCGGCTGCTGAGCTGCCGCGCCCGCGTCGAGCGCGGTCCGGACGGCATGCCGCAGCGGCTGGTCGGCATGGTCCGTGACGTCACCGCGGAGCGCCGCACCGACCACGCGGGCGAACGGTTCGCGGCCCTGATGTCCACGGTCGCCGACGGGGTCGCCCTGGTCGACGCGGCCGGTCGGATCGTCGACGCCAACGCCGCCTTCTGCGCCCTGCTGGACCGGTCGCTCACGGACCTGCGCGCGCACACCGCGCTGGCCCTCACCGCCGATGCCCAGGCGCAGCCGGACGCCGCGCCCGCCGAGCTGCCGACCTGGCTGCACCGGGTCGCGCCGGGGGACGCGGCCTACAAGCTCGACGCCGTCCCCCTCCTGCGCGGGGACGGCACCACGGTGACCTGCAGGCTCGCCGTCAGTGCGTCCATGTCGGACTCCGGGGATCCGTTCTGGCTGGTCACCGCCACGCGTCCGGAGCGTCGGGTGCTCGCCCCCGCGACCGGGGACGACGAGCTCACCGGCCTGCTGGGCCGCGCCGGAGCCCTGTCGCTGCTGGCCGAGCTGCTCGTCGGTGCGGGTCGCGACCGGGTCGCCGTCGTGTGCGGCGACCTCGACGACTTCGCCCGGGTCAACTCCTCGCTGGGCCACGACGCGGGTGACGACCTCCTCGCCGAGACCGCCGACCGGCTGCGCCGCGGCCTGCCCGTCGCCTGCACCGCGGCGCGGATCTCCGCGGACCAGTTCGTGGTGCTGTGCTCCGACCACGCGTTGACCGGTGGGGCGGAGGCGTTGGCCCGCGAGGTCGCCGGACTGCTGCGCGCGACCGTCCCCGTGCAGGGCACGGCGGTCCGGATCACCGCGTCGGTCGGGGTGGTCACCCCCGATCTGCTCTGCCCGGCCGCCGCGGGCGGTCAGGACGGCACGGACGGCGGGGACACCGAGGACACCGGGCCTGCCGCGCACCGCGATCCCGAGGCCGCGGCCGCCGACCTGCTCCGCTACGCCGAGGTCGCGATGCAGCACGCCAAGCGCGCGGGCCGCGGCGGCGTCGTCGTCGCGTCGCCCTCGGTCGTGGCGTCCGCGGACCGCCAGCTGGAGCTCGAGGCGGAGCTGCGGACAGCGATCGGCGAGGACGGCCTGACGCTGGAGTACCAGCCCGTCGTCGGCCCGGACGGGACGGTGCTCTCCGCCGAGGCGCTGGTCCGCTGGCCGCACCCCGAGCGCGGGATGATCGGCCCGGGGGAGTTCCTGCCCGTCGCCGAGCGCGCCGGGATGATGCGCGACCTGGACCTCTGGGTGCTGCGCACCGCGACGCGGGAGGCCGCGGACTGGCCCGCGCCCGCCGCCGTCGCCGTGAACCTGGCCGGGCTGCTGCCCGGCGACCCCGCGTTCCTCGCCGAGGTCACCGCCGCCGTCGAGGCCGCGGAGCTGGGCTGGAACCGGCTGATCCTGGAGCTGGTCGAGACCAGCCTCGTCGCGTTGCCGCAGGCCGCCCTCGACGCCATGGCCGAGCTGTCCGACCGCGGCGTCCGGTTCGCCGTCGACGACTTCGGCACCGGCTACTCCTCGCTGGCCCGGCTCAAGCAGCTGCCCGCCCAGACGGTGAAGGTGGACCGCGCGTTCGTCACCGGCGTCGCGGCGGACCCGGCGGACTTCGCCGTCGCCCGCGCCGTCGTCGACATGGCCCGCGCGCTGGGCCGCACGACGGTCGCCGAGGGCGTGGAGACCGCCGAGCAGTTCCACGTGTTGAGAGGGCTCGGGGTCGACGCGTACCAGGGCTGGCTCTTCGCCCGCCCGCAGGCGCCGGAAGCCCTGCGCCGCACTCTCGCAGGTGGGCGCCTGGCCACCCCGGCACGCGCACTCGAGGCCTGACCGCCCACTCGTGTGGCACGAGCGCCGCTCGGTGGTGCTCCTGCCACACGAGCGGCACCGCCGCGGACGAATGACCGGACCGGTCCCGATGGGATCACGGTCGGTCACTCGTGTCGCTCTTGTCGGTGGGGCCGGTTAGCCTCTCGGAACCACGGCGTCCGGGAGGCGGTCGCCGCCGACGAGGGGATATCCCGGGTGATCGAGTTCCGGGGCGTCACGAAGCGCTTCGCCGACGGCACGGTCGCAGTGGACGGGTTGGACCTCACCGTCGAGTCCGGCCGGATCACCGTGTTCGTGGGCCCGTCCGGCTGCGGCAAGACCACGTCGCTGCGCATGATCAACCGCATGATCGAGCCCACCGAGGGCACGATCACCGTCGACGGTCAGGACGTCATGGCCGGGCACCCGGCGGACCTGCGGCGCGGCATCGGCTACGTCATCCAGCAGGCGGGCCTGTTCCCGCACAAGACGATCCGGGACAACATCGCCACCGTCCCGCTGCTGCTCGGCTGGTCGAAGCAGAAGGCGCGCGACCGTGCCGAGGAGCTGATGGGCGTCGTCGGGCTCGGCCCCGAGATGGCCAAGCGCTACCCCGCGCAGCTGTCCGGCGGGCAGCAGCAGCGCGTCGGTGTGGCGCGGGCGCTCGCCGCGGACCCGCCCGTCCTCCTGATGGACGAGCCGTTCAGCGCGGTCGACCCGGTCGTCCGGGAGAACCTGCAGGACGAGCTTCTGCGGCTGCAGGGGGACCTGGGCAAGACGATCGTGTTCGTCACCCACGACATCGACGAGGCCGTGAAGCTGGGCGACACGGTCGCGGTGTTCCGCACCGGTGGCCACCTCGCGCAGTACGCGAGCCCCGCCGAGCTGCTGGCCAGGCCCGCGGACGACTTCGTCGACGGGTTCGTCGGCCGCGACCGCGGCTACCGCACGCTGGGCTTCCTCGAGCAGGACGTGCCGCTCGGCGCGCTCTCGCCGGTCCGCGTCGGGGGGACCGCCGCCGGCGGCTGGACCCTCGTGGTGGACGCCGAGGACCGGCCGATCGGCTGGGTGTCGAGCGAGGGCGTCGTCGAGGAGGCGGCGATCATCCCGGGCGGGACGCTGCACCACGCGGGCTCGGGGTCGCTGCGCAGCGCGCTGGACTCGGCGCTGTCGTCGCCCTCCGGGCAGGGCGTCGCGGTCGACGACGGCGGCCGCGTCGCCGGTTCCATCTCCGCGGACGCCGTGCTCGCCGCCCTGGCCGCCTCGCGCGAGGCCGCCTGATGGTCTGGGACTGGATCCCACGCAACACCGACCTGATCGTCCGGCTGCTGGGCGTGCACACGCTGCTCGCGCTGATCCCGGTCGTGATCGGGCTCGTGATCGCGGTCCCGCTGGGGTGGCTCGCCAGCCGCAACCCGGGCCTGCGCAGCGTGCTGATCCCGGCGGCGAGCGTGCTCTACACGATCCCGTCGCTCGCGGTGTTCATCGTGCTGCCCGCGGTGCTCGGCACGCAGATCCTGGATCCGTTGAACGTCGTCGTGGCGCTGACCATCTACACCGTCGCGCTGCTCGTCCGGTCGGTGTCCGACGCCCTGGCCGCAGTCCCCGCCCTGGTCGTCGCCGCCGCCACCGCGATGGGCTACAAGCCCGGCAGGCGGTTCGTGTCCGTGGAGCTGCCGCTGGCGGTCCCGGTGCTGGTGGCGGGGCTGCGGGTGGCCGCGGTGTCGAACATCAGCCTGGTGTCGGTCGGCGCGCTGATCGGCGTCGGCGGGCTCGGCCAGCTGTTCACCGAGGGCTACCAGCGGGACTTCCCCACGGAGATCCTCACCGGCATCGTGCTGATCGTGGCCCTGGCCCTCGTGGTCGACGGGCTGCTGGTCCTGGCCGGGCGGTTCGCCACGCCGTGGACGCGGATGGGGGTGGGTGTGTGAGTCTGCTGTTCTCCTACCTGTTCGACGCGGCCAACTGGTCCGGTCCCACCGGCATCCCGGCCCGGATCGGGGAGCACCTCTTCTACTCGCTGCTCGCCCTCGCCCTCGGCGCGGTGATCGCGATCCCGCTGGGTGCGCTGATCGGGCACACGCAGAAGGGCGGCTTCCTCGTCGTCGGCATCGCCAACGGGATGCGGGCGCTGCCCGAGCTGGGCCTGCTCACCCTGCTGGTCCTGCTGATGGGCATCGACCTGCTGCCGGTCACGATCGCCCTGGCCGTGCTCGCGGTGCCGCCGCTGCTCGCAGGCACCTACTCCGGTGTGCGCAACGTGGACCGCGGCGCGGTCGACGCCGCCCGCGGCATGGGCATGCGGGAGTGGCAGATCCTCACCAAGGTCGAGCTGCCCAACGCGCTGCCGCTGCTGCTCGGCGGGCTGCGCGCCGCGGCCCTGCAGGTCATCGCCACCGCGGCGGTGGCGGCGTACGTCAGCTTCGGCGGCCTGGGCAGGCTGCTGATCGACGGGCTCAAGTCGCTCGACTACTCCCAGATGGCGGCGGGCGCGATCCTGGTCGCCCTGCTCGCGTTGGCCGTGGAGGGACTGCTGGCGCTGGTGCAGCGCGCCGTCGTCTCGCCGGGGCTGCGCGGTGGCGGGAAGCGCTCGCCGACCGCCGAGATCACCCGTTCCACGACCCCCGAACAGATCCCCGAACCCGCAGGAGCAACACCGTGACCCTCAGACGTTCCCTCTCCCTGGTGGCCGCCGGCGCCGCCGTCGTCCTCGGGCTCACCGCCTGTGGCGGCGGGGGCAACCCGGTCGCGGGCGGGTCCAGCCAGGCCCCGGCCGCGGGCGACACCATCCGGATCGGCTCCGCGGACTTCACCGAGAGCCAGCTCCTCGCCCAGATCTACGGGCAGGCCCTGCAGGCCAAGGGCGTGCAGGTCGAGATCACCCCGCCGATCGGCAGCCGGGAGGTCTACTACCCGGCCCTCACCGACGGCTCGATCGACATGGTGCCGGAGTACACGGGCACCCTGCTGCAGTACATCAAGAAGGACGCCACGGAGACCGAGCCCGACGCCGTCTACACCGCCCTGCAGGCCGCGGTCCCGGCCCCGCTGACCGTGCTGGACAAGGCCGCGGCCGAGGACAAGGACGCCGTCGTCGTCACGCAGGCGTACGCGCAGCAGAACAACCTGAAGACGATCGCGGACCTCGCGCCGCTGGGCGGGTCCATCACCTTCGGCGGGCCGTCGGAGTTCCAGACCCGACCGGACGGCATCCCGGGCCTGGAGAAGACCTACGGCCTCAGGTTCCAGGCCTACACCGCGCTCGACGCGGGCGGCCCGGTCACGGTCAAGGCCCTGGCGGACGGTCAGGTCCAGGCCGCGGACCTGTTCACGACCGACCCGGCGATCGAGGCCAACGACTTCGTGGTCCTGGAGGACCCGCAGAGCAACTTCGCCGCGCAGAACGTGGTCCCGCTGATCAACTCGGCGAAGGCCTCCGACCAGGTCAAGCAGATCCTCAACGCCGTCCAGGCCAAGCTGACGACCGAGGGCCTGCTGCAGCTGAACACCACGGCCAACGCGCCGGACAAGCCCAACCTGGACCAGGTCGCCAAGGACTGGCTGGCGGCGAACGGCCTCTAGCCGTACCCGGAGGTGTCGGCAGGCCCGCCCGGGTCCATCACCTCCACCACGGAGCGCCAGGCGTCGGGGCGGGAGCCGTCCAGGTC
>Ga0068860_100002277_pt1 | contig 20169 bp, 15 predicted proteins | sample KBSSwiS32_FD_66597 | JGI IMG/M metagenome (GOLD analysis project Ga0068860, IMG submission 66597) | Switchgrass rhizosphere microbial communities from Kellogg Biological Station, Michigan, USA - KBS Switchgrass S3-2 | ecosystem: Host-associated > Plants > Roots > Rhizosphere > Soil ...
CCAGGAGGAAAAGAATATCCAGTACACTGATACATACATCAGCCATCGCCAGCAACCAGCCTTTTTGTTTTTCACCGGGCGTTAAAATAACCAGCATATTTTTTATAGCCTGTTTCAAATAACTGCAATGCTGTTTAAGGAGTTAACACGTAGCGAGAACAGGTTGGCATCACTATGCAAAATACCTGCGTTAATTTTTTTTTTACTTTTTTCCAATCCTGCATGCATTCTGAAGATACGGGATAGGGTCTGCAGTATTTTATGCCCTTTTTTTTTCAATGGCCGGTAAAAATACAGCAATCGCTGCGAGTTCCTGTTTTTCTTCCGGCCACCATCTTCAGCAGGGCCGGGTGCAGTGGCCATTTTGTTAAGCAGGCTTTCCCAATCAGGAGTGTCTGCTTTCAGGAAGTAGTCGTCTGCGGCCTTTCGGAATAATTCATCATTGGTATCATCGTTTACATGCAGCATCTCTTTGTTTCTTCTGCTTGTTTGATGAAGGATTGCAAAATGCCGCGTGCTTTGGAAAGATTCGACTTGGAGGTGCCCACTGCAATGCCCAGCCGATCGGCGATCTCCTGGTGAGAAAAACCATCGATAACATACATATTGAATACGACGCGGTAGGCAGGGGGTAATTTCTTAATTTCTTTGATTAAGTCTTCATACAACAGCGCCTGGTCGGAAGCCGAGGATCGATCTTCTATCCAGGATCCTTCATTGGTTAGGCCAATCTCCGGAAGAAAATCATCTTTCCGCAAGCGGTCGATAGCAGTGTTTATCATAATGGTTTTCATCCAGCCCATCATAATAAATTCTATCTTACTGGCCTGTTCGCAATGAAAAGTATGCAGTTTGCGAAAGATCTTTACGTATCCGTCATTGACGGTATCTACAGCTTTATCGTACCTGTAGATATAGCGGAAAACGATCTTTAAACTGTAGGCATAGTATCGCTCATAAAAGATTTTCTGATCTCTTTGGTTATTTTCTATGCAGCCCGTAATTATTTCGTCAAGAAATTTCAAAATAGCAGCCCTTTGTCGTTGGTACGCAGCGCTACTGGCACAAGTTGCCTGTACTTCAAAAAAAAGTGCTTATAGCCCGGCGGCCAAAACAGGGGGCTATTTTTTAAAAATAAAATACACTGCGCCCACCAGTAAGGCAAACCCGATGAGGTGATTGATGGTAAAGGTTATATTCTTAAAGAACAGCAGTGAAAATACCATAAATACAATTAAGGTGATCGCTTCCTGTATCACTTTTAACTGCACAAGTGTAAACGGGCCGCCGTTTTCAGCAAAGCCAATCCGGTTGGCAGGCACCTGGAAACAATATTCAAAAAAAGCCAGTCCCCAGCTAAACAGCACAATCAGCCAGAGCGCAGCCTGGTGGCCATTCTTGCCAAAGAATTTAAGGTGCCCGTACCAGGCCATGGTCATAAATGCATTCGACAGAAACAGTAACCCAATGGTAGAGAGGTATTTTCCCATAAATAATTTTATCAATGCTGAAAGCTGTTGCAATTTTACGCCATTCCGGTGCTGAAATCAAAATAAGCAATTGTACACGATAAACAGCGCGCCCCGGGCAATCAATTAACAGTGTATCGTCCTGTCGCTTTTATTTGTTTCTTAATTTTGCGCTGTATGAAACGATCCGGTGCTGCTGATCTTCCCCTTCACTATGGCTATGTTCCCCAATGGCTGGCCGAACGCATGGCCAGGCTGGGTTTGGCCATTACAGAATCTATCATCACTGAATATGGCAAAGAGGAGATATTGAGAAGATTGTCGGATCCCCTGTGGTTCCAGAGTTTTGGTGCAGTAATGGGTATGGACTGGCATTCGTCCGGCATCACTACATCCGTAATGGGAGCATTGAAAAGGGCTGTTAACCCACATGCCAAAGAACTGGGTATTTATATATGCGGCGGTAAGGGAAAATTCTCCAAAGAAACACCTGCCGAGCTTTTAAAGATTGCAGATAGTACCGGCCTGGATGGCAATGAACTGGTGCGCTGCAGCAAGCTGAGTGCAAAGGTCGACAATACCGCTATACAGGATGGCTTTCAACTATACACACATAATTTTATTATCAGTACTACCGGCCATTGGACAGTAGTACAGCAGGGCATGCACACCGCCGATAAAACGGCCCGGCGCTACCATTGGCATTCTGATAATCTTTCTTCGTTTACAGAAGAACCACATACAGGCATTGCCGGTATTAACCAGGGAGAAATATTAAACCTGACGGCCTTGGAAGCGGCCGCTACCAAGGCGGCTATTTTGCAATTGACCAATGAACATCCCGACAAACAATTAAAGGAAATACAAAGAGTGCTGTTGCCGGCACACCACGATCTGCGTGCTGAAGACGTAAACCTGAAAAGATTGGGTGCCGCTCTTTGGCTGGCCCACGAGCAACCACCGGAAAATTTTGAAGAACTGTTGTTATTGCAGGGAGTTGGCCCGAGAACCATTCAATCGCTGGCACTGGTGAGCGAAGTGATACATGGCACGCCATCAAGATTTAGCGACCCCGCAAGGTTTTCGTTTGCGCATGGCGGAAAGGATGGGCACCCCTTTCCGGTACCGATCAATGTCTACGATGAAACCATCGGCACTTTGCAAAATGCCGTGTACAAAGCAAAGATGGGTGCCACCGACAAGGCCGAAGCCATTAAAAAATTACACGAAATAACCGCCCGCGCAGAAAAAGATTTTATACCCAACAATAATTTTGAACAGTTGATTCAAAAGGAAAGAGATGATTCCTGGAAGCATGGCGGACGCACTGTTTTTGGAAGGGCCAAACCGCCCGGGCAGGTAAAAAAAGGCGTGCAGCTAAAACTATTCTGATTTTTCTTCTCCCATAGTTGAAACCGGTTCATTTTTCTCAATGATCCCGATCAACGCCCTTATATCCTCATCTGTCCAGTAATCACCGGAACGATCTTCTACCACCCAGCCATCTTCGGTATGATCCAGCACCAGGTATTTAAAGTCGGGATATTTAAGATGGTATATATTCTTCTCATCCGCTTCTACACTGACGGCTGTTTTTTTATACGAAATAGCAAAGCTCTTTTTCATAACCTGAAATTAACAAAACGATTGAAAAAAAAGTTGTGCTGATAAGGAAAATAATTGCGGTTTATTTTCTACACAAGGGCAAGGAGCTGGCGCGCCGCAAGGGCACCCCGTTTCAGTCTGCCATGTCTGTGTTGAATTTCTATATCAACCGGGGTGGAAAAAATCTGTCCGAATCAAAAAAGAAAATGCTGGAACGCAGCAGGGAAGAGTTGCGTAAAGTTTTTCAGCGGGAAGGCCCGGCAGAAAAATAGTGCAGGTTTTCTCCTTTGTCCGGTTTGCAGATTAACAAATCCGAGGCTCCGGCTATTCCCGGGTACTATTGAAAACCCTGAACAGCGTCGTTGATTTCTGTCCTTTGGAAAAGTAAAATGCGGTTTCCTGTTCCCGTTATTTATCTTTATGCCCTAACTGGCAAAAATATGGGAAGGCCTTCTTTTTTCCTGCTGGCAGATGATGATGAAGATGACCGGCAATTTTTTTTAGAAGCATTACAATCTATTGACCCCGGTATTCAATGCATAACAGCAAAGAATGGGAAAGAGGCACTGACCCTGCTGCAAAACGATTTTTTTGCGGTACCCGATTTTGTTTTCCTCGATCTTAATATGCCACTGATGAATGGCATGAAATGCCTGGAAGAAATAAAAAAAATACCTGCACTGGCTGATCTTCCTGTTGTGCTCTATTCAACTACTTCCGAAAAACAATTCGAAGAACAAAGTAAGAAAGCCGGCGCCTATGCTTTTTTTGTGAAACCCACCCGTGCGGCAGAACTGGCAGATTATTTGAGGAGGCTGGTTTTCTCCTGAAAAACACGATTCGCCGGTTCCTGTACCTGGTCATACGGCAGGGATACAATAAAAGTACTGCCTTCTTTTTCTTTGCTTAAAGCGCTGATAAACCCGTTGTGCTTTTCAACTATTTTTTTACAAAGGGCCAGCCCTATGCCCGTACCGGGGTATGCCTGCTGTGAATGCAGGCGCTGAAACATTCCAAAAATAAGTTCGGCATATTCCTGGTCAAAACCGATACCATTATCCTTTACATAAATTCTGCAATATTTTTCAACGGCGGTATCATTGTTGTCTCCATATATTTCAATCACGGCAGGCTCATCACTCTTTGCATACTTTACCGCGTTGCTGAGCAGGTTAAAAAAAACTGTTTTTATTAAGCCCGGGTTTACCGGTAATGAGGGCAAAGTACTGCTGGTAATAACCTGCACATTGTTTTCGAGGATGGTAGGCTGCATATCATCGATCACTTCCTTCAGCAGTTGCGGCATCGCAATCTTTTCAAATCCGTAAGACTCCGCTGATACCTTTGAAAAAGAAAGGATATCCTTTATCAGGTCCTGCAGCCGGGCAGCAGATTTTTGTATCCGCGACAGGTTCAATTTGTCATCATCATCAAACCGATCTTTGTTTTTCTCGGCCAGCCGATCACTGAATGCACGTATTTTGCGCAGTGGTTCCTGCAGATCGTGTGAAGCCATAAACGCAAACCGGTCCAGTTCCTTATTGGCCTTTTCCAGCCCGTCAATATTTTTAATCAGTTCCTTGTTCAGGTCTATGATTTGTTCTTCAGACGCCCGGCGCTCGCTGATCTCATTCTGCAGTGTTTTGTTGATGGCCAGTAATTTCTTTTCCTGTAAAATGAGTTGCTGGTTCTTCTTATACAAATCTATAAACACGGCCACCTTGGCTTTTAACAATTCGGGATTAATAGGTTTATAGATATAATCAACGCCGCCGGTACGATATCCTTTAAAAACATTTTCTTCGCCGTAGGTATTTGCGGTAATGAATATGATGGGAATGTGTTTTAATTTTTCCCTTTCAAAAATCAGCGCCGCGGTTTCAAAACCATTCAGGTTGGGCATCTGTACATCCATCAGGATAAGCGCAAAATCGAACTCGGCCAGCAATATCTTTAGTGCTTCGCGGCCTGATCTGGCTTTTACAAATTCGTACCCATCGGTTTCCAGAATGGTCTCCAGCGAAAACAAATTGTCTTCCCTGTCATCAATCAGGAGAATTTTCTGGCGCATGTGAAACTATTTATTTATAAAACCAGATGCGCATCAAAGAAAGCAACTGGTCTATTTTTAACGGTTTGGTAATATAATCCGAAGCACCGGCCTCGATGCATTTCTGACGGTCGCCCTTCATTGCTTTTGCCGTTACAGCAATAATTGGCAAACTGCTGTTCTTGTGTTCGCGCCTGATTTTCTGCATGGTCTCATAACCATCCATTTCCGGCATCATAATATCCATTAGTACCATATTTGTTTTAATGGAATCGTCATTGATGATCTGGATGGCTTCCCGGCCGCTTTCAGCTGTCATCACATTTATATTATACCGCTCAAATACAGTGGTAAGGGCAAACAGGTTTCTTACATCATCATCCACCACCAGTATATTTTTGCCCGTCAGAATATCTTCCTTCAAACGGATATTTTCTATAACCTTTCTTTTCTCTTTTGCCAGCTCGTTATGGTTCACATGCAGCCTGATCACAGCTTCATCCAGCAGGTGTTCCAGCGAATTCACGCCTTTCATCAGCACGGCGCTTGAATTCATTTTAAGCGCCCCCATTTCTGCGTTATTGAAATCGCGCGCAGAATAAACAATCACCGGCGTCCTTTTAGATTTTTTTTCTGCTATCTGGCTAACCAGGTCGGTGCCCTCAATATCCGGCAAATGATAGTCCAGGATAATACAATCGTACTCACTTTCCGAAAGCTGCCTGAACGCGGCACCGCCGGTAGTGGCAATATCTACTTTCATGGTATCGCCTTCCAGCATACCGGCTATTTGTGAAGATTCAATTTCGTTGTCTTCCACCACCAGGATTCTTCTCGCCTCTTTATTGCTGAAATGCAGAATATCTGCAAACAATGCATTGAGGGATTCGTTGTCCAGTGGTTTCAAATGAAAACTCCTGGCACCCCTTTTCATAGCCAGCGCGCTGTTTTCTTCTCCTGAAATCAGGTGGATGGGAATATGACGGTAGTTCAAATCATTCCTCAGCAGGTCCAGCACTTTCCAACCGCTGGTGTCCGGCAGCTTAACATCGAGTGTAATGGCTACCGGCATAAACCGGTTAATAAAATCAAATACTTCGATATAGCTGACAGCAACAATTGCTTTCATACCATTTTCGTGCGCTTTGTCTATAACGATCCTGCCAAACCGCATATCGTCTTCCACAATCAATAGTACTTTATCACCGGCGGTAATATTGGCTCTGTCATCGCCTGCATCGTTGATCATTTCGTTCACCATACCCAGGCTCTTGGTTTCTGCATTGTCTGTAGTAATGCGGAGCGAATGCAAAATGGAATCAATTTCACCATTGCCGTTGCCAAGTGAATACGATTGGTAGCTGCTATCACCTTTGTCTGTACCTGGTTTAGCGATCAGGTTATCTACCACCGGTAAAAACAGCGTAAAGGTGCTGCCCTTGGAAGGATGGCTTTCCAGTTCAATGGTACCGCCCAGCAATTCTGCCAACCCGCGACTAATAGACAAGCCCAGACCGGTACCTCCATATTTGCGGCTGGTAGAACCTTCCGCCTGCTGGAAAGCTTCAAAAATAATATTTTGTTTTTCCTGCGGGATACCGATCCCCGTATCGCTGATTGCAAAGGCCACCACTTTATCTGCACTGTCTAAATTGGGATTGGCCGTTTTCCAGTTTTTATTTGCCTGGTAAATTTTTAATTTCACTTCGCCCTTCTCAGTGAATTTAAATGAATTGGAAAGCAGGTTCTTGAGGATCTGGTTGAGCCGCTGCAAATCGGTTTCCATAGATACCGGCAATGTCTTGTCCGTTTCAATGGTAAACCGGAGATGCCTTGCTTCCGAGATCGGCTTGAAGGTTGTTTCTGCAAATGCGGCAATTTCTGAAAAGCGCACCGGTGATATATTCGCTGTAATAAATCCTGATTCAATCTTGGACAGATCAAGAATATCGTTGATGAGCTGTATCAGGTCGTCTCCGCAGGAGTGAATGGTTTTTGCATACCGGATCTGTTTGTCGTTCAGGTTGCCTTCTGCATTTTCATACAATTGCTGCGCAAGGATTAACAAGCTATTTAATGGTGTTCTCAGCTCGTGCGACATGTTCGCCAAAAACTCAGATTTATACTTGGAGGTCAGCGTTAACTGTTCAGCTTTTTCTTCAAGCGATTTCCTCGCTTCTTCTACTTCCCGGTTTTTTTCTTCTACTTCGTTCTTCTGTTTAACCAGCAACAATGCTTTGTCCTGCAATTCATCGTTGGTACGGCTCAATTCTTCCTGCTGCAATTTCAATTCGCCTGCCAGTGACTGCGATTGTGTTAACAATTCTTCTGTGCGCGAATTCGCTTCAATGGTATTAATTACGATACCGATACTCTCCGTCAGCTGTTCAAGGAAGTCGAGATGCGTCTGGCTAAAAGTATCCAGTGATGCCAGCTCAATCACCGCTTTTACTTTGTTCTCAAATAATACCGGCAGAATAATCAGGTGGTTAGGTTTGGCTTTCCCCAGGCTGGAGCTTATCTTAATATAATTGGCCGGAACCCTTGACAGTATAATGCGTTCTTTTTCCAGTGCCACCTGGCCTACCAATCCTTCACCAATCGAAAACTCTGTGGGAATATGTTTATCCGGCGTATAACCATAGGCTGAAAATAAATTCAATCTTACCTGCTGATTTTCTTCGTTTTGTTTCAGGATATAAAAAGCGCCATAGTGCGCGGTAACTACCTGTGCAAGCTCGGAAAGAATGCGCTGGGTAACGGTTTTAAGATCTTTCTGCCCCTGCAGCATCTGGGTAAATTTGGCCAGGTTCGATTTCAACCAGTCCTGATCATGGTTACGGAGCGTGGTTTCTTTCAGGTTCGCGATCATCTGGTTGATGGTATCCTTCAATGCCTCCACCTCGCCTTTGGCTTCTACCCTGATGGTTCGCGTTAGATCTCCTTTTGTTACGGCAGAAGCCACCTCAGAGATTGAACGTACCTGGGTGGTCAGGTTCTGGGCAAGCTGGTTTACGTTTTCCGTCAGGTTTTTCCAGATACCCGATGCGCCGGGCACTGATGCCTGTCCGCCCAATCTTCCATCCACGCCTACTTCGCGTGCCACCGTGGTTACCTGGTCGGCAAACAGCGCCAGTGTATCGATCATTTCATTGATGGTATCAATTAGCTGTGCTACTTCTCCCCTCGATACAATCGCTAATTTCTGTTTCAGGTTACCCGTTGCCACCGCTGTTACCACTTTGGCAATACCCCGCACCTGGTTGGTGAGGTTGGAAGCCATCATGTTTACGCTATCCGTTAAATCTTTCCAGGTTCCGGCCACACCACGCACCTCGGCCTGGCCGCCGAGTTTTCCGTCTGTACCTACTTCCCTGGCCACACGCGTTACTTCAAATGCAAATGAGTTCAATTGTTCCACCATTGTGTTAATGGTATTCTTCAAATCAAGGATTTCTCCCTTAACATCGATGGCAACTGTTTTTGACAGGTCACCGCTTGCAACTGCCTTCGTTACTTCCGCAATATTTCTTACCTGGGCGGTGAGGTTACCGGTCATCTGGTTTACAGAATCGGTTAAATCCTTCCAGGTACCTGCAACACCGGGCACAAATGCCTGCCCGCCCAATTTTCCATCCGTACCCACTTCCCTGGCCACACGCGTTACTTCAGATGCAAATGCGCGCAATTGATCCACCATGGTATTCAGGGTTTCTTTCAGCTGAAGGATCTCACCCCTAACATCAACCGTAATTTTTTTTGACATATCTCCATTGGCCACCGCAATAGCCACATCGGCAATATTCCTTACCTGCGCCGTAAGGTTACCGGCCATCTGGTTTACAGAGTCGGTTAGATCCTTCCAGGTACCTGCAACGCCCGGCACATTGGCTTGGCCGCCCAGTTTTCCTTCTGTACCCACTTCTCTTGCTACACGGGTTACTTCAGATGCAAATCCGCGTAACTGGTCAACCATGGTATTGATGGTGTTTTTCAACTCCAGGATTTCTCCTTTTACATCCACCCCAATTTTACGCGACAAGTCTCCGTTGGCCACCGCCGTGGTAACCTCGGCAATATTTCTTACCTGCGAGGTAAGATTGCTGGCCATCTTATTTACGCTATCTGTTAAATCTTTCCAGGTACCAGCCACACCAGGCACGTTTGCCTGGCCGCCCAGTTTTCCTTCGGATCCCACTTCCCGCGCTACACGGGTTACTTCCGAGCCAAATGAGTTTAACTGATCCACCATGGTATTGATCGTATTCTTCAACTCCAGGATTTCTCCTTTTACATCCACGGTGATCTTTCTTGATAAGTCGCCCTTGGCCACCGCGGTGGTAACCTCTGCGATATTGCGCACCTGGCCGGTAAGGTTACTCGCCATACCGTTTACAGAGTCTGTGAGATCCTTCCAAACACCGCCCACACCTTCTACCGTTGCCTGGCCGCCCAGTTTTCCTTCGGAGCCTACTTCCCTGGCCACACGGGTTACTTCAGATGCAAATCCGCGCAACTGATCCACCATGGTGTTGATGGTATTCTTCAGCTCAAGGATTTCTCCTTTTACATCCACATCAATTTTACGTGAAAGGTCACCGGTGGCAACCGCGGTAGTTACTTCGGCAATATTTCTTACCTGCGAGGTAAGGTTACCGGCCATGATGTTTACCGAATCGGTTAAATCTTTCCAGGTTCCACCAACGCCCGGTACATCGGCCTGTCCGCCCAATCTTCCTTCCGAACCCACTTCCCTGGCCACACGGGTTACTTCCGAGCCAAATGAATTCAGCTGATCCACCATGGTATTGATGGTATTTTTCAGCTCAAGGATTTCGCCTTTTACATCCACGGTGATCTTTCTTGACAAATCGCCTTTCGCCACCGCCGTGGTAACCTCTGCGATATTGCGCACCTGGCCGGTAAGACTGCTCGCCATACCATTTACGCTGTCTGTTAAATCTTTCCAGGTACCGGCTACGCCTTTTACCTGTGCCTGTCCGCCCAGCTTTCCTTCTGTTCCCACTTCAAGCGCCACACGGGTTACCTCAGATGAAAAAGAATTCAACTGATCCACCATGGTATTGATCGTATTTTTCAATTCCAGGATTTCGCCTTTTACATCCACGGTGATTTTTCTTGATAAATCGCCTTTCGCCACCGCCGTGGTAACCTCTGCGATATTGCGCACCTGGCCAGTGAGGTTACTGGCCATCTGGTTTACTGAATCGGTTAAATCTTTCCATACACCGCCCACCCCTTTTACCTTGGCCTGGCCACCTAATTTCCCTTCTGATCCTACTTCCCTTGCCACACGGGTTACCTCACCCGAAAAAGAATTGAGCTGATCCACCATGGTGTTGATGGTATTCTTTAACTCCAGGATTTCTCCTTTTACATCCACTGTAATCTGCCTTGATAAATCGCCTTTGGCAAAAGCGGTTGTTACTTCCGCGATATTACGCACCTGCCCGGTAAGATTACTGGCCATCTGATTCACTGAGTCGGTTAAATCTTTCCAGGTACCGGCAACACCTTTTACCTGTGCCTGGCCGCCCAGTTTTCCTTCTGTACCCACTTCCAGTGCTACGCGGGTTACCTCAGATGAAAAAGAGTTCAGCTGATCCACCATGGTGTTGATGGTATTCTTCAATTCCAGGATTTCGCCTTTTACATCCACGGTAATTTTTTTGGATAGGTCGCCCTTGGCTACCGCCGTGGTTACTTCTGCAATATTTCTTACCTGGGCCGTAAGGTTACTTCCCATTTGGTTTACAGAATCGGTAAGGTCTTTCCAAACGCCGCCCACACCTTTTACTTTGGCCTGCCCACCCAATTTTCCTTCCGAGCCTACTTCGCGCGCCACGCGGGTTACTTCCATAGAAAAAAGATTGAGCTGCTTCACCATATCGTTTACCTCTTTCGCTATCCGCGCAAATTCTCCCTGCAGGTTATGCCCGCCGATTTCAAGCGGCATTTCTTCCGACAGGTTTCCTTTTGCCACTGAGCTGATAACATGCGCAATCTGGATGGTAGGATGAACCAAATCGGAGATCAGGTTATTGAGTGAATCAACGCCCGTATTCCATGCGCCTTTTAATCCTGGCACTTCAATCCGCTGTGTAAGTTTACCCTGCTTGCCGATGGTATTGCCGGCACGGGTAAACGCCAACATCATCTGTTCGTTTAAAGCGATGATCTCATTTAGGGTATCGCATATTTTTCCACTGAGACCTGTTTGATCGATGGGCATCCTTACTTCAAAATTGCCGTTCTTTACTTCAGTAAGAATTTGCAGCAGGTACTTGTTATCTACCGTATCCGGATCTTCGTGCAGTGTATAAGCATCGATAAATGGCTTAGCTTTATTTTTTTTTGCGGGTGCATGGGTAACACCGTTGCCGTGTGGAAGTTTGGTTTTAATCTTTTTTACCGAAGCTGCCGGGGTAGTTGCCTTTACGGACATAGGAAATATTTTATGATTTTATACAGCCAGTTTACTAACATTGTACGGAAAAATCCTGGCAATTAAAAATAAGAGATTTTCAATACACAAATACAAAATTCCGTTGATAAAGTCCATTTGAAAGTTTATAGTAAGTTTGGCATTGAAGGCATGCCAACAGTGTGGAATTTTTTCCACATGACAATTTTTGTTCCACTTAGATTATCTTGGGTGCTAAAGCTATTTTTTATTTTATGAGTAACCTGTTGCCAAATAAGACTGGTTTAAATGTGCTGATTGTGGATGATGACGAGGAAGATTTTTTTATTTTAAAAGACTATATCACAAAAATACCGGGAAGAAGTTCGTTCAATATTGAATGGTGCAGCAGCTATGCCGAAGCCATTGATCTTATCTGCCAGAATAAACACGATATTTTCTTTGTTGATTTCCGCCTTGGCCCCAAAACAGGGTTGGACCTTATAAAAGAAGTGGTTGGAAAAAAATGTGAGCAACCTATTATTCTGCTCACAGGCGCGGGTAACCGGGAAATAGATATGCTGGCGATGGAATATGGTGCGGCCGATTACCTGGTAAAATCAGATTTAAATGTTGAAAAACTGGAACGATGCATCCGGTACGCAGTGGCCCGGCATGAATTTTTAAACGCACTGAAGGCAAACGAGCATAAGTACCGTGGCATATTCGAAAAAACAAAAGATTTTATTTTTATTGCCGATGAAACACTCGCTTTCAAAGAAGTAAACCAGGTAGGTGCTGCATTGGTTGGTTACAACCAGGATCAATTACTGCAGATGCGCCTGTATGATTTGCTGGCCGATAAAAATGATTCCATTGGCATAGAGCAATCCCTTTCAGAAAAAGGTGAGGTGATGGACATGGGTCTTAACCTGATCACAGCGCACCGGCAGATCATTAACAGTGTGTTGTCCGTATCCAGGGAAAAAGATGCTGCCGGAAATACCTATATCCAGGGTATTATTCATGATATCACCGCTTTAAAAAATGCTGAGAAGGCAACCCTTCAAACCGCAAAATTAAATGCGGTAGAAAGACTGGTTCGCATACTTGCCCATGAAGTGCGTAACCCGCTTAACAATATTATTTTAGCGACGGAACAGTTGGACCCGCAGAAATTTGTACAGGAAAAAGTTTATATAGATATCATCCAGCGCAATTCGGGCCGCATCAATACATTGATTACACAGTTGCTGAATGCTTCCCGGCCCGCTGTGCTGGCAACCGAAAAAGCCTCCCTTCAAACCATTCTTGATAAAAGTATCAGCGCCGCTGCCGACCGGTTCGTATTAAAAAAAATAGGCCTTAAGAAAAACTATTGCGATAATGAAGGGTTTATTATGGCCGATCCCGATAAACTAAGCATCGCTTTCCTGAACATCATCATCAACGGGGTGGAGGCCTCCCCTGCCAATGGCGCCATACTGGAAGTGCAGCTTAGAGAAGAGCGCGACAGCTACATTGTATCCATTACCGACAATGGCCATGGCATCGGAGAAGAAGATCTCAGCCAGCTTTTTGAACCTTATTATACATCCAAAGCTGCGGGCATGGGGCTGGGGCTTTCATCGGCCCTGAGTATATTTGAGTCGCACCGGGCTGTGGTAGAGGTAAAATCAGCCATCAATGCAGGCACCAGTTTCCTGATTATATTTAAGAAACAATAACAATAAAGGAACCGGGTGCAGTGAAATCCGCACATGGGTGCTGTTCAACGGCTGCAATTAGCCGGGCAGATGTCGTATGGCAGAACCGTGTCGGTCAACAGGCACTACGAACGTCTCTTCATGCGCCCGGCTATGCCGTTTACCCGTTCATTTTCCCGTAGCAGTAAACAAAAACAATGTTCCCGGCAAAATGCTACACATAGCTGCTCATCCGCTTGTCGCCAAATGCTTTTTCCCAGACACGCTTCTCTTCACCGGGGAAATATTTCTCCTTTAAATCAGACAGATTGTCTGTTAATCCATTGAAACCATCCCGTATTTTTTCCCTTGTTTCAGATCCTTTTGCGGGAGCAATCAGTATTCCTACTGCGATACCCGCCAGCAGTGCTATCAATACTTTATTCATCTGTATCATTTTTTTCCAGATTCTGTGCAAAAGATGCGCCATTTCTGATGGATTGGGGTATACCATGCCTGCACCGATACCGGTCTGGTGTTTGATCAAGTTCCCCTAAAAAAAGACATGGCGGCGGAACCAGTCATAAGAGGCCATCCAGCTAAAAATGAGTCGCTGGAAACATTCGCTGTTAAACTGGCGAATAAGGTGATCCAGGCAGCCAATCCGGCGGCCACCGAACGCTATATTGCTGTTGCCATTAAAGCCCTCGCTTTCAAAAAACTTAATGGCTATATCATCCTGCGTTTTATTGATCGTGTTACCCGTTATCTTGCCAGCCATCAGCCTTTCAATGAACAGCAGGAAGAAAGCTGCCGGCTTGCAAAGCAGCATTTACGACAGTTCAGAAAGGCAGTGGCGGCCCCGGCGAACAGTTGAGACCGATGCGTTTTTTGAAATTAAGTTTCGTTCCTGCCTTGTTCCATATCGTGTTATTTTTTTGATATTAATTTTCCGACCTGTCATACCTTAATCAACATACTATACATTAACATGCTTTTGATCGTTCGGTTCATCGATAATTCCGGTGTTTACCGCAAACTTTTCCCGATTGGCAGCATTTTAGCCAGCGGTGCTTTCTTATAAGATATGTTTGCGCAACCGCAATAGCGGATCTGAACAAATAAATCATCAAAAAAACATAGTTTAGAAAATCATAAAATTTAACAAACCCCACAAACAAATTAAGGGAGTATGAAAGCAGACACAAAAGATACAAAGAGAAACTTTCGCTGGTACATGCGTTTTCTTCACAACAAAATCGGTTTTTTTATTGCAGGGCTTGTAATCATCTACGGGTTGAGCGGACTTCTGCAGACCTACCGGGATACAGATTTATTAAAGCATGAAGTTGTACATGAAATGAAGTTAGCCCCCCATTTACCGGAAGAGCAACTCGGCTCAAAGTTGCGTATGCGTGATTTTAAGGTGAACAGGACCGAAGGCAGTATACTGTATTTTAAAAATGGGACGTACAATGCCGAAACGGGCGAAGCCAGTTATACAACCCGCGAATGGTATGCGTGGATTATGCCTTTTACTGAATTGCATAAAACGGCCAGTAAAAACGGAACGCATTACTTTACCACCCTCTTCGGCATTGCTTTGCTTTTTATGTCTGTGTCGGCATTCTGGATGTTCAAACCGGGTACAAAACTTTTCAGCTCGGGTGTTTATCTTACGGTCTCGGGTATCATTGCAGCAATTATTTTACTGCTTATGCAATAAAGCGCAAATGCGCGGATTATAGGCGTGGTACGTTAAAATAATGAGCCATGGCCAGTATAATCATTCGAAAAAAAAACGCGATGATTGACTGATGCGGCTAATCTGCGCATCAGGGGCAAAAATCAACCGCAGATGCGCATTCTTACATAATAACCGTAACCCAGCCCGCAAGCGTTCCTGCCGGGTTTTTATGCCGTTTTATTTAAGCAGTTTCCAATAGGCGGGGTTTCCCGGCTTCCTTTCATCGCTTGCCCGGCCCACCAATGTATCGCCATTTGCAATGTTCCCAAAAATTTCCGTTCCCTTATCGGTAGACATCCCCTGCCGCACATCTATCCATTCTGCTTTTCCGTTTTTTATCTTTATCACAAACTTTCTTTCCTGCGTGGTAGCAATGGCCAATGGCGGCACCACAAAAGAATTACCCGTCCGCTGAAGATTTAATTGTACATAGGCAAAAGCGCCCGCTTTCAGTTCATCGCTTTTATTGTTGTACGCAAACTCCCACAGTTCTGTTCTGGTTACAGGATCTATACTGCCGCTTTTACGCGAAAGAGTGGCGCTGAATAGTTTTTCCGGGTAAGCGTCTACCCTGAAATTTATTTCTTTTTTTGTTGTGCCGGAAGCATACAATTCCGGGACGGCTATTCGCAGGCGCAGCACACGTTTATTCTGCACCGTTAGTATCACCTGGTTGTTACCCACCAGTGCACCCCGGTCTGCATTGCGGGCGGTAATAATGCCATCGAACGGCGCTTCCAGCACCAGGTAGCCAGCCACTTCTTTGTACGATTGGGCCAGCTTTTTGGATGCTTCGTAGGAGGCACTATCTGCCAGCAACTGGTTATGGCTGTGTTCAAGATCAACCGGTGCCACAATACCGGGGGTTTTTGCCTGCGCCGCCCTGTACATGCGTTCGTACACATCGGCACTGCTTCTATATTTTGCTTTTGCCGATTGCAACGAAGATTGGAACTCTGCGTATTTGCTCTGCAATTCCGGCGCTTCAATCAGTGCCAGGGTTTGCCCACGGTGTACCCTGTCACCCAAATCAACCTTCATTTCTTTTACATACCCCTGCACGCGGGCAAACAGCGCCGACTGTTCATAAGGCAACAATTCTGCAGGCAGCTCAATTTTTTTAGCCACACTGGTATCCTTCAAAATAAAAACAGGAACCGTATCCAATACATTCACGGCGGCCACCTGTTTCGCCGGCGGGTTGCTGCTACAGCCTGCACATGCAACCACGGTGCATAGCACAAAAAAGCAATGCTTTATCAATGACAGGTTTTGTTTCGTCATTCGTTAAAATTTTTACTGTTGGGATCATCGGGATCCATAGAAGCTGCTATATATTTTCTTTTACCGGTTCCCCAATAAAAAACATGCGGCAAAAAGAATAATACACCCAGCGTTGAAAAAAGCAATCCGCCAATAACGGCAATGCCCAGTGGCGCAGTCTGTTCTCCGCCTCCACCCAGCCCCAATGCTATCGGCAACATGCCTGCTATCATGGCCAGGCTGGTCATGAGGATAGGCCGCACACGGCTTTCTGCAGCTTTTAAATGCGCAGTACCGGTATTGCCCTGCCGCCGCAACTGTTCTGCATTGGTTACAAACAACACGGCATTGGCAATGGCTACGCCGATGGCCATAATGCTACCCATATAAGACTGTATATTCATTGTTTGTCCGGTTATCAGCAATAGCAGCAAGGAGCCCGCTACTACCGCGGGTACAACCGAAAGCGTTATGGCGGCAACGCGAAAAGACTGAAAAAAAATCGTCATGATAAGGAAAATGACAATAACGGCCATCAGCAATCCAAACTGCAGGCTGCCCAGGGTTTGCTGCAGCAACTCAGGCTGACCGCGCAATAGAATTTTTGAGCCCTTGGGTATCGAGGCATTACTGATAATGGCATTTACCTTTTTGAAAGCAGTTCCTGCATCCTGGCCCTGCACATTTCCGGTAATAGTGATATAGCGTTGCTGGTTAAGCCGATCATATTCTCCTGGCATGCTGATTTTTTTCCAGGAAGCAACTTCATTCAGCAGGTGCATCGTTCCGTTCGCCGATGCAACCGGCACCATTTCGAGTTGTGTGGTGCTGTTCATCCTGTATTCCGGGTATTGCACCTGCACAAGATAAGCAGTACCGGTGGTCTTATCCAACCAATAGCCCGGTGACGTAAAACGGCTGGACGAAGTAGCCGCAACCACTGAACGTGCTGCCTGATCGACCGTTATATTAAGCTGGCCTGCTTTCACGCGGTCCACATCAATTTTTATTGCGGGATAGTCCAGCGGGGTTGCAATCTGCACATCCTTTAATGATGGAATAGCTGACAATTGTTCTACCAACTGCATGGCTGTTTTTTTTCCTTCATCCAGGTTCCTGTTGATTACCGCAATTTCTATTGGATTGGTAGATCCCAGGTTCAATACCTGTTCAGAAAGATCACCCGGTTCAAAAGATATTTTTGCATTGCCGATTTCTTTATGCACGGCTGTTCTTACCTGCTCTTTAAATTTTTCTATGCCAATAGCTCCAGGCTTTAATTTTATTTTAGTGACGGATTCATGCGGGCCGCTGGTCCACAAATAGATCAAATTAACAGGGAAGCTGGAAGGCTGCGTGCCCACAAACGCGGAAGTAATGTCAACATGCTCTTTCCCGGCTACTTCATTTACGATGGACAATAATTTCCGGGTGGCATCTTCCGTACGTTCCAATCTTGTACCAACTGGTAAGCGCAACCGTAATTGTGTTTGGCCGGTATCTGTTTTGGGGAATAACTCGGTACCGGTAAAAGAAAAGAACAGCACGATTAATCCAACGGAGATAGTTATAAACAGAATGCTCAGGAGACCCGCCCCGGTTTTTACCCGTTCACCCGACTGCACATAATGCTTCTTGATTTTATTGAACCAACTATCCCCAGCATTCTTTTCTTTTTCCGTCAACTGATGTTTCATCAGCCAGTTGCTTACCACCGGAACAAATGTTTGTGAAAGCAAAAAGGAGGCAATCATGGCAAACCCAACAGCCAGTGAAAGTGGCAAAAACATCGCTTTGGGTACGCCTGTCATAAACAAGGAAGGAACAAATACCGCCAGTATGCTTATTAAAATCAACAATTTTGGCAGGGCGATCTCCTTACTGGCATCCGCAATAGCCCTTGCCCTGGTTTTACCCATTTCCAGATGCCGGTGGATGTTTTCTATTGTTACGGTTGCTTCATCTACCAATATACCAACGGATAAGGCCAGCCCGCCCAGGGTCATAATATTAATGGTTTGTCCAAAAAGAAATAAAAGGGTGGCCGATACCAGCAACGCCAGTGGTATGGTCAACATCACAATCAGCGCGCCTCTTCTGTCGCCCAGGAATAATAACACCATTAACCCGGTCAGCATTGCGCCAAGGCCGCCTTCGATTAGTAAATTTTTTATGGCATTGATAACATAACCCGACTGGTCGAATTCATACGAAACTTTAATATCGTCCGGAATGGCGGCCTGCATATCGGGCAATGCCGCTTTTACTTTTTGTACCACATCCCAGGTGGAGGCATCGGTTCGCTTGGTGACCGGGATGTATACAGAGCGCTTTCCGTTGATCAACGCATAACTACTGGTAACATCAGCGCCAAGGCTAACAGTAGCAATATCTTTTACGTATACCTCGGCTCCGCTTCCCATTTGCAGGGATGTGTTTTGCAAATCGGCCAGGTTCTCAATAACGCTGTTTTGCGGGGTAATATAGGTGCTGTCGCCAATGCGCACATTGCCTGCGGGGCTGATGGTATTTGATTTTAACATGGCCTGCACCACCTGGTCGGGTGTAAGATGATAGCTCCTGATCTTGTCGGGGTCAACAGTAATCAATACCGTTTTTTGATTGCCGCCAAAAGGCGGTGGTGCAGAAACACCCGGCAAAGTAGAAAACATGGGGCGCACCTTAAACAATGCCAGATCTGAGATTTCACCCAATGAGCGTGTTGCAGAACTGAATACCAATTGGCCAACCGGTACACTGCCTGCGTCAAAGCGGGTGATAAAAGGCGGAACGGTGCCTGCGGGCATAAATGCGCGTGCGCGGTTTACATAGCCTACTACTTCGGCCATGGCCTGGCTCATATCGGTGCCTTCATTAAACTCTATCTTGATCAGCGCCGCCCCCTGTATGGATTTCGATTCAACGTATTTTACACCCGTGATATACAGGAAATGATATTCATAATAAGAAGTTACAAAGCCCTCCATTTGTTCGGGCGATAAGCCGCCATAAGGTTGCGCCACGTACACGGTGGGTAAACCAAGTTTTGGAAAAATATCAATCTTTGTATTGCGGATAGCAAGCCATGAAAATAAAACGATGGCCAGTACTGAAACCAATATGGTAATGGGATGCCTTAATGCCGCCGTTATAAGCTTCATACTGTTATTTCAGTTGATCGGTAAACAGATTTAAATTGCCTTTTGCCACCGCCACCGCCAGCAGCGAACGCCATAGCTGCAAACGCATATTGGCATCATTGATTTCCGCTTTCAACAACTGGTATTGAGCCTCTGCCAGCCGGGTATAGTCGATCAACCCGCTTGCATAACTTAGTTGCAAACCTTGGTACACATCTGTTGCAGATTTTAACAATACAGGTGATTTGGCGGCTATTTTTATGTCCTGCCGGTATTGCTGTACAGCCACGTCAATTTGCTTTTTAATGTCCAGCGCGGTTTGCGACAGCCGCGCATCATCTGCTTTGAGTAAGGATTGATACTGTTTCTTTTTAATATTCACCGCACTGAATTGCAATAAAGGAAAACTGAGCTGCAGCCCAAGCCCGGCATTGGTGCGCGATAAATTAAACCCGTTTGATTTATTGATTTGCCCTGATGCTTCCACGCCGGAACCACGTGCATAAAAGTTCCCCCATACATCCAGTTGCGGTACCCATGCCTTTTGTATTTCTTTCAGTCCTGCAGCGGTTGTAGTTCTCTGCGCCTGCATAGTTTGGTAAAGCGGGTGATCTGTGATGTTATTAACGGTATCCATCATCGCAACGGGTGCAGCAATAAATAGGGTATCCGTTAAGACCAGGTTATCTGCAACACTATCCATCACCGTTAGCCTGCTCAGTTCAACCAGTTGCTGCAGGTAAATGCGTTGTGCCTGCAGCCAATCCATTTCCGACTGGGCCATCG
>Ga0068860_100002278_pt1 | contig 20163 bp, 22 predicted proteins | sample KBSSwiS32_FD_66597 | JGI IMG/M metagenome (GOLD analysis project Ga0068860, IMG submission 66597) | Switchgrass rhizosphere microbial communities from Kellogg Biological Station, Michigan, USA - KBS Switchgrass S3-2 | ecosystem: Host-associated > Plants > Roots > Rhizosphere > Soil ...
GTAGGCGTCGCGCGGGCCCTTCCTGTCGTCAGATCCAAAATCCAGGGGTGGCCATTGCGCTATACTTTGCGGCTTCGCCTGGCCCATGTTGGGCTTGGCCGTCAAGACGGGGCAAAGATGTACGCGGTCATTCGGACCGGTGGCAAACAGTACAAGGTTGCCGTCGGCGACAAAGTGAAGGTGGAGCAACTCACTGCCGAAGTGGGGCAGGAGGTGGTGCTCGATCAGGTTCTCGCCATCGGCGCCGGGGCTGACGTGAAGGTCGGCACTCCGATGGTCAGCGGCGCGACCGTCAAGGCGATCGTGGTGTCGCACGGCTTGCATCCCAAGGTCCGCATCTTCAAGATGCGTCGTCGCAAGCACTACCAGCGCCACGCAGGCCACCGGCAGTCGTATACCGAGCTGCAAATCGGCTCCGTGAACGCCTGAGCAGGACACATCGACATGGCACAGAAAAAGGGTGGTGGGTCGACCCGAAACGGCCGGGATTCGCAGCCCAAAATGCTCGGCGTCAAGGCCTTCGGCGGGCAGATCGTGACCGCAGGATCGGTGATCGTCCGACAGCGTGGAACCAAGTTTCACGCGGGCACGAACGTCGGCATCGGCAAGGACCACACGTTGTTTGCGCTCGTGGATGGGCGTGTCGGCTTTGCCACCAAAGGCCCGCTGCGTCGCCAAACCGTGATGGTGGAGCCGGCGTAAGGACGCGCGCGTGCCGAGCAGATCCAAGCCTCGGCATGCCGGGGCTTTTTTTTTTGCCAGACGACGAGATCGCCATGAAGTTCATCGACGAGACGGTGATCGACGTTGCAGCCGGCAACGGTGGCCCTGGGTGTGCCAGTTTCCGGCGCGAGAAGTTCGTCCCATTGGGCGGCCCCGATGGGGGTGACGGTGGCCGCGGCGGCTGCGTGATCGCGGTGGCCGATCCCAACCTCAACACGCTGGTCGACTTCCGCTATGCCAGGCGCCACGAAGCCGGTCATGGCGAGATCGGCAGGGGAGCGGACCAGTTCGGCGCCGCCGGCTCCGATGTGGTGTTGCGCATGCCGGTCGGCACCATCGTCACGGACCTCGCGACCCACAATGTGATCGCTGAATTGATGGAGCCCGAGCAGCGCGTGGTGCTTGCGCGCGGCGGGGATGGTGGCTTCGGGAACCTGCATTTCAAGAGCAGTACCAACCGCGCGCCGCGCAAGAAGACAGCCGGCTGGCCCGGCGAGCAACGCAAATTGCAGCTCGAGTTGCGTTTACTGGCAGACGTCGGCCTGCTCGGGATGCCCAATGCGGGCAAGTCCACGCTAATCGCGGCAATCTCGAACGCGCGGCCGAAGATCGCCGACTATCCCTTCACCACGCTGCACCCGCATCTGGGCGTCGTGCGCGCGGGCGAAGGGCGCAGCTTCGTGGTTGCCGACATCCCCGGCTTGATCGAAGGCGCCGCGGAAGGCGCCGGCCTAGGCCACCACTTTCTGCGCCACCTGCAGCGCACGCGGCTGTTGTGGCACGTGATCGATGTGGCGCCGCTAGACGAGGCGGTCGACCCTGCGGCCCAGGCGAGGGCCGTGGTGAGCGAGTTGCGTAAGTACGATGAAGCGCTGTACCGCAGGCCGCGTTGGCTGGTGCTCAACAAGATCGATCTCGTGCCGCCGTCCCAACGAAAGCCGCTGGTGCGCGACCTGGTGCGTCGGCTGCGCTGGAAAGCGCCGGTCTATGCGGTGTCGGCGGTCGCGCGTGAAGGCCTGAAGCCGCTGGTGGAAGGCACCTGGCAAGCGCTGGCGCCGTCTCAAGGTTCGCGCGGCCGAGAGGAAGACGTGCGCTTTCGTGACGGTTCGATCGCGGCATCATGAACCAGCCGCTCCGCGCCGCCCGCCGCATCGTCGTCAAGGTTGGATCCAGTCTTGTCACCAACGAGGGACGGGGAGTCGATCCGGAGTCGATCGGCAATTGGTGCCGCCAACTCGCGGTACTAGCAGGCGAGGGTCGCGAGCTCGTGATGGTATCCAGCGGAGCCATTGTCGAAGGCATGAAGCGTCTTGGCATGGCGGCGCGGCCCAGGCAACTGCACGAGTTGCAAGCTGCGGCGGCCGTCGGCCAGATGGGGCTCGCGCAGATGTACGAGCGCAAGCTGTCTGAACACGGGCTGCGCAGCGCGCAGGTGTTGCTCACGCACAGCGACCTGGCCGATCGCGAGCGCTACCTCAACGCGCGATCGACGCTGCTCGCGCTGCTGACGCTGAAGGTCGTCCCGGTGATCAACGAAAACGACACGGTGGTCACTGACGAGATCAAGTTTGGCGACAACGACACGCTGGGCGCGCTAGTGTCCAACCTGATCGAGGCCGATGCGTTGGTGATCTTGACCGATCAGGCGGGCCTGTATTCGAGCGACCCTCGCGGGGATGCGGGCGCCCAATTGATCACCGAAGCAGACGCTGGCGATCCCGATCTCGAGCGCATGGCCGGCGGCGCCGCATCGCCGCTCTCGCGTGGCGGCATGATCGCCAAAGTGCTGGCCGCCAAGCGAGCCGCGCGCAGCGGGGCCAACACCGTCATCGCGTGGGGCCGCGAACCCGACGTGCTGTTGCGCCTGGCCCGTGGCGAATCGATCGGCACGCTGCTGCGTGCGCGCACCGCCAAGCTGGCAGCGCGCAAGCAGTGGATGGCCGATCATCTCCAACTGCGCGGCGCCGTCACGATCGATGCGGGCGCCAAGGCCAAGCTGATCGGTGAAGGCAAGAGCCTGCTGCCTGTTGGCGTGGTGTCGGTCGAGGGTGAATTCGCGCGTGGCGAAGTGATCGCGGTGCGTGGCTCCGACGGCGTGGAGGTGGCGCGCGGACTGGCCAACTATGCGGCTGGCGAATCTCGCCTCATCGCGCGTCGGCCGTCGTCGCAGATCGAAGCGGTGCTCGGTTACTCCAACGGTCCCGAGCTGATCCACCGCGACAACATGGTTCGCAGTTAGATCGCGGGATCGTCCGACGCGGGCACGCTCGCCGAAGGGTCTGGCACGTCGCGTACGCCGGGTGGGTTTTCGCGTGGGCGCCCGCGAATGCCGGCGCGCAGATAACGCGTGTGATGTGTGGGGCGCGGCAGGAAGCGTGACAGCTCGGTGAGTGCGAGCTCGTAGACCTCGCGCTTGAACTCGATCACCATGTCCAGGGGCACCCAGTAGTCGTTCCAGCGCCAGGCATCGAACTCCGGATGGTCACTCGCGCGCAAATCGAGATCGGTGTCGCGGCCCACCAGCATCAACAGGTACCAGATCTGCTTCTGGCCGCGGTAGTGGCCACGTGCGTCCCTGCGGATGTAGTGCTCAGGCACCTCATAGCGCAACCAGTCGCGTGTGCGTGCGAGGATGCGCACGTGCTCCGGCCGCAATCCCACTTCTTCGTGCAACTCGCGGAACATCGCCTGCTCGGGCGATTCGCCGTATTTGATGCCGCCTTGCGGGAACTGCCAGGAGTGGGTGCGCAATCGCTTGCCCCAGAAAACCTGGTTGCGCGAGTTGAGCAAGACGATGCCGACGTTGGGCCTGAAGCCCTCTCGGTCGAGCATAATCGAACCCCAATTCTTGAACTGGTTCGATTATTGCATCGGCGGCGTCAGAGGCATGAACCTCGCTTTCCCGCATGCGTGGGATCCGCCGGCTTCATGCCATGAAAGCCTCTCGATTTTTCGTTGCCACGCTGAAGGAAGCCCCTGCCGATGCCGAGATCGTGAGTCATCGACTCATGCTGCGCGCCGGGCTGATCAAACGCCTCAGCGCCGGCATCTACAGCTACATGCCGATGGGCTTGCGAGTGATCCGCAAGGTCGAGGCAATCATCCGCGAAGAGATGAATGCGGCCGGCGCCGTCGAGTTGCTGATGCCGGTGGTGCAGCCCGCGGAACTGTGGCAGGAGTCGGGCCGCTTCCAGGCGTATGGGCCGGAGTTGCTGCGAGTCAAGGATCGCCATCAGCGCGACTTCGTGATCCAGCCAACCAGCGAAGAAGTCATCACCGACATTGCGCGCCAGGAGTTGCGCAGCTACCGTCAATTGCCGCGCAACTTCTATCACATCCAAACCAAGTTCCGAGACGAGCGCCGTCCGCGCTTCGGCCTGATGCGTGGTCGAGAGTTCACGATGAAGGACGCGTATTCATTCGATCGCGACAAGGCGTCGGCGCTGAAGAGCTACGAGGTCATGTTTGCTGCCTACAAGCGAATCTTCGATCGCTTTGGTCTTCAGTACCGAGCGGTTGCTGCCGACACCGGCGCGATCGGCGGCGATGCCTCGCATGAATTCCAGGTGATTGCCGACACCGGCGAGGACGCGCTGGTCTACTCTCCCAGCAGCGACTACGCGGCCAACGTCGAACTGGCCGAGTGTTTGCCACTGCTCAAGGACCGCGCTGCACCGGCCAAGCCACTGCTCAAGAAACCGACGCCCGGCAAGAGTACCTGCGAGGACGTGGCCGAGTGGCTGAACGTGCCATTGACCACCACCGTGAAGTCACTGGTGCTGGCCACCGACGAGCGCCAGGACGCCAGCGCGATCGGCGCCACCACGATCTGGTTGCTGCTGGTGCGTGGAGACCACGCGCTCAACGAGATCAAAGCGGGCAAGATCGAGGGGCTGAAGGGCGGCTTTCGGTTCGCCACCACCGGCGAGATCGAAGACCACTTCGGCTGCAAGCCAGGGTATCTCGGCCCGATCGGCGCACGCAAGCCGGTGAAAGTGGTGGCCGACCGCACGGTCGCGCACATGAGCGACTTCATCTGCGGCGCCAACGAAGAGGGGTTTCACTTCACCGGTGTCAACTGGGGACGCGACCTGCCAGAGCCCGACATCGTGGCCGACATCCGCAACGCGGTGGCCGGAGATCCGTCACCCGACGGCAAGGGTGTGCTGGCGATCCAACGCGGCATCGAGGTGGGGCATGTGTTCTATCTGGGCGCCAAGTACAGCAAGGCGATGAACGCGACCTACCTGGACGAGGGCGGCAAACCGCAGTTGGTGGAGATGGGTTGCTACGGCATCGGAGTCACGCGCATCCTCGGGGCAGCGATCGAGCAGGGTCATGACGAGCGCGGCATCGTCTGGCCCGACGCGATCGCGCCGTTCCGGGTTGTGATCTGCCCCATCGCCTGGGACCGCAGCGACGCCGTGCGCGCAGCGGCCGAGCGCCTGCACGATGATCTCGAGGCGCTCGGCGTCGACACGATGCTCGACGATCGCGGCGAGCGTCCGGGTGCCATGTTCGCTGACTGGGAGCTGATCGGCGTGCCGCACCGCGTGGTGTTGTCCGAGCGCGGTTTGAAGGAAGGCCAAGTCGAAATGCAAGGCCGCCGCGACACCGCGGCGACCAACGTGCCATTGGCCGACGCGCTGCGCGCACTGCGCGAGCGGTTGCGCGTCTGACCTTCCGTTCGGCCACGCCGCCCAAAGCGAGCTGCCCGTGCGCAACGCTCCAGCCGTCGCGCTCCGGGCCGCGCGTGTCGCGGTTCTGATGATGGCGTGCTGTGCCAGCGCAGCGGTGCTGGCAGGCGCGCAGATCGAGGAGCCGCTGGCCACCTCGGTGCGCTCTGCGCTGTCGGCGGCGGTGTCCGATGCAGCGCCGCCGCGTGCGGGCTTCGATTCGATCGAAGAGCGGCTGACCTATCTGCGCTGGCTTGGCTCGATGAGCGAGCGCTTGAAGCGGCGCAAGTCCGAACATGCCACCCGGGTGGAGTTCCTCGAGACCGTGTGGTACGAGAGTCGTCGAGCGGGGCTGGAGCCCGAGCTCGTGCTGGGGCTGGTGCAGGTGGAAAGCGCGTTTCGCAAGTACGCTGTCAGCCGCGCCGGTGCGATCGGCTACATGCAGGTGATGCCGTTCTGGGCCCATCTGATCGGCGACGGTGACCCTGCCCGACTGTTCCACATGCAGGTGAACCTGCGATTCGGTTGCGTGATCCTGCGTCACTACCTGGACCTGGAGCGCGGTGACCTGTTCCTTGCGCTCGGGCGCTACAACGGCAGCCGAGGGCGACCGGAGTACCCTGACGCCGTGTTCGCGGCGCGGCGCGACTGGCTGCACGCCGCGCAAAGCACCGGCGCCTCCGCGGGACCCTGAGTCGCTACAGCCCTTGCCAAGCTTTCGGCGAGGCTCCGGCGACACCCAACAGCGCAAGCGCGCGTTCGACGGTCTCGTCGACCAGTTCGTCCACCGTGCGAGGGCGGTGATAAAACGCCGGCAGCGGCGGGAACACGATCGCGCCCATCTCGGTGACGGCCGTCATGTTGCGCAAGTGAGCGAGGTTGAGGGGCGTCTCGCGCACCATCAACAACAGGCGGCGCCGTTCCTTGAGCATCACGTCAGCCGCGCGCGTCAGCAGGTTGTCTGACAAGCCATGCGCGATCGCGGCCAGCGTCTTCATGGAGCATGGCGCCACGGCCATCGCGGCGGCATCGAAACTGCCGCTCGCAATGCATGCTCCGATGTCGCCGGGCGCGTGGTTGTGGTCGGCCATCGCCTCCAAGGCGTGGCGGTCGAAACCCAATTCATGGTGTGCGTTCAACACACCGGCGGCGGTGGCCACCAAGTGAGTCTGAACGCCGAGCGAGCGCGCCCGGGTCAGCAGCCGAATCCCGTAGATCGCCCCGCTGGCGCCGGTCAGGCCGACCACCAAGCGATCGGGCATCGGCTCACGCTGTCAGCAGCTGCTGCAACTCGCCGGACTGGTACATCTCCATCATGATGTCAGAGCCGCCGACGAATTCGCCGTTCACGTACAGCTGCGGGATCGTCGGCCAGTTCGCGTACTGCTTGATGCCCTGCCGGATGCCTTCATCGTCGAGCACGTTGACGGTGGTCAGCTCGTTGACGCCGCAGGCGTTGAGCACCTGCATCGCACGTCCGGAGAAGCCGCACATCGGAAACTGCGCGGTGCCCTTCATGAACAGCACCACGCGGTTGCCCTTGACCAGACCGTCGATTCGTTTCTGAACGTCGTCCATCTTTCGTTTTCCACACTGCGTCGCAAGGCTTTCTTTATACGGCAAAGCGCTGGCCGCCCGGCGCCCCACCTGCAAAGCCCTCGGACGATTATTCAGTAGCGATAGGAGACGCCCAGCTGCAGCACGGGCGTCAAGCGCATGTCGCGCACGGTGTCGTCGAGCGACTGGCTGCCCAAGGAACGCGCAGTGCGGAACAGGCCGAAGCTTTGCGCCGCCAGTCCGAGATCGGCGCTGAAGCCCCATCCACCGCGCAAGCTGCTGTCGCTGTATCCGATGCCGAGGTACGGCCACGTCAGGATGTCGTTGGGTGCGTCGATCGACGACGGCGCAACAACACCCGGCCGCGACATCGAGCTGAATCCGAAGGACCCCGGCGGCGTCGTCTGGCCTGGACCGATGACCGCGCCGCGCGTGCCCGCCACGAATCCGCTCGTGACGCGCAAGCCGCCGGCTTGTCCCAAGTAGGGGCGGGTCAGGTAGTAGTCGCCGAACAGTGCAGCGGATCGCGGCTGCAACGTTGCGCCTTCGAACGAGGCCCCCATGGGTGTCATCGGCTCGATCGCCACTTGCAAGCGAGTCTGAACCTGGGGCCAATCGACACGGTCGGCATCGACGCTCAGGCCTTGACCACCGCCGGCGACGGCAGATGCTGCCGCGACGACCAGGGATCCAACCACGATGATGGGCTTGAAGTGCATATGCCCCGGTGGCGGCGGCGCAAACGGTGCCGCGAATGACCCATCGTACGACGGTCACGATCGCAAGTGAACTCGTAGATGTGACTGTGGCAACCGCATTCAAGGGGGCTCGACCAAACGTGGCGCGGCGGCCACGGCAGCTCATTTGCGGCAGCGCAGCGTCAAAGGGGTGCGCCCACCGGTGCAGCGGGGGTGTCCGTTCAGGTCTGCGCGGGTCTGGACGTCTGAAAAGCCTGCTTGCTCGAACAGCCGGTGCACCGCGTCGGCCTGATCCCAGCCATGTTCGACCAAGAGCCAGCCCGCCAGATGACTCGGTGCCCGCTCGACGATGTGCGCAAGGTCTGCGAGGCCGCCGGCCTGAGCCACCAGCGCCCGCTGCGGTTCATGCTGCAGCGCAGCCAGATGGGGATCGCCAGCCGCCACATACGGCGGGTTGGCGACCGCCAGGTCGAAGCGCCGGCCGTCGACCGCCGCCCACCAATCGCCGGACGCAAACTCAACGCGCAGGCCCAGGCGTTGCGCGTTGGCGCGCGCCACCGCGAGCGCCGGGTCGCTTTGGTCCGTGGCGGTCAATTGCGCCAGTGGGCAGGCGGCGGCGATCGCCAGCGCCAGCGCCCCGCTGCCGGTGCCGAGGTCAATGACCCGCGGCGGGGTCGCTGAAGGCCGGGCTCGTACGCTCTCGATCGCCCACTGCGCCAACGTTTCGGTCTCGGGACGCGGCACCAGCACGTTGGCGTTCACCTGCAATGCAAGCCCCATGAAGTCGCGCCAACCAGTCAGGTAAGCCACGGGCACGCCGTCGGCCCGGCGCCGACAGATTTCGTCGAACGCGACCAGTGTGCCTTCCTCGAGCTCGGCATCGAGGTGTGCAATCAACCATTCGCGCCGGCGCTGCAGGTGATGCGCCAGCAACAACGCCGCATCGAGCCGGGTCAGCCCGCGCGCGCGCGCGGCTGCCAGCGCCTGGTCGACGTTCATGCGCCGGTCTCGAGCGCCTCGAGCTGTTGCTGGGCGCGCGCCGCAGTCAGCGCCTGGATCACCTCGTCGAGATCGCCGTCGAGGACGCTGGTCAGGCGGTACAGCGTCAGTCCGATGCGGTGGTCGGTCAGGCGGCCTTGCGGATAGTTGTAGGTGCGGATGCGGTCGCTGCGGTCGCCGCTGCCGATCAACGTGCGGCGCTCGGCAGCTTCCTTGCGCTGCCGTTCGTCGCGTTCACGGTCGCGCAGACGGGCCAGCAGCACCGCCATCGCCTTGGCCTTGTTGCGATGCTGCGAGCGGTCGTCCTGGCACTCCGCGACGATGCCCGTGGGCAGGTGCGTGATGCGGATCGCGCTGTCGGTCTTGTTGACGTGCTGGCCACCGGCGCCGCTGGCGCGGAAGGTGTCTATGCGCAGCTCGGCTGGATTGAGCGTCAACTCGGCCTGCTCGTCGGGCTCGGGCAACACCGCGACCGTGCAGGCACTGGTATGGATGCGGCCCTGTGCCTCGGTGGCCGGCACGCGCTGGACTCGATGCCCGCCCGACTCGAATTTCAGGTGCTCGTAGACGTTGTCGCCCTCCACGCGCACGACGATCTCCTTGAATCCACCGAGATCGGAGGCGTTCTCGCTCATCACCTCGCAGCGCCAGCCATGGCGCTCGGCATGGCGTAGGTACATGCGTGCGAGATCGGCGGCGAACAGCGCCGACTCTTCGCCGCCTGTGCCCGCGCGAATCTCCAAGAACACGTTGCGCTCGTCGTCGGGGTCGCGTGGCAGCAAGGCGGTCTGCAGCTGCGACTGCAGGCGTTCGATGTCGGCCGTCGCAGCGGCCACTTCGTCCTTCGCGAGTTCGGCCATCTCGGGGTCACCGACCAGATCGCGCGACTGCGCCAGATCGCGCTCGCGCTGCTGCAACGAGCGGTACAGCCCCACCACTGCTGCCGCCTGCGACTGCTCGCGCGCAACCGCTCGATAGCGCGTGCGGTCGGCGGTCAGCGTCGGGTCGGCGAGCAGCGCGTCGAGCTCCTGCACGCGCAGGGCGAGCCGTTCCAGTTGTTGGCGCAAAGTGTCTTTCATGGTCAGCGCAGTGCGGGCGGGCCGCGCAGGCGACAGGCCCGCGTCGGCACGCGCTCGTCGCTAGGCCTGCGGATCGTCGCCGGGCCCGCGCGAGCTGCCCCGCAGGAACAAACGAGACACCCATTGTGCGAGGCGCTCGCGCTGTTCGCCGTCGGTTGCACTGAGCTCTGCCATCGTGCCGTGCAGGAGCTTCTGCGTCAGCCCGCGCGACAACGCATCCAGCACGGTGTCGATGTCAGCGCCCTTGGCCAACAGGCGCCGCGCGCGCGCGATCTCGGCACCGCGCCAGTCGTCGGCCTGTCGATGCAGCGCCTGGATCAACGGGACGCTGGCGCGCTGGTCCAGCCAGTGGCTGAAGCTCTGCACGCCGGCGTCGATGATAGCCTCGGCCTGCTGCACGGCCGCCTGGCGCTTTTCGCCGGCGCTGCGCACCATGTCGGCGAGGTCATCGATCGTGTAGTGGTAGACGTCGCGCAGGCGCGCAACCTCGGGCTCGATGTCGCGCGGCACTGCCAGATCCACCATGAACATCGGCCGGTGGCGCCGCGCTTTCAGCGCGCGCTCTACCGCGCCCAGGCCGATGATCGGGAGCGTGCTGGCGGTGCACGACACCACGACGTCGAACTCGTGCAGGCGCTGCGGCATGTCGGCCAGGCGCATCGCCTCGGCACCGAACCGGCCGGCGAGCTTCTCGCCGCGTTCGAGCGTGCGGTTGGCCAGTGCCATGGCCTTGGGCTGACGCGCCGCGAAATGCGTGGCTACCAGCTCGATCATCTCGCCCGCGCCCACGAAGAGCACGCGGATGTCGCGCAGATCCTCGAACAGCTGCGACGCCAGCCGCACCGACGCGGCAGCCATGCTGATCGAGTGGGCCCCGATCTCTGTGGCGGTGCGCACCTCCTTCGCGACGGAGAACGAACGCTGGAACAATTGATGCAGCGTCGTGCCAAGCGTGCCCGCGGCATCGGCCTCGCGCACCGCCTGCTTCATCTGACCGAGGATCTGAGGCTCGCCGAGCACCATCGAGTCGAGCCCAGCGGCCACTCGGAACGCGTGCCGTGCCGCTTCGCGCCGCTCCAGGACATACGCGTGCGCCATCAACTGGTCACCATCGACGCCACCCTTGGCCGCCAACCAGTCGATTGCCGGACGCACCAGCGTCCCGGCGTCGGCGGTGGTCGAGGCGACATAAAGCTCGGTGCGGTTGCAGGTGGACAGGAGTGCCGCTTCTGGCGTGGCGTTGATCAAGGTCGCGTGCAAGGCCCGCAGCGCGCCGGGCACCTGGTCGGATGCAAAGGCAAAGCGCTCGCGCAGCTCGACCGGGGCCGTGCCGTGGTTGAGTCCCATCGCGACCACGCTCATGGGGTCGAATTGTAAGATTGGCGCCGTTGAAGGGTGTTGAATGCGCCGAGCCTGCGGCGCGGGGCTTTGCGCAGTTTCAGGACATACGGGTTGGCGCCGCGATGGACGCATTGCAACAGGTGTGGCATTGGGTGAATCTGCTGCTGTCGCCGGCCGCGCTGGCCTTCATTCACGTCGCGATCTGCAAGCTGCTGTGGCGGCGTGAACTGGCCGCCGTGGGGATGGGCCAGTTGACGGCCTGGTGCACGCTGGCAGCACTGGTCGCCGGCTTGGCTGGGTTCGCGTGGACTGGCCACGATGGTGCGATGCTGACCTATGGCGCCATCGTGGCCGCACTCGCGGTTACCACCTGGCTGGTGGCTTTCCGGTCGGCGCGCCGCACCGGTTGACCCGGCAGTGCGTCAGGCGGCCATGCTGTCGACGATCACCGGCTCGCCGCGCAACGAGTGCGGCAGCGCTTGCGTGATGGTGACGTCGATCATCTGACCCGTCAGGAGCGCCGGCCCCTTGAAGTTGACGATGCGGTTGCACGCGGTGCGGCCCATGAGCTCCCCCGGATCCTTGCGGCTCGGGCCTTCCACCAGGATGCACTGCCGCGTGCCGACGCGCGATTGCGAGATGGCGCGGGCCTGGGTCTCCAATTGCGCCTGCAGGCGCTGCAACCGCGCCAGTTTCTCCGCTGGTGGCGTGTCGTCGTGCAGCGCGGCGGCCGGCGTGCCGGGCCGAGCGCTGAAAATGAAGCTGAAGCTCGAGTCGAAATTGACGTCCTCGACCAGCCGCATCAACTGCTCGAAATCAGCCGCCGTCTCGCCGGGAAAGCCGACGATGAAATCGGACGACAGGCTGATGTCCGGGCGCACGCGACGCAGCTTGCGCACAGTGCTCTTGTATTCGAGCACCGAGTAGCCGCGCTTCATCGCAGCCAGGATGCGGTCGCTGCCGTGCTGCACCGGCAGGTGCAGATGGCTCACCAGTTGCGGCACGCGCTCGTACACGTCGATCAGCCGCTGCGTGAACTCCTTCGGGTGGCTCGTCGTGAAACGGATGCGCTGCAGCCCCGGCAACTCGGCGACGCACTCGATCAGCAGCGCGAAGTCGGCGATCTCCGAGCCGTCACCCATCGCCCCACGGTAGGCATTGACGTTCTGCCCCAGCAGGGTGATCTCCTTGACACCCTGCTCGACGAGCCCGACCACCTCGGCCATCACGTCGTCGAGCGGGCGGCTGACTTCCTCGCCGCGGGTGTACGGCACTACGCAGTAGCTGCAGTACTTCGAACAGCCTTCCATGATCGACACGAAGGCACTCGCACCCTCCACGCGTGCCGGGGGCAGGTTGTCGAACTTCTCGATCTCCGGAAAGCTGATGTCCACCTGCGGACGACCCAGCGTTTGGCGCCGCTCGATCAGCTGGGGCAGCCGATGCAGCGTCTGCGGGCCGAAGACGATGTCGACGTACGGTGCGCGTTCGACGATCGCCGCGCCCTCCTGGCTGGCGACGCAGCCGCCGACGCCGATCAGCACGCCTTTGCGTTTCAGGTGCTTGACGCGTCCCAGATCGGAGAACACCTTCTCTTGTGCCTTCTCGCGCACCGAGCAGGTGTTGAACAGGATCAGGTCTGCCTGATTCGGATCCGCCACCGTCTCATAGCCGGCGTTGGCACGCAGGACGTCGGCCATCTTGTCGGAGTCGTATTCGTTCATCTGGCACCCGAAGGTGCGGATGAAGACTTTCTTGGTGCTCATGGCGACCCGCACCGCTCAGCGTTGCGTCCAGACTTGAGCGATCGGGTCGAACGACCAACTCAGCGCTTCCTTGGCCGTCGTCGGCCAGGGACGCTTGGCACGCTCCGCATCGGTGAGGATCCATACGTCCTGAACAAGGCCGAGCGGGTCGAGCACGTAGTTCACCACCACGCGTTGCTGGCCCATCAGCGCTCCGGACATCACCAGCAGGTTGTTCAGGCCGCGGATGCGCGCCGCCGGCGCCAGGCGCGCTGGCTGGCCGTTGACCAGCACTTCGGGTGGCTGGCCGAAGCTGATCTCGCCGCGCAGCGCGTTGGCGGGGAAATTGCGATGCACGGTCTGTGCGACCGCGTGGCTCGCGAACAGCAAAGCGACGAGCAATGCAGCGACACAGCGGGTCATGGTGTTCATCCAGCGGCTGTGGCGGCCCCCCGACGCTGCGCATCGGGCGAGCACTTCAAGGGTTGGTGGCGCTTCAGGGACTCGAACCCCGGACCTGCGGATTATGATTCCGTCGCTCTAACCGACTGAGCTAAAGCGCCCGAGCCGGCGATTATATCGATCGATGCTGCGGCCGGCGTACACGCGTCGCCGCACTGCGCACCCTCCATGTTCAGCTTTTTCCGCAAGAAGCCGGCCGATGCGCCAGGGTCGCCGGCCGAAACCGCATCTGGCGCGCAAGAGGCGCCAGCTGATGCGCCGCTCGAGTCGCCACCGCTCCCCAGCGAAGCACAGACCCCACGGCGCGGCTGGGTCGAGCGCCTGCGCGGTGGACTGCGCAAGACCGGCAGCAGCATCACGCAGGTGTTCAGCACCGCTCGCATCGACGACGCGCTGTACGACGAGCTTGAAGCCGCCCTGCTGATGGCCGATGCCGGGCCGGTGGCCACGCGTCATCTGCTCGATGACTTGAAGCGGCGCGTGCGCGAGCGCAACGCGCGCGAACCTGCGGCCGTCAAGGCGCTGCTGGAAGACGCGTTGGCCGACCTGCTGACGCCGCTGGAGCGGCCCCTCGAGATCGGGCGCACTGCGTGTACGGTGATGATGGTGGTGGGCGTCAACGGCTCGGGCAAGACCACCAGCATCGGCAAGCTGGCCTGCTATCTGGCGCAGGCCAGGCGCAAAGTGCTGCTGGCTGCTGCCGACACCTTTCGCGCCGCGGCGCGCGAGCAGCTTGCCGTGTGGGCGGACCGTGTAGGCGGCACGCGCGGGGGCGTGGAGGTCGTTAGTCAGCAAGGTGGCGACCCTGCTGCGGTCACCTACGATGCTGTGGTGGCCGGCCGCTCGCGCAACTGCGACGTGGTGATCGCCGACACGGCGGGTCGTCTGACGACCCAGCTGCACCTGATGGAAGAACTGAAGAAGGTGCAACGCGTGATCACCAAGGCCGATCCGCTGGCGCCGCACGAGGTGCTGATGGTGGTCGATGGCAACACCGGGCAGAACGCGCTGGCGCAGGTCCGGGCTTTCGACGCCGCGTTGGGCCTGACCGGATTGATCGTGACCAAGCTCGATGGCACCGCCAAGGGCGGTGTGCTGGCAGCGATCGCCCTGTGGGCGCGCGAACGTGCGGCGGAGCAGCCGTCCCGCCGGGCTCTGGCGGTTTACTTCCTCGGGGTCGGCGAGGCGCTTGAGGACCTGCAGACGTTCAGCGCGCGCGAGTTCGCTCAGGCGCTGCTCGGCTGAACTAGTGATGCCCGCCGCTTGCGGCGGGCAGCGCATCGAGATCGTCAAACAACGTCGACGACACCGGCTCCATGGCCGTGTCGTGTGCCAGCACGTCGCCGTGCGCGAGGAGTTCCTCCATCTCCGCCACCGGCAGCAACGGCATCGGGCGCGAACCGGACGCGTTGAGGTTCTTCATGCCCGGCGCGTCCTGCAGCAGCGGAGCCATCTGCGTGCGCACCTCGGCCACCGTGGGCAGCGAGGTTTCCGACCAGGTCAGCACGTTGATGTGCGCCGCGCGCAGCACGCGCGTCATGCGCTCGTGCCGCTGGCGCGCACGGGCGCTCTGCTGAGCGGGTCGCACGTCGATCACCGCGAGCACGCGCGAGCCCTGGTCGCACACCACCAGGTCGGCATTCAGGCAGCCCACGCGCGACACCCACTGGCTGTAGGAATGGCGGGTCGGCACTCGCAAGAAGCGCGATAGCGGCACCTGCGACAGCACCAGCTGCTGTGGCAACGCTCGACGCACGGTTTCGTACGCCTTGCGCTCCGATGTCGTCATCACGCGCGCGGCTTCGGGTGGCCAATCGGCCACTGTGTCGAGCGCATCGTTGCGTGCGGCGCGCGTCCGACCCTTGGCCGGACGTCGTCGCATCAGGACATAGGTGATCACCAAGGCGATCACGGCTGCAAGGGCGAAAGCGGAGAGCGAGTCGGTAGGCAGCATTTGTCGGAGCGAGGACAGCAGCGTTGTGACGCCAACTTACGAGCCGCAATCGGCAGGGTCAATCGGCGCGCAGCGAAAGGCGTAAGAACAAGTTTCGCGGGCCCGCGGTCGCGGGTACTCGTGGCCTGCCTATGCCAACTAATACCAGCGCGTAACAGCGACTGCGTTGTTACAGGTCCAGCGCGTCGAGCGCATCTGATCTCTCGCGCTCAGCGAGCGCCGAAGCCACCCAACCCACCCATGCGGCGCATCATCTTCATCAGGCCGCCGCCTTTCATCTTCTTCATCATCGTTCGCATTTGCTCGAACTGATTGAGCAGGCGATTGACCTCCTGCACTTGCACGCCAGCGCCGGCCGCGATGCGGCGCTTGCGGCTGGCCTTCAGCAGGTCGGGCTTGCGGCGTTCCAATGGCGTCATCGAGTGGATGATGCCGGTCATGCGGCGCACGTCGCGCTCGGCGCGGTCGAGATCTGCTTGGCCAGCCTTGGCCGCCAGCTGTGCCGGCAATTTGTCGATCAGGCCGCCCAGTCCGCCCATCTTGCGCATCTGGCCAAGCTGCAGCGCGAAGTCCTCGAGATCGAACCCGTCACCCGACTTGACCTTGGCAGCCAACTGCTGAGCGGCCTCGAGGTCGACGTTCTGCTGCACCGATTCGACCAGCGCGACGATGTCACCCATGCCGAGCACCCGGCCGGCGTGGCGCTCGGCATCGAACGCTTCCAGGCCATCGATCTTTTCGGAGATGCCAGCGAACTTGATCGGCGCGCCGGTGACCTGTCGCACCGACAGGGCGGCGCCGCCGCGGGAATCGCCGTCGAGCTTGGTCAGGACGACGCCGGTCAATGGCAGCGCGTCCCTGAACGCCTTGGCCACGTTGACGGCGTCCTGACCCTGCATTGCGTCGACCACGAACAGCGTTTCCACCGGCTTCAACGCTGCATGCAGCGCACGAATCTCCTCCATCATCGGTTGGTCGATGGCCAGGCGCCCTGCAGTGTCGACCAGCAGCACGTCGAAGAAGTGGCGCTTGGCATGGTCCAGCGCTGCGCGTGCGATGTCCACCGGCGGCTGCCCGGGCTCGGACGCGAACCATTGCGCGCCGGCCTGCACAGTGACCACCCGCAGTTGCTCGATCGCGGCCGGCCGGTACACGTCGGTGGACACGGTCAGGACCTTCTTCTTGCGCCGCTCGATCAGGTGTCGCGCCAGCTTGGCTGTCGTCGTGGTCTTGCCCGCCCCTTGCAAACCCGCCATCAACACCACCGCCGGGGGCTGCACGGCCAGGTCGAGGTCGGCGATGCCCTCGCCCATCGTGGCGGCCAGCTCCTTGTGCACGATGCCGACGAGGGCTTGGCCGGGGTTTAGCGAGCCGACCACCTCCTGGCCCAGTGCCTTGTCCTTGACCCGCGCGATGAACTCACGCACCACAGGCAGAGCGACGTCGGCCTCGAGCAGCGCCATGCGGATCTCGCGCAGCATGTCCTGCACGTTGTCTTCGGTGATGCGTGCCTGGCCGCGCAGCGACTTGACCAAGCGCGACAGTCGGTCGGTGAGTGCAGAAGCCATGAATGAGAGGGGGTGGTGCGCCTGTGGGAGGCGCTCGATGCGCGGGTCGCGAAAGTACACTTGGTCTGATGATTTTATCGGGCGGCTCCCTCGCGTCGTGGTTCGCCGTCGTGGCCTTGGTCGCGTACGGGTTGGCCGCTTGGCCGCGCCGGGAGAGTTCGCGCCTCGACGCGGCGGCGCTGGCGGTCGGCTGGGTGGCGCACGGTCTCGCATTGTTTGTGGACATCGCCGGTGCCGGCCACGGCGCACGGCTGGGATTCGCGCCGGTCTTGTCGCTCACCGTGTGGCTGGTGCTGCTGGTGCACGCGATCGAAAGCCGCATGCTGCCGCTGCCGGCGGTGCGTCGTGTGTTGGCGCTCGTCGGTTGCGCGGCGGTGGCGTTGGCGTGGGCCTTTCCGGGCGAGGTACGTTTGGCCAGTCACAGCCCGTGGGCGCCGGTGCACTGGGTGCTTGGCGTGGTGTCGTACGGCTTGTTCGGCGTTGCCGTGTTGCATGCCTGGATGCTCGATTCGGCCGAGCGGCGCATGCGCAGTCGCGCCAGTGGGGAGGGCACGGTGCTGGGGCTGCCGCTGCTGCGCCTGGAGCGGCTCACCTTCGGCTTCGTCGAAGCCGGCTTCGTGGTGCTCACGCTCGCGCTCGTGCTGGGCGTGTTGACTGCGGCGCGTTGGCGCTGGGACCACAAGACCGTGTTCTCGCTGCTCGGGTGGGCGGTGTTCGCGGGCCTGCTGACGGGGCGTCTGCTGCGTGGCTGGCGCGGCCGCCAGGCGACGCGATGGTTGTACTCCGGCGCCGCGCTGCTGCTGCTGGCGTACGTCGGCTCTCGCTTCGTGCTCGAGGTCATCCTCGGGCGCTCCGTCTACTGAAGAGAACGTTCGTCGAGGAAATCGCGTGCTGATGCGACTGGTGCTTCTGCTGGTGGTGATCGGGATCATCGTCTGGCTGTTCAGCTCGCGCTCGCGGGGCCGTTCGCCCGGTGCTGCCGGCAAGAAGGCGGCACCTGAGGCGTTTGCGCGCTGCGCGCACTGTGGGGTGCACCTGCCGATGCACGACGCGCTGCTCGACGGCGGCATCGCCTACTGCAGCGAGGCACATCGTCTGAAGGGCCCGACCGACCGTGGGGGCTCGTGAGCGCCAGGAGCTTGCATGAGCGCTGACCCGTACGCAGATCGGCGGCACGGCGACCGCCGGCAAGCCGATCGCCGAAGCAGCCGACCCATGCTCGACGAGTCGTGGTTCGGAGCGCTCGGTGAGGGCGACACCGAGTTCCATGCCGACGACGTGGCCGATGCGGCGCGTCCGCCCGAGCCGGAACGAGGCCACGCCGCGACGGCGGAGCGCGACGCAGGGCGCGATGCGCAACGGCAGCAAACGCGCGAGGCACGGCGCGTCGCGATGTCAACTGACACTGCGCTGCGTCGTGTGTTCGGCACCTACATCGCCGCGCGTGCGGTGCTCGGGCTGTTGCTGGCATCCGTGCCGTGGGTGGTGTCTCTGCCGACCGTGCACAGCCCGCTGCCGCTGATTCTGCTGTGCCTGGGCTACGCGGTGCAAAGCATCACGCTGTGGCTGCTGCCGCAGGTGCGGGCCGGCATCGGGCCGACGATGACGCGGCTCGGCCGGCGCCAGTGGCTGGCCACCATCGGCGCGGACCTGGTGGTGTTCGCGGCGCTGCACTTGTTCGATCCCGGCGTCAACTTGAATTTCGGTGCGCTGCTGGTGCTGCCGGTGCTGATGTCCGGTGTGATGAACACGCGGCTGGCCGCTGTCGGTACCGCGGCGGCTGTGGCGCTGGTGTTGCTCGGTGGCGTGTGGCGGGCGGTGCCCAACTTGAACGATGCCGGTCTGCTGTTCACGCAGGCGGGGTTGGCAGGCATCGGTGTCTTCATGATCGCGCTGCTGGCCAGTGAGTTCTCCGGTCGGCTGGTGCGCGAGGAGATGGCGGCGCGCGGCAGCTTGGAGATTGCGCGGCAGCAGGCCCAGCTCAACCGGCTCGTGATCGACGAAATGAGCGAGGGCGTGCTGGTGGTCGATCGGCGCGCGCGCGTGCGCGCCGCCAATCCCGCGGCGCGTGCTCTGCTGGCGGCCCACGGCACCGCCGATCCGGCACCGTTTCCGCTGCACAGCAATGATGCATGGTCGACGCTGCAGTCGGCGGTGGAGCGCGCCTTCGAAGACGGTGCGTGGCCGGAGTCGGCGCGCGAGGTGCGCCTGATGTTCGACGCTGCCCAATCGCGCACGCTGCAGGTGCGCGCGCGCTTCACGCGCCGCCGGCCGCTCGACGGCGAGGCCGCGCCGCCGGAGGAGTTCTGCGTCGTGTTCCTCGAAGATCTGCGCACCGTGCAGTCACGCAGCCGGCAGGAGAAGTTGGCTGCGATGGGTCGCGTATCGGCGGGCATCGCGCACGAGATTCGCAATCCACTGGCCGCGATTGCGCAAGCCAATGCGCTGCTGTTGGAAGACGTGCTGTCGACCGAGCAGCATCATCTGGCCCGCATGGTGGCCGACAACGTTGACCGCCTCAAGCGCATCGTCGACGACGTGATGGAGGCCGCCCCCGGTGCGCCCAGCGAGCAACGCGTGCTCGACGCGCGCGCTGCCGTGCAGGCCGTGTGCACCGATTGGGCACGCACCGCCAGCGCGACGATCGGCGAGGGCAGTCGGCTGCAGATCGAACTGCCCGCAGAGGCGTTGCCGGTGACCTTTGACCCGGAGCATCTGCGCCGCGTGTTGGTGAACCTGCTGGACAACGCGGGGCGCTACGCCAGCGACGCGACAGGGTCGATCCGAGTGCGCCTGTTTGCGTCCGACGAGCGTGGCGCGGTGCTCACGGTGGCGAGCGACGGCGCGGCGATCGCGGCCGATGTCGAGCGGCACCTGTTCGAGCCATTCTTCTCGACGCGCAGCCGTGGCACCGGGCTGGGCCTGTATATTTGCCGCGAGCTGTGTGTGCGTCACGGCGCCAGCATCGAGTTCAGGCCGTTGGACGGTGTGCAACGACACCGCAACGAGTTCCGCGTGACGATGCAGCGCGCCGCGCTGGCGACACAGGAGGCACCGAGCCAAGCATGACTAGCCCCGCCCATTACAGCCTGCTGGTAGTCGACGACGAGCCGGATCTGCGCACGTTGTACGAGCTGACCCTGCTGCGCGAGGGCTACGACGTCGAATCGGCGGCGTCGGTCGACGATGCGTGGCAACGTTTGTCGAGCCGGACCTACAGCGCCGTGATCACCGACATGCGCCTGCCCGATGGTTCGGGACTCGATCTGCTGAAGCGGCTCGATCTCGCCAAGCGGCGCGAAAAGGCCATCGTGATCACCGCCTATGGGTCCGCCGAGGGCGCCGTCGAGGCGCTGAAGGC
>Ga0068860_100002280_pt1 | contig 20155 bp, 18 predicted proteins | sample KBSSwiS32_FD_66597 | JGI IMG/M metagenome (GOLD analysis project Ga0068860, IMG submission 66597) | Switchgrass rhizosphere microbial communities from Kellogg Biological Station, Michigan, USA - KBS Switchgrass S3-2 | ecosystem: Host-associated > Plants > Roots > Rhizosphere > Soil ...
CTCCGCCCTCCGCCCCTACTTCCCCCCTCGATACTCAAATCTCCTCCCCGCCAGAGCCTCCTTCACCAGCGCCCCCCAGCCCGGCGTCGGCGTGAATTTCCAGTCCGAAATCAGCACCGGCGTGCAATGGGGATGAAATGAAAAAAGACGTCTCATTCTGTAGCCTGGATCAATCCAGGACAGGGGCGATATTCCGCTCAAAATCACTGAGACACATGAACAGCTTGCCGTGCTCTAAAATGGGATTCCAAGTGTCATGGATTGGTCCCTTTTTCCTGGGTCGGTTTTCGAAGTTCCGTTACGTAAGCCTCCATCTTTTCTCTGAGCTTTCCGCGGTAGCCGGCGGAGAGGAACTGCCGAAGTTCGTCCGCCTCTTTCGCGGCGTTCACAACTGGCGCGACCCCGGGAAAAAAGTTGGTACTGTAGCAATCGAACGCGCCGAGATTATCCATGAATCTCGATTGAACGATCCCAGCAAGGATCGGCTCCTTCGCGAGCAACTCCGCTTTATCGGTCGTAAAACGATCCAGCGCCGCTGCGTAAAGCAGGTAATAGGCTTTTGCCGCGGGACGGCCCAGTGAAAATTCGACCTGGATTTGACCTGGCAAATAGGGAAACGCTGGATTCGACTCGTCCAGCGGAGGCTTTACGTTGGTGGTAAGTTGCGCTATGTAAGCCTCGATGTCTGCCTTGAGTTTTCCGTGATAGCCGGCGGAGAGAAAACTCTGAAGCGCGGCTGCCTCTTGCGTGGCATTCACGACCGGCTTGCTCTTCGTAATCTTATCGTACCCCTCGAAAGTAGCGTACATATCCCTGAATCTTTTCTGCACCATTCCGGCAAGGACCGGCTCCTTCGCCAGCAGTTCCGCCTTGTCGCTCGCAAAACGGTCAAGCGCCGCTGCGTAAAGCAGGTAATAGGCTCTCGGCGCGATACGGGCGGATGCAAGAAGGACCTGGAACTGGCCCGGCAATTGGGGGAGCGAGATGTCGTGTTCTCTATAATATGGGCTTTGCGAATAGCCGACTGAAGATATCACTACGAAAACCGCAAAAGCAGCTATGATCCTTGTTTTCATAAATCCCGGATTCGTCTCCATTTTCATATTTATCGGCTCCTTAACAAGCAACGTTTCCAATAAAAAAGGGGCGCCTTCGTTTTGACACTTTTTTGAGCGTGCCCGCATATAGCCCTTCACTTCACCCCCCGATACTCAAACTTCCTCCCCGCCAGCGCCTCCTTCACCAGCGCCCCCCAGCCGGGCGTCGGCGTGAATTTCCAGTCCGAGATCAGCACCGGCGTGCAATGGGGATGAAATGAAAACGCCGTCCAGTTCAGTTTGTTTTTCTGCACGAAGGCGATGAACCGCGGCGACCAGGTAGCGGGGTCCTCCTGCTGCTCCGCCGGGATAAAATCCATCTTGTTCACATCCGCGCCGCACTCCCCGACCATGATCGGGTATTTCGCCGCCGTCGCCATCATGCTCTCCTCCCAGCCCGTGTGCCAGTTGTACACGTGCCACGCGTACATGATCCCGTTGCCCCCCTTCTCGTCGAGCGCGTAGCCCTTCGTGATGCCCGAGAGGTCGAAGGCCCAGCCGTTGCCGCCCGCGACGATGATGTTTCTCGCCCCCGTCTCGCGGATCACGTTCACCACCGCCTGCATGCCGGGTGACTGGAAGGTTTTCGCCCGCTTCTTCTTGTCCGCCTCGCTCAGGAACGCATCCTCGTCGCTCGTCCCCGCCTTCTCCGTCACCGGCCCGCCATTGCGCCACACCTCCCACGAAATATCGTGCGGCTCGTTGAAAATATCGAAAAGCACCGCCGGATGGTTCTTGTACACCGACGCCACCGCTTTCCAGAACTCCAGGTGCTCCGCCTGTACAGCGCGGAACCGGTGCAGATCGATCATCACGTACACGCCCCGGTTCGCCGCCAGGTTCACCGCCGTATCCACCTGCGCCCGGTACGCCGCCCCGCCATCGCTTTGGCCATCACCCTTTCCATTCCAGAAATCATCCCGGATCTCCAGCCGGACGATGTTCCCCTTCCACTTCTCGATCGCCACCTTCTCCGCCGCCAGCGTGTTCTCGCCACTTGCGGAGTAATCCATCCCCGGAATCGCCACCCCCTGCAGCCACACCTCCCTCCCCTCCTTCGTCCTGAGCCGGTTCCCCGCGACAAACAACTCCGCGGGCCATTTCCCCCGCATCGGCGCTTCCGTCGCAGGCACCGGCAGCGGCACCCGGTCCTTCACCTCCGCCTCATGCTTTGCAATCTCCCCCTCCGTCGCCGCCTCCAGCACAAGATCATCAATATCGAACGTCCCTCCCTTCACATAAAAAAGCGCCGGCATCACCGCCAGCGCCTTCGCCCCCTTCGGAACCATGAAAACCATTGACCCCGCCCGCCACCCCTTGCTAGTCCCCAGAAAATGCGGCGGCTCCGGCGAAGGATCAACCGAGTGCCCATTAAACTGCGCATCCATAAAATTGATGATGAACCGCGCATCAAACCAAGGCTTCTCCCCAACCTCGACCCCCGTGTACCGTACACGGTAGCTCAGTTTCAGCGCCCGCGTCCCCTCCGCAACCGGCACCGCCATGTACAGATTGATCATCTTCCCCGGCGTCGCCTGTACAAGCCGCAAAAAATGCCCGCCATCCTCACTCTCCCAAGTCGCCCCATCCGCCTTCCCCCAATCCGCCACCCATGTACCGGAAGCATCCCCCTTCTCAAAATTTCCGTTTTGCAGCAACGACTCCCCGCGCAACATGCCACCGAAAGCGCCGGACAAAAACGCCACCAGCACCAGAAGTGTGCCCGCAAATTTGTGTTTCATGAAATTCGAAAACCCGCCGCAAAGCGCGACCGCAACCCCATATGTCCTATTCGTCCCATCTTCCCTTCCGCCTTCCGCCTTCACATCGCGCTTGACATCCGCCCCCGCGGCATCAACGACCGTGAGGTATGAAAATTCATCCCGGAATGCCCCGCCAGCGCGTCCCACTGGCATGGAAATCGACATTTATAATGGCGACGCACCAGTTCCCGCCCGCGTCACCATGCCTCGGATGTTTACTTCCTAAATCTTACTTCTTAAATCCTAAATTTCCCCGCCCGACACCCCCCTCCGGAGCAAATTCCGCCCCAGTAGCTAAAAACAACCCCATACCGCCGGATGTACGAGCGCACACCTCTGTAATCGACCACAAAAGTCCGCACAAAATCCACGCCCTCAAGGCCGTCATTTCACCGAAAAACGCCCCTTCTTCTTCCAAAAATGCCCCATTTTTAAGCAAAAACATCCCCACTTTTACCCATCCGGTTCCATTTATTTCCCGGACGAAGTTAATGAAACGTGACGCCCAAGACTACACCAGAACAACCGTCTCACCCGCAAAGCTGATCCTGTCCCCCGCAACCAGTTGCTTCCCCTTGCGCGTCTCAACAACCCCGTTCAGCAGCACATGCCCCTCGCGGATCGCATGCTTCGCCTCCCCGCCCGAGCCCGTGAGCCCTGCAAACTTCAACAGCTTGGAAAGTTCAATAGTACCGCCACCGATTTCAACATTACGCGTATTTTCCGAAGATGATTTAGCCACAAGAAAAGTATCCTACACCCCCCCGCAAAAATTCAACCCGAAAGCAAAGTCCGGACAAAAACGAAGCATGAAAATGGGCGTTTCTGACTTCGAGCTTCGGGCTTCTTTCGTCATTCGGATTTCGTCATTCGTCATTTTTTACCATCCCCATCGCCCCTCGCGCCCCATCCCCCAAAAAATACGAATCCATCCCCAGCGCCAGAAACGTAAACCCCTGCCCAAGCGCCGCATTCACACTCTCCTGCGCAGGCGTCACCAGATGCTGCCCCGCCGCCTTCCCATGCTTCTTGCAAGCCTCCGCAATCTTCACGCAAGCCTCCTTGATCAGGGAATGCGAAGTCTGCCCCACGACTCCATACGACCCACTCAAGTCATACGGCCCGACAAAACACCCATCCACGCCCTCCACCGAAAGAATCGCATCGATGCTCTCCACCGCCGCCCTGCTCTCGATCATGACAATGACCAGCGGCCTGAACTCCCGCGCATAAACATCGAACTCCTTGCCCCAGTCATTCCCGCGCTGCCACGCAAACCCGCGCACGCCCTGCGGCGGATAAGTCGCCGCGCTCACAGCCTGCTCCGCCTCCGCCGCGCTGTTCACCAGCGGCACAATCACACCCGCCGCGCCCAGATCGAGCGCCCGCCGGATCGGCATCACGGCATTCTCCTTCACCCGCACAAGCGGCACACACCCGAAAGGCTTCAACGCGCGGCAGAAATTCGCGATATCGCCATCCTCAAACTCCCCATGCTCGCAATCCGCCCCGATCCACGCAAACCCCGCCTTCGCGAGGATTTCCGCATTCGCCGGATGCCCGATTTGGCACCACGAGCCGATCGCAGGCTTCGTCAAATCAAGTCTCTTCATAGGGGGCATAGGAATGAAATATCCCTTCCAGGTAGTAGCTGTAAAGAATGCTCTCTTTCCCGGTCAGGTCGTCGCCCCGCGCTGCCCCTGAAAGCGATCCCGGCGGAACGCCCCCGGCGTTGCCCCCGTCATGCGGCGGAAGAGCCGGCAAAAATACGCGGGCTCCGGGATGCCGCAGTCAATCGCGATCGATTGTATCGAGGCATCAGTCTCACCGAGGAGCCTGCAGCAATTCGCAATGCGATGACGCTGGAGATATTGCAGCGGCGACATACCCATTGCCCCCTTGAAATGCCGCTGGAACGAGCGCGGCGACATGCGCGCAGCCGCCGCCATTTCCGCAAGGCCGATCTCCTCCGCATAATGCCGCTCCATGAAACTCAACGCCCGTCCGATCCTCGCCCGGCTCAGGTCCGCAACCTTCGCCGGATCGCCCGCGCGCCGGGACACCGTGACCAGCAGCTCGAGCAGCAACGCATTTTGCATCGTGACCGATCCCTCGTGCGCGACCGCCTGCTCCTGCTCGAGCCGCTCGATGAGCCGCAGGCAATCATCCAGTTCCTCCGGCGGCAAACTGCGAAGACGGTTGAACGTCTTGCCAAAAAGCAGGCGTCCGCCGCTGATGTTCTCCAGCTCCGCGCGATGCGCCTCCATGAAATCCTTGCGCACCATCACATTAATCAAGTGAAGCTGGTGCGTGTCGTAATAGGAATGCCGCCGCCGGCCCGTGATCACGAAAATATCCCCCGGCGCAAGCGGGTAGCGAAGCCCCTCCACCGCATGCATGCCAGTCCCGTCCGTGACAATGACCAGTTCCGTAAACGTGTGCCCGTGCATCGCCACCTGGTTCTGCACCGGGCGCCGGATCGCCACCGGCCCTCCGCCCGGCGGAAAAACCATTGCCTCATCCCACCATGTCAGCCATTGCACGCTGGTCGCTTTGGCGCGTTTGTCATATTCTTTGGCGCGTTTCGCAGGTGTCATGGCTGAAATCTGTGATATAAAGTTGTCGTTGAAAGTCAATAACTACCTTTTCCCACAATAAAAACTCCCTCTCTATGAAAACCACTTTACGACTGAACCAGGACGACTATCGCAGCAAAGTACTGGGCTGCTGGCTCGGCAAAAACGTAGGCGGCACGCTCGGCGCCCCGTTCGAGTGGATACGCCAGATCAACGACGTGAGCTTCTACGTGCAGGAAAACCTGAACGGCCAGCCCATGCCGAACGATGACCTCGACATTCAGCTCCTCTGGCTCTGCGCCCTCGAGGAAAAAGGTCTCAAGCTCACCGCGCAATGCCTGGCCGATTACTGGTGCCTCTACGTGTCGCCCCACTGGAACGAATACGGCACCGCGAAGATCAACATGCGCCAGGGACTCCTGCCGCCGCAGTCGGGCACGTTTCAAAATGCGTTCAAGCACAGTTGCGGCTCATACATCCGCAGCGAAATCTGGGCATGCATTGCCCCCGGCCTTCCCCACATCGCCGCGCGCTACGCCTACGAGGACGCGATCCTCGACCACGGAAACGGCGAAGGGACCTACGCGGAAGTCTTCATGGCGGCGCTGGAAAGCGCGGCGTTTCTTGTCAGCGACCTGAGGCGGTTGATCAACATCGGACTTTCCTACATCCCGGCGGACTGCGGCGTCGCCCAGGCGATCCATACCACGCTGGCATGCTTCGATCGCGGGATCAGTTGGAAGGAAACGCGCGCCGAAATCCTGGAAAAACACGGCAACGGCACGCTCGGCATGCCTTACCCCGGCCAGCCCCACTGGACTGGCGTCATGGGCTATGACGTGCCATCAAACATCGCGATCACATTGATCGGGCTGCTCTACGGCGGCGAAGACTTCGGCCAGGTGCAGTGCATCGCGGTAAACTGCGGCGAGGACACGGATTGCACGGCAGCCACTGCGGGATCGGTATGGGGCATCATCCGCGGCGCGCCGGCCATTCCGCAAAAATGGATCGACCCGATCGGCCGCGGCATCAAGACCGTGTGCCTGAACCTCGGCGACCTCGGCACATTCGGCGACCAGCTCCCGCAGACCGTGGATGAATTGACAGACCGCACGATCCGCATGGGACGCATCCTGCTGACGACCCATCGCGCGGAGCATATGGTAAGCACAGAGCCGACCAATGTGCAGGATGTGAAAGACGAATCACTATGCGCCAGCGACGCCGGCCAGTCGATCTGGGGCGGCTTCAACACCGTGCGCCACGACTTCGACTTCTTCTCCGTGCAGGTGGACTATGGCACCGAAGGCCCGGTAATCCGCGACGGCCAGCCGAAGACGGTGACGGTAACTGTTCACAACACTTACAAAGTGCAGGGCAATCTCACGTTCCACTGGTATCTGCCGGAGACCGGCTGGAAGGTGTCGCCCTCCGCAGATGGCTATGCGATGAGTTTCCGCTGGCGGATCTGCAAGCCGATCCAGGTCCCATACGTCTTCACCGCCGACCGCATCACCCGCTCCACGAGCCGCGCCGTGCTGGAGATAACGGTCGAGGGGCGTCCCACAGTCATGCACGTCCCCATCACGCTTCTGAACGGAAATATTTTAACCACGGAGCAAGCGTAATCCCGCCACTATTTGATCGCGTGAAACACTTTGTAAGACGGGGACGCTGCGACGGTGCTCCATCTTGCAAAGTGTTCGTCGAAAACTGACTCGTAGGGAAGCGTGGTGTTCGCAACGAGATAACATTCACCGCCGGTGCGGAGAATATCCGCGGCTTTTTTCACAAACGCCCTGCCAAGGTTCGTCTCCACTTTTTTCCCGATATGAAACGGGGGGTTCGATACAACCCAGTCGTAAGGCGGCGCGTCAATGGGTTCGAGCGCATCCTGCCAGCGGAAGGTGAACGGGATGGCGCTTTTTAACGATGACAAATTCCGCTCCGCAGCCCGGATAGCCAGCGCATCAATTTCGAAAAGATCGATACCGGTCACGCCGGGGCATTTTTTCGCAACGCCGTGTGAGATATATCCGTAACCCGCGCCAAGATCGGCGCCGCGCCCGCAGAGGGATTCCGGGATTGCAGAAAGAAGGAGCGTAGAACCGGGGTCAAGTTCGCCTGCGGAAAAGACGCCGGGAAAAGCGATGAGGTCACTGTCCGCCACGGGCATTCCTTCGCCAGGCTTGAGGTGCTCCGCGAGCGACGCATCCGCATTTTTCACCGTCTTGATGACTTGCAATACCTTCGAACGCGAGCCGGAGAACACGGCGACATCGCCAAATGTGGCGCGAAAGAAACGGGTGAGGCTTGGCGCTCCGCAGGAGTTTTCAATCGCGCAGACCAAGACGCCTCCCATGCTGAGCAGCGACCATGCGCGCGCGATATTCCACATGTTTCTCACCTTGTACTTGGTGCAGCCGACGATAATCGTGTCGAAGCTTCCGGCAGGATCAAGCGTGCAGCGGAAGCCCGCTTTTTCCAACGTATCCGCGGAAGGTTTTGAGGGTTCCCAGACGGTTGGCTTATTTTTGTTTAACAACGAAAGCCAACCCGCGCCGTGCGGCTCAAAAACCAAGGTCGCGCCATCCGGAGAAATTCGAAGCTCATGGGCGGAAAGGAGTTTGCCCAGCAGTTGAAAATGTGGCGCGCCCGTCATTCCGGATTGAACTTGAAACAAATCATCCGGCCATTCAATCGTATTGGATGCGTTTCATCAATGACATCGCTGCAAGGTAAAGCACCCATGGCACTCGCACGACTAGACCAGGTTCTTTCGCGCTACGGCTATTGCAGCCGCAGCGAGGCGGCGGGTTGGGTGCGCGACGGCCGCGTAACAATCGCCGGCGCCCCGGCGAAGGCGCGCGACCAGAAAGTGGATGCGACGACCATTCTAGTGGACGGCAAGCCGGTCGAGTGTCCCGATGGAATCCTCGCGTTGATGCACAAGCCCGCCGGGTATGTCTGCTCGCACGATGAGCGCGAGGGCGCGACCGTCTATGATCTGCTGCCCGCACAATGGCTGCGCCGCAATCCACCAGTAACCACCATAGGGCGGCTGGACAAGGACACGACCGGCGTGCTTTTGATCACGGACATCGGCCCGCTCGTGCAGCGATGGACTTCGCCGAAACACAAGGTGCCGAAAATCTACGAAGTGACTGTGGACCGCGACCTGGACCCGGCGCTGATAGAACTGTTCGCCGCCGGCACGCTCCATCTCAAGGAGGAGGACAAACCATGCAAACCCGCGCGGCTTGAGATCCTCGATGCCCGTCACGCGCGGCTGGAGCTTACCGAGGGACTTTATCACCAGGTGAAACGGATGTTCGCGAGCCAGGGGTGGACTGTCACGCAATTGCACCGGAGCCGGTTCGGCGAACTGGATCTGGGAACGTTGAAACCCGGTGAATGGCAGTTACTGCCATTACCACAGGAGCAAAAATGACTCCCGCCGACACCATATCCGCCGGAAGCCGCCTTTGCGCCGCCTGCGGGATGTGTTGCAACGGCGTGCTCTTTGAAATCGTGGTACTCGGCCCGAACGATTCACCAAAACGGCTCACCGCCATCGGCCCCGGCCTGAAGCGCAAGAAAAAGAAGCATTACATCCAGCAGCCCTGCCCCGCCTACAAGGGATCGCAATGCTGCGTTTACGAAGACCGGCCGGAACGCTGCCGGAAATTCGAATGCCGTCAACTCATCGCAATGAACAAGGGCGAGATCACCGAGGCACAGGCGCTTGAAAAAATCCACGAAGCCCTGATGTGCGTGAGCCGGGTGGAGCAACTTTTCCGCCTGGCCGGGGAAAGCAATCCAAACCGCCCCCTCATCAAGCGCTACGACAAAATCATGGAGCAGCCGATCGACCCCTCGCACGATCCGGAAACCGCTATGTTGCGTAAGGAAATGACGCGCGCGATGGAGGAACTTGAAGTAATCCTGAAAAAGAATTTCCGGCGTGAGCTACCGGCGGAGCAGTCTCCCGGCAAGGCAGAGACTCCCGGTTTATAATTCAAATCAAGGCGACGCCTGTCCCTTGGGATAACCCGCAAGGTAACTCGGTGTCGTGTGTCTGGCATCCGTCGGGGAGCCTATACTGTTGATGATATTGGCGATCGAGCCTTTGCCGCCCAGCGAGACCGTGAGCACGTTGTGGAGCTTTACGCCCGGCACGTCCGGAATCTCAAATCCGCGGTCCGCCACTACGGAGGTGTTGACGTTAAAATAGCAGTAACTGCCCAATCCCCATGCCTCATGCGTGGTAACCGAATCCGCCACCTTGTAGGCGGCGTATCCCTTTTTGGTTCCATTCATCCAGCTTGTCTGCTCCGGCGGATCGTATGGCAGTTCGTTCTGGAACATGTAGGTGCGACCGCCATTCCCGTTCCACAGGACATTGTATTTCTGGAAATGTTCGACGAAGAGCCCGTAGGCGGTGACATTTCCGCCATTGACGACGAGGCCGTTGTCAGCCGTGTTGATGGTCCATCCCACACCATCGCCATGATCGGCCCGCCAGAGCCATGTGTGGTCGATGATGACATTGTTGCTGTTGATCATCATGGCGACAGTCGCCTTGCCACCGCCAGCGCCACCAATGCGGGCAAATACATCGCTGATGCATGTGGGATTCGCGACGTGGTTCGCCGAAGATCCCGGCGGCCCCACTTCCAGCAAGACAGGCGAGTTCGTGGTGCCGGCATCGAACAGGATTCCGGCAACCGTCACTCCATCCACGTCGGCGATCTTCATCGCGGTGACGCCGTTGTCGGGAACAAATGTGGCGAAGCCCACGCCGAGGACGACCGTGTTGGCCCGGGTAATATTGATCGTCTGGTCCAGATGGTAGATACCGGGTGTGATGAGCAGATCCCTGCCTTCCGCAAGCGCTGCATTGATGGCGCCGGCAGTCGCGCCCGGCTTCACAATGAAAAACTGGCTGATTGGAAGCGAGGTGCCTGCTGGCTTTTTTCCATCCCACGTCGTTCCGCTGGCATTCGTGCGAAGCGCAGGCACGAATACCGCGTAGTGCCCCGCAGTGTCGATGTAAACGAACGGCTTCTCCCGAATCACCGGTGCCTGGGTGACCACGGTATGCGACGGATTCGGGAAATGAGGCGCCGGCGCTCCGAGCACGCCGGTAAACACCATGTTCCATACCGAGCCGCTCCAGCTTCCAAACTGGTCGTTCCTCGACATATATTGCTGCTGCGACCCGGATGAGACATTGCCCTCCACTTTGCAATCCGCGATGAATCCGCCGCTCGACCAACCGTGGCCTTTGGGGTCGAGTTGGAGCCTGCCGCGGATGTGCATACGCCGGAAAGGGGCTGCCTGCGATACCGCCCAGCGGTCGTTTCCATCCGGCGGCGTCACCGACATATTCTCCGCAGCCCGCCAGAAATTAACGGTGCCGTTGTCATGCGACCAGTCAGCCTCGGCATGCACATTCCCCTTGATGATGACATCATCGGGCAGGAAGCCGAGGCCCGCTACCTGGGTATTAAAACCAATATTGGCGTCAACCGAATAGGTGCCGGGTTTGAAAAACATGGCGTTGCGCTCGGCCCCGAACTGGTTGGTCTGTTGTGTCTTGAATACGGAATCGAGCTTTGACTGGATTTCCTCCTTGGACATCGCCGGGTCGAAAATTGTGACGTTCGGGCCAAAATCAACGGGGTCGCTCTTTGCTTTCGCGGTACCGCTTGTGGTTTCCGAAGGAGTAGCGGCATTCTGCGCCGGCGTTACACCGGCCGGCAATGGCTGCGGGAGGGTGGCTGCCGCTTCCTTTGCGATCAGCACGGGCCAGTTCGGCGCAGCAAAAAAACGCGGTTCTGCGCCTTTCTTTTGATTGTATATCTCCACGAATCGCAAGTTCAGCGCCGAGCCTTTCACGGAGAGGTCGGGATAAAGCCGGATCGCCTGTTGCATCCACGCATCTTCAGGGGCGGCAAACAACGATGAGGACACTAATAAAACAACTGCGCTACAGATCAGCCATCTAAGAATGTGCATAAAAGTTCAGTGCATTAAAGTGCGCTTTAATATTGAAAAGTAAAGGCGGAATTTTGAGACGAAATCCGCTGCGGCAGTGATGCCTTAACGTGAGCCAGTGGATGCCACCTGGCTCACGTCCTCGTACCGGATGGCGGGGCGGCCGCTATGGCCGTCATCGATGAATGTGATTTTGCCCGTGAGTGCGAGGCCGTCCACGCACCGCACAAAAAGCCCGAAAGCCGGCATCGAGCTGCCAGTCGGGGACTTCATGGGGTTTTGGAGGCGGCAGTCTTCAGCGCGGCCTCGACCATGCCGGCCACCTGCCTGCCGAGTTCCTCCGAACCGGCAACGGTAAAATGCACATTTGCCGGCCGCTGAAGCTCGCGCAGGCGCGGGAGGACAAGGGCATTGAGGTCATCGATGGGAATGCCGTTTTCATCCATGACGCGCTTGGCGGCGGTGTTGTAGTCGGTCTCGTCGCCTGCCTTGCGGGCGGTCGCGCCATGGTCCGCGCCCGGAGGCACAGGCGTGATTGTGGCCCAAATGAGCGAAGCGCGCGTGTTTTTCAGGCGCTGGACCAACTGGCGCAAATTGCGTTCGTACTCTTCCACCGGCACCTGGTGTCCCGTCGCTCCGCTAAGTTTTACATCGTGCAACCCCCAGTTGAAATGGATGACCGCCCATTTCGTGGAGCCCATCCATTCGTCGAGACGTTCCACGGCAGCCCTTGTGTCCAACCGCAGGCCTCCCTTCATGCGAACGGTGGCCGCCTCGGTGCCGTTGATGCAGTAAACATTGGCCTTGCCCGCGAGTTTTTCGCGCACGAACGGGGAGTACCCAAAGCTGATCGAGTCACCCAGGAGCAGCACATTCGGCAGGGCCGGATCTGCCTTGGGAGGCGCGTCCAGGGCGGATTCCACGGCGGCACGCGCGAATCCCACGCACACCCCCAGCAGCAAGACGCAAAGGATGAAGCAGTATTTCATTCAGTTTGAAGTCGCACGGGGTTGCGCTCGATTTTACCAATCCAGAAGAAGAGCGCAAGACATGCCACGAAAGAAGCGAGGCCCGGCAGCGTGTAAGGGGCATGGAAGTCATTCACGCATGGATTGCCGCCACGATCCTTATTTGAAAAGGAAAGCCGGTTTGTCCGCGATCAAAATTGGCGAGTCGTAAACGGGAATGGCGCGGAATTTCGTCTCCCCGCCTTCCTGCGACCATGAACCGGCCGGGATTTCAAAGACACCGCCCGTCCGCAGATCGACATAGACGGGTTCCTTGAAGTGGACGTTCCTAAACGTAAAATCCACCGGCGTATAATCATTGCTCTCCGCTGCCGCCTCGCTGTTGAACCAGATCGCGACGACGGAATTGCCGGAAGGCTTTTTGCGGTAGCCATCGATCGAGACCGGCTTGTCGGTACCCGCGGTGCCGGTGACATCCTCGTCCCGCACGAGCGTGCTGTCGAAGATCGAAAAGACGTTCTGCGCGGCGTAGTACGAAGGCTTCACGTGCGAGATCGATTTGTCCGGGTTGATCGCGAGAAGGCCCTTTGTATTGAGCCCCTTCCGGTGCGCGTCGTTGTAAATAAACTCGGAGAGGGTAAAGAGATTCATCGGCATGCTGATACTGCGGTACGTGAGCATGCGGCGCAGGTCCCACTTCACCTGCAGCATTTCCGTCCACGCAAATTTGCTGAGGGCACCGGTGGTCTTCGAGGATGGCGCGCCCGTCTCGCCCATGAGCAATTGAATCTTCGCCCCGGATTTTTCGACCATCTCCTTGATCGTTGTATAGTCGCCGGGTTTCTCCGGCACCTCCGGGTAGCCGTGGAAAGTGATGACGTCCACGAGGCCGAGTTTGCCCTGCGCGGAAAGCGTCTGGAGCAAAACGTCCACGTAGTTGGCCCGGCCCGCGAGGCCGAGGGCGTAGAGTTTTGCGCCGGGCTGGATGGCGCGGATGATCTCCGCCGTGCGGATGTAAAAGGCCGCGTAGTCCTCGGGCGAGGTCGCCTTCCCGACGTCCGGCTCGTTCCAGACTTCCCATGTGGTGATCCGGTTCTTGTAACGCTCCACCATCGCCTTCGCCCATGCATCCCAGGCCTTGAGCGCCTCCTCGGACCTCGGGATGGTGTCGCCCAATGTCGGGCCCCCGCCCCCGGCGTAAATCGGGTTTCCGTAAGACAGCTCGACCCATGGCTGGACGCCCTGGGAAATCATGTCGTCGATGATGTCATCGAGCCATTTCCAGTCGTAAACACCGTGTTGTTTTTCAGTCTTGGCCCAGCCCCCCTGCAACCTCGCCGACTTGGCGCCAAGCGGCCCGAGATAGCTTTTGTATTTCGAGTAATCCGCAAGGTCGCGGTCGAGCGTCTCGCAGCCGATCGACCAGTCCGAGGACTCGATCTCCTTTGCGGAACGCGGGGTGACCTTTCCGATTTGCTTGAAAGAAGACAGGAACCCTGCAGGAGCAGTAACATTGACGGCGGACGTGTTTTGAGCCGCGCATGGGAAGGAAGTAATCAACAGCGCAAGGACAGGAAAGGAGACGGAATTGCGGAGGGAGGGTTTGCTCATTGAAGGCAGTTTAACACGGTTTTGACGTACCGTCTTTAACGCCGTTTGACTAAACTCGCACTTTTTTGACTTGGATCATCCGTGGCGATTTTTGCGTACACACCAGCCGGACACCTTCACAAAACCCGTTGATTTCGCCGGTGAAAACGTATTGATTCCGGGGTGGATTTTTAAAATTGCAGCTTATGGGCGGCTCAATGACACCTTTCGACCATTTCGAGAAAACCCGGGAGGACTCCCCGGGCACAAAATCCGCGCCGTTTGCCGCACTTCACAATGCCCTGCGTGCCGTGAGCGCCATCACTCTCGCGCTGGCATTCACCGGGGCGGCTTTTGTTCTCGCGCTTCATCTGCCGCATTCGAAGGATTTCCTGCGTCACCTCCATGTGAACCCGCCTGCATGGAGTTTGAAATCCGCATGGCCGTTGATTTTTATCGGCACATCCTATTTCACCCTGCTTTTGACTCTGCCACGAACCCGCACACAGCGCCTGCTGGGGTTCATGGTCTGCGCTGCTTTTATCAGCTGGGGCGCGGAGCAGTTCGTGCCGGACCCGGAAATCGTATCGCTGATCGACGACATTATCGTTTTCGTGTTTGTGCTCGATTTGAGCCTGATGATCCGCGGAAATTTGAAATCCACGGCCACACGCGAAAAGGCGCGGAACTGACCGGGACATTACGTCACGATTTTTTGAGCAGCCAGCGCAAGCGGTGGATCGTGATCTCCGGGCACGATGCCAAAGCAAACGCGCGACAGCGCCATTTTTCAATGAGTGGCTCGCTGCAATTAGTACAAAAAAAGGCGCCTTGGCCAGATCACAGCGATACTATGCCAAAGCGCCAGTTTTTACCCCGCAATGCCGTCTGGGCGGACTCCCCGTTCCTTTATGGATAACGGGCGGAAACCGGCGTCAGACATCTGACTTCCAGTGAAGGCATGTCATAAACCTGAACATACCGGCCTCCATTGATAGTTAACTACGGTCCGGAGGTTCCATCCTTTACTCGAACACCGCAGGGTAAAGTGTCAAAAGTCATCGGTTGAGGAGCGGGCGATCAGAAGTTTCGACCTCCCGCCCCTCAACCAACCACTTTCGACATTCTGTCAAAGAACTACTCTCTGAAAGTGACGTCCAGTTCCGCCTTCAACCGCTCTTTCAAGCGTGTGTGGGCGACGTTTACTTCCTCTGCATTTAGTGTGCGATCTTTCGCGCGATATGTCAATGAATATGCCATCGATTTCCGGTCCGCGGCGATCTTTTGTCCGGTCGGATCCGTAAACACGTCAAAGAGCTCCAGGCCGGTCAAAAGAGGCTCGTTTAACTTCTGTAAAACACCGTCAATCTGCGCGTGCTTGACGTCCATCGGCGCGACCAGCGCGATGTCGCGGGTGACCGCCGGATACTTCGCGATCTCGGTGTAATGTTTCGCGGCGGCCTTCGGCGCGGGGAGCTCGATCTCGGCGGCGATGACGGGCGTGGAGATGTCCATCTCGCGCGCCTTCGCGGGCCATACCTGGCCGGCGATGCCGATCTGCACACCGCCGAGCTTGATCGCCGCGGCGAGTGCGAGCAGCGGATGCTCCGCGGGCTCGAACGTGAGCCTGCCGAGGCCGAGGCTTTCGAGCACGCCTTTCAAATCAAAAATATCCGCGTTCCGGTCCAGTCCCGCGCGCCAGGATTTCTCGGCGAGCGCGCCTGTGATCACGATTGCGAGATTCGCGCGCTCCATTTGTTTCTCCGCCTCGAACACGCGGCCAAGCTCGAACACGCGCACGGACTTCGTGCCATTGCGCGCATTGCCCGCGACCACGTCGAGCAGGCCGGGGATGAGGCCCGGGCGCAGCACCACCTGGTCCTGCGTGAGCGGGTTGCGCACGCGGAAAACGCCGGGGGCATATTGCGCCGCGCTCTCGCTCACGAGCGAAAGCGTGCGCGCCTCGTAGAAACCCTGCGCCGCCAGAGAGCGGCGGAGTTGCATGTTGCGGTCGTGCGCGCGGTCGGTCGCGGTGCTTTCCACATAGCGGCTCGTCTCGCGCGCGGGAATGTTCTCGATGCCGAAGACGCGTGTGATCTCCTCCACGAGATCGATCTCGCGGGTGAGATCCTGGCGGAATGACGGGACATGCCACACGTGGTCGCCCGTGGTGGTAAGACCGAAACGCGTGAGCGTCTCCCCGATGAATGCGCCTGGAATCTCGGTGCCGAGCAACTGCGTGCAGCGGCCTTTGCGCAACGTGACGCTGCGACGGAAATCCGGCAATGCGCCCGCAACATTGACCACAGGCGCGGCATTGCCGCCCGCGATTTCGAGAATTAAAGCAGTCGCCCGTTGCGAAGCTGGCAGTACGCCCTCGGGATCGACTCCGCGCTCGAACTGGTAGCTCGCATCGCTGATGAGCCCAAGCGTCCGCGCCGTGCGGCGGATGCTCGATGGCTGGAAATAGGCGCTCTCCAAAATCACATTCACGGTCGATTCCGTGACACCGGTTTCCTCGCCGCCCATGACGCCCGCGATTGCCACCGCGCACACTTCATCGGCGATCATGAGGTTCTGCTGCGTGAGTTTATAAGTACGCCCGTCGAGCGCGAGAAATTCCTCACCCTCATTCGCGAGCCGCGCGCGGATTTCCCCGCGCACCTTGTCCGCGTCAAACGCATGCAACGGCTGCCCCGTCTCAAGCAGCACGAAATTCGTGATATCAACAATATTGTTGATCGAGCGGATGCCCGACGCCTCGAGCTTCGCCTTCAGCCACTGCGGACTGGCCCCGACCTTCACCCCGGAAATTTTTCTCGCCGAATAAAACGGGCACTCCGTTGCAGCTTCAATCGCAACGCCGCCCTGTGCCTCTTCAACTTTGAACGTTGAACTTTGAACCTTGAACTCCTTCTTCGTCAGCGCCGCAACTTCACGCGCAATGCCGGTATAGCTGAGTAAATCCGCGCGATTCGGCGTAATTTCGAGATCAAGAATCGTGTCCGACGGATAAAGTTCCGAAAGCGGCGCGCCAATGCGGGAATTTTCCGGCAGGATTAGAAGCCCATCCGCGTCATCGGGAATGCCAAGCTCCTTGCCGCTGCACAGCATACCCTGCGACTCCACGCCGCGCAGCTTGCCGACCTTGATCTTGAAATCGCCGGGCAGCACCGCGCCGGGCTGCGCCACAGGCACCTTGTCGCCGACCTTGTAATTCTTCGCGCCGCAAACGATCTGCCTTACCTCGCCCGAGCCATCCTCAACCTTGCAAACGCTGAGCCGGTCCGCATTCGGATGCTGCACGGATTCCAGAATCTGGCCGACGACAACCTTGTCAATCGCAACGTCGTGCGTTTCGATCCCCTCGACTTCGACGCCTGCGAGGGTCAATAGCTCACATAGGGCTGCCGTGTCGGCGGGAAGCTCGACAAATTCCTTCAACCAGTTGAGTGAAATTTTCATTTGTAAAAATGTGCGACAGAAAAAAACGAAATTATCAATAAGTGAAGGGACATGGTTTCTTTTTGATCATTTCAAAATGGTGAACCCGGCAAAAAACACTAAACTTTACGACCCCGCGAACGCAGTTTTCATTACGGCATTTCTTATCCGCATCTTCTTCACCAAGGATATCATAAAATTCTTTATCTAGTTTTAACATGATGACATCAGAAGAGGGTGGATCAGACGCGCCTATCTTCGGAAGAAATGCGTCAAACCGCAGATAGTAACGTAACGATTCCAATCGAACTTTTTCGTCACGTTTCCCAGCAAGTCGATCCGCCCAATTGACAACGTCCTCTAAAGTCTGCGCGTCAATCGTCGACGCGAATTTCTTTGCCAACAACGCCGCAGGCAAAACTTCCTCGTCGTTCTCCTCATCAAACTCGATCTTTGCCATTGCGGCTTCTGTTTCGAGAGACAAATTCTCTTCATTCGGGAGGCAAAGCCAGTCCGATTTGGAAAATTCAGCCGAATGTTGGAAAATTTCCCGCAACGTCATGTGAGTTTACTTGTACTGCGACAAAAAGCGTACATCGTTCTCGGTAAAAAGCCGTATATCCGGCACCCCGGCCATGATCATCGCCAGCCGGTCCAACCCGAACCCGAACGCAAACCCCGTATATTTCTCCGGATCATACGCCACATCGCCGCGCTTGCCATTCACCTGCTGGAACACCGCAGGATCAACCATGCCGCAGCCGGCCAGTTCCAGCCAGCGCTCACCACCTCCAAACGCGCTGGCCTTGATATCGATCTCAAAACTCGGTTCCGTGAACGGGAAAAAATGCGGGCGGAAACGGCACTTCGCATCCTTGCCGAAAAGCTCGCGGAAGAAAAACTCCAGCGTGCCCTTCAAATCGGCAACGGTCACATTCTCATCGACGTAAAGCCCTTCCATCTGGTTGAACTGCGCTAGGTGCGTCGCATCCACCTCGTCGCGGCGGTAAGCAGCGCCGGGGGCGATGATGCGCACGGGAGGCGGCTGGGACTCCATGGTGCGGATCTGCACAGTGGAAGTATGCGTCCTGAGCAACCGACCGTCCGGCATGTAGAAGGTGTCCTGCTCGTTCCGCGCCGGGTGGTCGGCGGGCGTGTTCAGCGCGTCGAAACAGTGCCACTCTGTCTCGATGTCCGGGCCGTCCTCCAGCACGAATCCCATCCTGCGGAAAATCTGGATCGCGCGGTCCTGGAGCTGCGTGATCGGGTGCAGCGCGCCTACTGAAACGGGCGTGCCGGGGAGCGTAAGATCGACGCCGGTGAGCGCAGCGGCGTCGCGCTGGGTCTCCAGCCCCGCCTTGCGGGCGTCCAGCGCCGAGGTCACGGCAGTGCGCACCTCGTTCAGCAGCTTGCCGATGCGCGGCTTGTCCTCCTTGCTCAGCCCCTTCATACCCTCGCTCGCGAGCGAGACGCTGCCGGTGCGGCCCAGGTATTTCACACGGGCGGATTCCAGCGCGGTCTCGTCCTGCGCGGATTCGATCTCGGCGAGGGCGGCGGTTTTGATTTGCTCCAGTTGCTCCTGCATGGCGGGAAAAAGAAAAACGGCGGACCGGGTAAACGGCGCGTGAACGCTGTTGCCGGTCCGCCGTTTTGGTTAAATGGGTTTAAGCAGCCTTCTTCGAGGATTTGTCGCTGAGGGCCTTCACGACCTGGTCAACGATCCCCTTGAATGACGCCTCGTCCGTGATTGCCATGTCGGACAGGATCTTGCGATCGAGCCCGAGGCCCAGGGCGGTGACGCCTTCCATAAAGCGGCTGTAGGTGATGCCGTGTGCGCGGACGGCGGCGTTGATGCGCTGGATCCAGAGATAGCGGAAGTTGCGCTTCTTGGTCTTGCGGTCGCGGTACGACCAGTACTGCCCCTTCATGGTGGCATCCTTGGCGTAGCGGAACAGCTTGGAACGGCGGCCGCGGTATCCCTTGGCCTTGTCTAATACCCGCTTGCGCCGTTCGCGGCTTGCGGGTGCATTGGTTGCTCTTGGCATTGTTTTTCACCCCGGCTTTCTAGTTCCGGAGCCTTTCTTTTAAGCGGGTTGTTTTTTAGTTTCGATCCCCCCTACCTCACTCGCTTAATTTGCCCCGGATAACCGGGACAGGCGGGCGGATCGTTTCCTCTCCTCTAGTGGAAAGGAAGATTTTCTTTAATTCGCGCGAGGTCAGTCTTGTGCACAAGGCCAGCTTTTGCAAGATGGCGTTTTTTCTTTGAACTCTTGGAAGAGAGCAAATGGCGTCTCGAAGCATGCCCGCGCAAAACCTTGCCGGTACCAGTCACTTTGAAGCGCTTGGCCACGGCTTTTTTCGTCTTCCGACGTGCAATTGATTTTGGCATGGGAGGGGAAAAGTAGTGTCCAATGCGGAAATGGCAATCTTTTTTTCAGGAAGAAATGAGGTGGCTGTCCACAGATTACACAGATTCCCGCAGATTAAAGAGAGTAAATTTACCGCGAAGGACGCAAACTCGACTCCGGGAGAGGCCGAGGGGCGAGGGCGGCAATGCGCGAAGAAAAGACGGGAAGCAGACGATTTTTTCTCTTCCCCACCTTCGCGCTCTTTGCGTTCTTGTAGGTCAAACATGCATGACGAAGACGTTGCATGATAATGATGCGTTGGCTGGCAGGATGGACTTCCTTTTGGCAGAATATGGGAGCCGGAAT
>Ga0068860_100002282_pt1 | contig 20152 bp, 17 predicted proteins | sample KBSSwiS32_FD_66597 | JGI IMG/M metagenome (GOLD analysis project Ga0068860, IMG submission 66597) | Switchgrass rhizosphere microbial communities from Kellogg Biological Station, Michigan, USA - KBS Switchgrass S3-2 | ecosystem: Host-associated > Plants > Roots > Rhizosphere > Soil ...
AATCGGAGGAAAAGCGGCCACCCAGTTATACGAAGATGAAAGAAAGTTTGACGTGCGTGTTCGTTACCAGGAAGAATATCGAACGACACAGGAGCAAATAGAGAACCTGATGGTGCCTACAAACGATGGATCAAAAATTCCACTGAAAGAAATTGCTGATATCAGGACATTGACAGGCCCGGCTTTTATTTATCGCGACAATAATACGCGATACATCACCGTAAAATTTTCTATCCGCGGCCGGGATCTTGGAAGCACGATTAAAGAAGCACAACAGAAAGTTGATGACGCGGTGAAGCTACCGGACGGATATAAAATGACCTGGAATGGTGAATTCGAAAACCAACAACGTGCAACGAAAACACTATCGCAGGTAGTTCCGGTTTGCCTTCTCATCATTTTCCTGATCTTGTTTATCACTTACGGAAATATCAAGGATGCTGTGTTGACTATTATGAACGTACCGTTTGCACTGATTGGTGGAATCCTGGCACTGCATATCACTGGCATCAATTTTAGTATCTCCGCGGGTATTGGCTTTATCGCATTATTTGGAGTATGTATTCAAAACGGTGTGATATTAATTTCGGTGTTCAAAAAAAATCTTGACGAAGGGCTATCGCTTGACAGGGCAATTCGCGAAGGTGTGATATCACGCGTTCGCCCGGTTGTTATGACAGCATTGATGGCGATGATCGGCTTAATGCCCGCAGCGATATCGACCGGAATTGGTAGCGAAACGCAAAAACCGTTAGCGATCGTTGTGATAGGAGGTCTCGTTACGGCAACGATTCTAACGCTATTGATTCTGCCTGCGATCTATGCTTTGGTGTATAAGTTCATGCATCATGCTGTAAATCGGAGGTTACTCAAAAAAACGGGATTGATAAGTAAATAGATGATAATCGAATTGCGTCGCACAAAAACCCTGGATTGGGATTTACTCTTTGTGTTCAAAACAGCTCCAATCCTGCCGGCCCGTCTTTCCAGACGGGCCTTTTTATGGCCAGCATCCTCTTGGCAACAACAATTTAACATATCCGTCAGGCGTTTAAGTGCCGATTTAATATCCATTGATTAATTTTGCGCTGTTTTGAACATGGAGAGTACTCGCTTCATATTAAATAAATGCCTGCATTACTTTCTGGCGCTCCAGATATTGAACCTGAGTTTCAATAATCTTGCTATGCAAGAATCTCCTATGAATGGCTCCCATGAAGAAAACAATCAGATCGACAGCGTTATTGAATATGTAACAGAACATCTTCTCGGATGGAACAACTTCGTTCCGGAGCAACACAAAGCTCACCAGGATAAGCATTTCATTAAAGGAACAGTTCAGCCATTGTATTGCGAACGGATTCATTCGCCTGAACAAATCATCGAAAACAAGAGGACCGGAACAACTGTTCAATTCATCACGGGCAATTTAACGGAATACTATCTCGAAATTAATCCCCCACCCCCCAAGTCTGTGGCGTTGGTTTAATGACTTCCGTTCCCGGCCTTAGTGGGTATATAGTGCTCTGGCCGTAGCTTATCTCTAATAAAAAATTTACATGGTATATATCTGTTTTCGCAGGATGAGAACCCGCAGTTTCGTTTTATCTTTTTTAGCCCTGCAACTGACGACGCTTCACGGTATGGCGCAACCGAAAACCGACACGCTTACAATGTCGTTACCGGATGCTGAAAAAATGTTTTTGGAGAAGAACCTGGCACTTATAGCGCAGCAATACAATGTCGATATAAGTAAAGCATTTGCACAACAGGCCAGGTATTGGGACAATCCTGTTTTAAATACTGATCAAAATATTTATGACGGCGCTTTTTTCCGGCATAATAGTCAGTACGGACAAGTCTTTATCCAGATTCAACAAATTATCAAAACTGCCGGCAAAAGAAATAAAGCTATTAAGCTTGCTAATGACCAGGTGCTGACGTCAACCCAACAATTCAACGACTTGTTAAGAAACTTGAAGTACCTATTGCGAAATGATTTTTCATCACTTAATCAACTGCTCCGCACAAATAGTATCTATTTAACGGGAATTAATTCGCTAAGACAACTGGTCGCCGGGATGGATGCGCAATTGCAGGCAGGGAATATTTCACAAAAGGATAATCTGCGCCTGAAAGCGCTCTTGTATTCATTACAAAGTGACCAGGCTGATTTACTACGACAACTTTCCGATCAAGAATCCGAGCTCCACACATTGTTGCAATTACCATCGACGACTTTTATTAATCCCAGCCTTCCGGAAACAGTGGAGACTAACGGTCTCGATCAGTTGAACTTACAACAATTAATAGACAGTGGAAAATTGAATCGCCCGGATGCAAACCTGGCGCAGACCAATCTGGCCTTTCAACAACATAACCTATCATATCAAAAAGCTTTGGCTGTACCCGATCTAACGGTCGGCGCCGAATATGATCAACGCAGTAGTTACGTCAACAATTATTGGGGACTGGCGATTTCTCTTCCTATACCAATATTAAATCGAAATAAAGGCAATATTAAAGCCGCAGAGTTTTCAATAAAGCAGGCGCAAACGAGTGTGCAGCAGGCACAGAATCAGGTGGAGGCCGACGTGTCCGCGGCGTATCGAAAGTTGTTGACCGTGTACACCCTGCAACAGCAATCCGATACGTTGCTTTATTCAAAATACAATCAACTGCTGCAAAATATGCTCAAAAGCTACCAGCAGCGACAAGTGAGTCTTTTGGAGTTCGTCGATTTTTTTGAGGCATACAAAAATGCACGATTGAAACAATTGCAGCAGGAAACAAATTTCAGGCAGGCAATGGAAGAAATAAATTTCACGACAGGAAAAGACATTATTCAACCCAGGTAAATAAAATCTAAATATTTTTTATGAAGATAAGATTACAAGTATTGTTGACGGCTTCCATACTTCTTCTTTTGAACGCGTGCGAGCCAAAGAATACGGATCCACCCAAAAAAGAAAAAGTATGCGTGAGTGACACTCTGCAAAAAATGATACATATCGACACTGTGAAGAACACCAATATAGATGATGAACTGGTTTTGTCTGGTGAGATTGGATTTGATGAAAATAAAGTCGTGAAGGTTTTTCCATTTAGCAGTGGCCAGGTAATGGAAGTAAAAGTATCATTGGGCGATAAGGTGAAGCAGGGACAGACGCTTGCAGTAATCCGGAGCGCTGACATTGTAGGAAATTATAGCGATCTCTCTTCAGCAGAGCGAGATGAGTCGATTGCAAAGAGACAAATGGATAATGAAGAAAGTCTTTTTAAAAATGGCATTTCCAGTGAAAAGGAATATAATGAAGCGAAATTAAATTACGAGAAGGCCGCCGCTGTCGTCAATAAAATAAGACAACAAATCGCGATCAACGGAAAAGGCAACACGGATGCCACCGGCGCTTATACCATCAAGGCTCCGCGTGAAGGATACATTGTTGAAAAGAAAATTAATCCGGGAAGTTTTATCAGGCAGGACAACACCGACAACCTTTTTACGATTTCAGATTTAAAAAATGTCTGGGTTTGGGCTAACGTATATGAAATTGATATATCCAAAATCAAACTTGGCTACACAGCCGTTGTCAATACCCTTGCATACCCGGATAAGTCGTTCACTGGTGAAGTTGATAAGATCAGTGATGTACTTGATCCGCAAACGAAAGTGATGCGAATCAGGATCAATCTTCCTAATCCTTCCGGGTTACTCAAGCCTGAAATGTTTGCGAATGTTAAAGTCACAAATAAAGAAGGCAGAAAGGCAGTGAGTGTTCCTTCCTCGGCGCTCGTGTTTAGCAACAGCAAAAATTATGTAGTTATCTATAAAGATCAATGCGACCTGAAAGTGCAGGAAGTATCCGTATTAAAAAATGTGAGTGGCGTTTCGTATATCTCATCGGGCCTGCAGGTTGGCGACCGAGTGATATCGGAAAACCAAATTCTTCTTTACAATGCCTTGATCGAATAAGAAGAATTAAACAAAATTGAATCATTCATGTTTCCTGCCCGCAGGAAAAAATCATTGAGCGATATGAATAAATTTATTAGGCGCATTATTTATTTTTCTTTGCGACATCGCTATTTCGTTTTCTTTCTGACTGCGGTGCTCGTTGCACTCGGCGTATGGAGTTACCAGCAAACACCGATTGAAACATTTCCAGATGTCACAAATACTCAAATTGTAATCATCGCGCAATGGCCGGGAAGAAGTGCCGAAGAAGTTGAGAAATTTGTCACCATTCCTTTGGAAACGGTGTTGAATTCGGTGCAAAAAAAGTCGAACCTGCGTACCACATCCGCATTCGGACTCTCTTATATCCGAATCATCTTTGATGACGATGTCGATGATGGGTTCGCACGTCAACAAGTATTCACACGACTGGGCGGAGCTGAGCTGCCAGACGGTGTTAAACCAGATGTACAACCGCCTTACGGACCAACCGGTGAAATTTTTCGCTATACTTTAAAGAGTAACACGCGTTCTGTTCGTGATCTGACCACCATTCAAAATTGGGTGCTTGATCGACAGTTTAAATCTGTTCCTGGCGTAGCCGACGTAAATAGTTTTGGTGGTGAAGAAAGAATTTTTGAGATCAGTGTAAACCCTGAAATGTTGATCAAGTATAATCTTACATCACTCGATGTATACACTGCAGTTGCTAAAAGTAATGTCAACGTCGGTGGTGATGTGATTGAACGAAATGGACAAGCATATGTGGTAAGAGGTATTGGACTCTTGAATAATATTCCTGAGATAGAAACTATTATTATCGAGAAGCTGAATGGCGTACCGATCATGGTAAAGAACGTCGCAACGGTTGTAGAATCAGGGAAACCCAGGCTTGGACACGTGATGCGCGACCAGGAAGACGATGTGCTCGAAGGGATCATCGTAATGCGCAAAGGCGAAAATCCTGCAGAGGTCCTAAAACGCATTCGTGCGAAGATCTATGAATTAAATCATTCCATTCTTCCCAAAGACGTAAAAATAAATACCTTCTATGACCGTACGAATCTAATGAACTACGCGCAGCATACGGTTATACACAATCTTATTGAAGGGATCATTTTGGTTACGGTGATCGTTTTGATTTTCATGGCAGACTGGCGAACAACCGTCACCGTTAGTATAATCATCCCACTATCGTTGTTGTTTGCGTTTATATGCATGCATATAAAAGGAATGACAGCAAACTTATTATCGATGGGCGCAGTTGACTTCGGTATTATTATCGATGGTGCGGTGGTGATGGTAGAAGGACTATTTGTTGCATTAGATCATCGGGCGAAAGAAGTCGGCATGGAAAAATTTAACAAACTCGCAAAAATGGGTTTGTTCAAAAATACAGGAACAGAAATGGGTAAAGCTATTTTCTTTTCCAAGCTTATCATCATTACTTGTCTCATTCCCATTTTCGCTTTCCAAAAAGTAGAAGGGAAAATGTTTTCTCCACTCGCTTATACACTCGGCTTTGCCTTGCTTGGAGCATTAATATTGACGCTAACACTAGTCCCGGCACTGTCAAGCATACTCCTTAAGAAAAACGTGAGAGAGAAGCATAATCCGTTTGTCACCTTTTTTGAAAAAGGAACTTTGAAACTTCTCAGTTTTACGTACAAGAATAGAAAATTAAGTTTGCTGGTTGCAATTGCTATCATGACAGTCACATTTCTTTCCGTCAGGTTTCTTGGAACAGAATTTTTACCGGAGTTAAATGAAGGTGCGTTGTGGGTAGAAAGCGAATTGCCTATGAGTGTTTCACTCAATGAATCGAAAGTCATTTCGGATAAAATGATTGATATCATCTCGAAATTTGATGAAGTAAAGCAAACACTTTCACAAATTGGACGAACGAACGACGGAACCGATCCGAAAGGTTTTTACAACGTGCAAATCCAAGTAGATCTCAAGCCAAAATCTGAATGGAAAAGGGCCATTACACAAGAACAACTCATCGATGAAATGGACCAGCAACTGAAAAAAATTCCCGGTTGTGTGTTCAACTACTCGCAACCCATTCGTGATAACGTGGAAGAAGCAGTAGCGGGGGTGAATGCTGCACTTGCTGTGAAAATTTTTGGTCCTGACTTCGAAAGACTCGATAAAACTGCAGATACTATCCTGAATGTTTTGAAAACGGTAAACGGCATTCATGACCTGGGTGTACTTCGAAATCTTGGACAACCTGAATTCCGTATCGAACTGAATCAACAGAAAATGGCGATTTATGGAATTAACACGCAAGATGCAAATTCAGTTATCGAAATGGCACTGGGAGGAAAATCTGCAACCCAATTGTACGAAGGTGAAAGAAAGTTCGATGTGCGTATCCGTTACCTGAAACAATTTCGTGATACGCAGGAAAAAATTGAAAAGTTAATGGTACCTACGAGTGACAATTCCAAAATCCCTTTATCAGAAATTGCGGAGATAAAAACGCTAACCGGACCGGCATTTATATATCGCGATAATAACAGTCGCTACATCGCAGTCAAATTTTCAATCCGCGAGCGTGATTTAGGAAGTACTATCGCAGAAGCGCAGGAAAAAGTCAACGCAACGATTCATCTGCCTGACGGATACATCACAACCTGGAACGGTGAATTTGAAAACCAGCAGCGCGCTACAAAAACCTTGTCGCATGTTGTACCAATTTGTCTTCTCGTAATATTCATTATCCTTTTTATTACATACGGCAATGTAAAAGATGCGCTGATCACGATACTCAACGTGCCATTCGCGTTAATCGGTGGAATACTTGCCTTACATATTACAGGAATCAATTTCAGTATCTCCGCGGGGATCGGATTTATTGCATTGTTTGGCGTCTGTATTCAAAATGGCGTAATTCTTATTTCAGTGTTTAGAAAAAATCTCGAACAAAGAATGCCATTGGATACAGCAATTCGCGAAGGAGTTAGATCACGCGTTCGACCCGTGATTATGACTGCATTGATGGCTGCGATAGGCTTGCTCCCGGCAGCAATATCTACAGGTATTGGAAGCGAAACGCAGAAACCTCTTGCAGTTGTCGTTATTGGTGGACTTGTGACATCAACGATTCTAACTCTCTTAATCCTTCCGGTTTTATATGCAATGGTATTCCGGTTCCTGCATAACAGGTCGAATGTCAAATTTTTTAAGAAATCGGGAATTGTTAGCTAAGACTTCCCAGAGTCCTGTCTACTTTGGAAAAGATGTTTGTAAAACAGATCGACCACCCAAGTTGAGGTGGTCGATCTGTTTTGATTCCGTTTTCGAAAATAAATTATACTGCAAAAGAAGATCCGCATCCGCAGGACTTTGATGCATTTGGGTTTCTAAAACTAAAACCGCGCGCATTAAGTCCATCCTGCCAATCTATTTCCATGCCCATCAGGTAAATTCCATGAGCCTTGTTCATGACATAACTCATACCATCACACTCATATTCCTCATCGTTGTCTTCTCTCTTGTCAAATCCGAGCACATACGATAATCCTGAGCAACCACCGCCTTTCACGCCAACACGTAAAGAAGCAGACGCATCAAAGCTTTCTTCATTCATCAATCGCCTAAGTTCATCAACCGCTTTCTTCGTAAAAGTTACAGGCATTACTGTCGTAGTTTCCATAATAAAATGATTAGGTACAAAGTTACTAAGAAATATGGGTAAATCGCAGGCATCGAATTGTCGTTATGTGTGGATAAACCGGTTGCCAAATATGATAAGGCGAAAGATTGCCGAGTATGGTTCAACCATCCAACCAATCAACATATCAAGCGATGTCGCCGTATTCCTTATTTTTGTTCATATAAAATACTCTTCATGTCAATCTCTACCAACGAACTACTATTGGGTCTGGCAATTGCTGTATTGCTCGCAGGAAGCCTGGCCCTATTGTTTTTGAAACAACGAAAAGAAGTTAAGCAACAACTAAAAGAAAAAAATGACAACCCATCAGTAAATACAAAACAATTACAACTGGCAGCTTATGAAAGATTGATGTTACTGACGGATCGAATTGCTTTGCCAAATCTCATTAGTCGCGTAAATCAACAGGGATTGAGTGCGAAAGAAATGCAATACCTGCTTACGCAATCGATCAAACAGGAATTTGAACATAATGTAACGCAACAAATTTACGTGTCGCCGGAATCATGGGATGCTGTAAGAAATTTTAAAGATCAAAATATTCTTATCATCAACCAGGTTGCTTCCTTTCTTCCCGAACAAGCAACCGGAACCGATCTTAATAAAAGCCTGCTTGAATTGATTATGCAAAATCCAAAAACGTCTTTACAGAATGTGGTATCTGATGCATTGAGCTTCGAAGCAAAAAAAGTCATGAGGTAGTCGCGAGCTATTTGTTATTACGCGTGGTATCGCATATACATCATTGAGTCAAAAAAATATTCCTAATCAATAAAAAATCTCATGAGTCAAAGCCCCCGATTTACTGATTCAGGAATTGAAATCAAAAAAGTTTATTCTGCAGAGGATCTTTCTTTGAATCCACCGGCCAATGGTTATGATCAAATGCCAGGGCAATTTCCATTCACGCGTGGTGTACAGCACGATATGTACCGCGGAAAATTGTGGACGATGCGTCAGTACGCCGGATTTAGCACTGCGGAAGAAAGTAATAAACGATATCAGTATTTATTGAGCCAGGGTGTGATGGGTTTGAGTGTTGCATTCGATCTCCCTACACAACTCGGTTACAACAGTGATCATCCGTTGGCAGAAGGCGAAGTTGGAAAAGTAGGCGTTGCAATCGACTCTATCGATGATATGCAAACGCTCTTTAATGATATCAAATTAGAGGACATCACAACGTCAATGACCATCAACGCAACCGCGTTCATATTGCTTGCCTTCTATGTCGCACTCGCAAAAAAACAAGGCGCTGATCTAAAAAAGATTTCCGGTACGGTACAAAACGATATTCTTAAAGAATATGCGGCGAGAGGCACGTATATCTATCCGCCAAAGCCTTCCATGCGCATCATAACAGACATCTTTGAATGGTGCGGTAAAGACTTGCCAAAATGGAATACGATCTCTATTTCAGGCTATCATATACGTGAAGCAGGAAGTTCAGCAGTGCAGGAGATTGCGTTTACACTAAGTAACGGTAAGGCGTACGTGAAAGCAGCCATAGAAAAAGGTTTGGACATAAATATTTTTGGGAAACGTTTGTCATTTTTTTTCAATTCGCATAGCAATTTGTTTGAAGAAGTCGCCAAGTTTCGGGCGGCGAGAAGAATGTGGGCAGAAATTATGAAAACCTTAGGCGCCACAGATCCACATGCAATGATGCTTCGGTTCCATACTCAAACCGGCGGCAGCACATTGACGGCGCAACAGCCAATTAATAATATTTCACGTGTGACGGTACAGGCACTTGCTGCAGTATTGGGCGGAACACAGTCGCTCCATACAAATGGATATGATGAAGCATTAAGTCTTCCTACCGAAGAAGCTGCGAAAATTGCATTGAGGACGCAGCAGATCATAGCATTTGAAAGCGGTGCGGCAGATACTGCTGATCCACTCGCGGGAAGTTATTTCGTGGAAGCACTCACCAATCAAATAGAAAACGAAGCGAATAAATTGATAGATAAAATTGATTCGTTAGGGGGAAGCATTTCCGCTATCGAGCAGGGGTTTATTCAAAATGAAATCGCGAAGAGCGCGTATGAATACCATCGAAAAATCGAAACAGGTGAAAAAATAATTGTCGGCGTAAACAAATTCCAATCAGAAGAAATCAAACCGACCGGGGTTTTCCGGGTAGACGATTCTATTCGTAAAATTCAAATTGAAAAACTAGAAGCACTTAAAAATAAAAGAGACCCGGCCAAGTGCGACCAGGCATTACAATTATTAAATGATGCGGCGTCAGGTGATGAAAATATTATGCCCGCTGTGATTGAAGCCGTCGAAAGCTATTGCACGCTTGGAGAAATAGCCGACACGCTGCGAGAGGTGTTTGGAGAATACAAATAGTAAAAGCCCCGCCACGGCGGGACTTTAAGTAATAATTAATTATTTACAATGGTGCGGCGTCGAGTAACACGACCTTTGCAAGTATTGTACTTCCGGGCGGCGTAATTGTTCCACCATCGATCGCAAACAGGTCAATTGTTATAGCTCCTTTCGCGTGCACGGCCCCGTAAGCAATACCGTCGAACACTTCCGGCAGCGCCTCGTAGTTTGCTCCATTATCAAAAGAAATGTAAACAATCACGCCACCACTCTGTTGAATCACATCGTCGATTTCTGGAACATCGAGTGTCGTTGAGTAACTGAGACTGCCATCACTGGTAGTCCAGCCGGTTGCAGATAATGAATAAACGGCAGAATAAGCCTGGTTGACTTGTTCGGTTACTTCGGTCTTTTTTGTACAAGCTGCAAAAGTCAAAATGCATATGGTCAGTAGAGCAAAATTTCTCATAGAAATTTAATTGTGTGATTGAATAATACTAAGATTTTTTATATCAAGACAAAAACATTGCCAAAAGAACATATCATTCCGCACATATGACTGCCTGCTGTGTCAAAGGTTTAATCACCAGAAAGATTTAAACAACGCCTAAATCAACCAATTATTTTAGTACGTGCTGTTTAATAAATGTCTCACTATCCGATACGGGGATATCTGAAAAGTGAAAATCTTTGGTGTCTTCGGTTATGATATGTCGGCATTTGCTTTCAACAGCCGCATAATATTCGAGTCCGTCTTCGAAATCAAGGATAGCCGGATTATTTGCAGCGCGTTTTACACAAGTTCCTGTGATATCAGCAATTTGGAGATGGTCACAAATCAATTTAATTTTTCGTTTGGCCTGTTTTGAGCCGGATTTCTTTTCTGCAAAATAAAACGCAATCGTAAGGCAAACAGGGGAAGTAAAGATTTCCATATTGCTGTTATTCGCGAGACTGACTATCCTTGCTGTATAAGTATACAAGGGATATTCCTTGTTCAACACTGAAACAAGAATATTTGCGTCGACAAATATTTTCATTTTTTAGCATTGATGTATTCAGATTTTAATGCCTTCCTTGTTCTTTTTTTTGTTTGATAAACAGCCTTGCCTTCGGAAATTTCAGATACCCAATCTGCAATGGGGAAATCTTCAAGGGAATGATATTGCGAAGTAGTAATTTTATTTAACAGGAACTCTATGAGGCGAGACAGGCTTAAGTTATTTGCTTCTGCATATTTCTTGGCCTTGCGTATTACGGCTTCGTTAAAGCTGAGGGTAATTTTGCTGTCCATAACTCCTTTTCACCAAAGATACATTTCTTACGACAAAGTTATTTTTTTCATACGTACAACAAACTGGTTATTTCAGTTAACTTTCGTGTAAATTTTCAAACATATCTTTTGTTATTTTACTTAAGTCATACTCGTTCTTCCAGCCCCAATCGTTTCGTGCGACGCTGTCGTCAATGCTTTGCGGCCAACTGTCGGCAATTGCCTGCCTGTAATCCGGAGAATATGTAATTTGAAAATCTTTTATATTTTTTTTGATTTCGGCAGCGATCTCATTTGGCGAGAAACTAATTCCGGAAATGTTGTATGAAGTCCTGATCGAAATTTTCTCTGCGGGCGCTTCCATCAATTCAATTGTTGCGCGAATCGCGTCTGGCATATACATCATCGGGAGATATGTATCTTCTTTTAAGAAGCATTTGTACTTTTTATTTTCAAGTGCTTCATGAAAAATTTCAATTGCGTAGTCAGTAGTTCCGCCGCCTGGAGCCGACTTGTAGCTGATCAATCCAGGATAGCGAAGGCTCCGGACATCCACATCAAACCGGCGATTGAAATAATTACACCAAAATTCTCCCGCATATTTACTGATGCCGTATACAGTGATCGGTTCGATCACGGTTTGTTGCGGGCAATTCTGTTTGGGCGAAGTGGGTCCAAATACAGCGATACTACTTGGCCAATATACTTTTTGCAATTTTTCTTCTCGGGCAATGTCAAGCACGTTTAACAGGCCCTGCATATTGAGATGCCAGGCGAGTCCCGGATTTTTTTCTCCTGTTGCGGAAAGAATCGCAGCAAGTAAATATATCTGTGTAATATTTTGTCGAATCACCTGGACGTGCAGCATCTCCTTATTCATCACGTCAAGCGAGACGTACGGTCCTGTTCCCTTCAACAATTCATTTTCCTCGCGAAGGTCCGAGGCGACAACATTGCTATTGCCATAAATTTTTCTTAGTGCCTGCGTCAATTCCACACCAATCTGACCCGATGCTCCAATTACAAGGATTTTTTCTTTTGCCATGATTTTAAATTTGCGACACAAATGTAATGTGCAATTGTCTAAAACGCGTTGAACCAGGGGAGCAGATGCCTGCATTTGCACATTGCGCCATATTCAACTTATCTTTGCCAATTCATATAAGGTAAACGTAAGAATCGATTCGTTTACTTATCGTCCAATTAACACATCAACTTATCAACTCAATAAGGGCATGGAACAATTCCTGACAAACTTATTCTCCGGACAACAATATGACGAAAAAAATTTTTTCCTGATTGCCGGTCCATGTGTCGTGGAAAGCGAAGAACTAGTAATGGAAGTAGCGGAGAAAGTATCTTCGATTTGCAAACATCTGGGAGTTCCTTATGTATTTAAATCCTCGTATCGCAAAGCGAACCGTACAAGCACATCTTCGTTTACTGGTATCGGTGATGAGAATGCGCTTGCGATCGTAAAAAAGGTTGGAGAGAAGTTCAAACTGCCGACCACTTCTGATATTCATGCACACGATGAAGCGGCGCCGGCGGCCAGGTATGTTGACATATTACAGATCCCGGCTTTTTTATGTCGTCAAACAGACTTGTTGATCGCTGCCGGAGAAACCGGAAAAATTGTGAACGTGAAAAAGGGCCAGTTTTTGAGTGGCCCTGCAATGAAATTCGCGGTAGAGAAAATTCGCAAATCGGGCAACGATAAAATTATTCTTACAGAAAGAGGAACTACATTCGGATACCAGGATCTGGTGGTCGACTATCGAAATATACCATGGATGAAAGGACATGGCGTACCGGTCGTTATGGATTGCACACATTCACTGCAGCAACCGAATCAAACCAGTGGTGTTACTGGTGGAAATCCTAAATTGATTGGAACAATTGCGAAGGCCGCGATAGCTACGGGCGCTGACGGACTTTTTATCGAGACGCATCCAAATCCTGCCGTTGCAAAAAGTGATGGAGCGAATATGCTTCGTTTGGATTTGCTTGAAAGCCTATTACAAGAACTTGTCAGGTTACGAAAGGCCGTCATCTAAATTTCTGAAATTCTTTATAGATAGCGCAACGGATTGCGTCGCGCGGATTTGATATATCTCTTCATATTCATCCAAAATGCAAGTATGAAATAAAGTATCAGCGGGGAACCCATTGTCAAAAATGAAATATAAATAAACCATGTGCGAATACGGGAAGTTGCAATACCAAGGCGGTCACCTATGGCAGAACACACACCAAAGGCTTGCCATTCGATGAATTGCTTGAACTTGTTCATAGCATAAATTTAAAAAAAATAGATCATAAAGAGAAACGGTTACCCGGGATAATAACGCTTTTTTAGGTAAATTTGTGTCCCGTTTATGAATGATTTTCTTCAAACATCGTACTTATAACTCTAAATCTCTTTAAACATGGTTTTTGACTTGGATCTTATCAAAAAACTCTACAGTGAATTGCCTACGAAAGTGAACACAGCAAGAAAACTGACAGGCAAGGCACTAACTCTATCTGAAAAAATTCTTTACGCCCATTTATTCAATGCTCCCAAAAACTCATATGAGAGAGGAAAAGATTACGTTGACTTTGCACCGGACCGTGTAGCGATGCAAGATGCAACCGCGCAAATGGCACTATTGCAATTCATGACTTGTGGCAGAAGCACAGTTGCCGTTCCTTCTACCGTTCATTGTGATCACCTTATACAAGCAAAGATTGGCGCAGCTGCCGATCTTGCGACCGCGATCGATGTCAATAAAGAGGTATACGATTTTCTTGCATCCATTTCCGACAAGTACGGAATCGGTTTTTGGAAGCCCGGAGCTGGAATTATCCACCAGGTAGTTTTGGAAAATTATGCGTTCCCCGGAGGCATGATGATAGGAACGGATTCACATACACCGAATGCCGGTGGACTTGGGATGATTGCCATTGGCGTGGGCGGTGCAGATGCAGTTGATGTGATGGCAGGTCTTCCCTGGGAATTAAAAATGCCCAAATTGATCGGGGTAAAGCTTACTGGAAAATTAAGTGGTTGGTCCTCTGCTAAAGATATTATTTTAAAAGTCGCTGGCATTCTGACGGTAAAAGGCGGAACCGGCGCGATTGTCGAATACTTCGGCGAGGGCGCCGACGCGCTGAGCGCCACCGGAAAGGGAACGATTTGTAATATGGGTGCTGAAATCGGGGCTACCTGTTCCATATTCGCCTATGACGAAAAAATGTCCGCATATCTTAAAGCAACCGGACGTGAGGAGGTTGCGGCACTTGCTGATGGAATCCGCGAACATCTCAGACCGGACGCTGAAGTGTATACTGATCCAAAATCATATTACGATCAACTTGTTGAAATCAATTTGACTGAACTTGAGCCGCACGTAAACGGTCCATTCACCCCAGATCTTGCGTGGCCCATTTCAAAATTTTCTGAAGCAGTCAAAGCAAACAATTGGCCCGAAAAATTAGAGGTTGCCTTAATTGGTTCTTGTACCAACTCGTCTTATGAAGATATTAGCCGCTCCGCGTCTGTCGCACAGCAGGCAATCGACAAAAAATTAAAAACAAAAGCCGAGTTTACAATTACACCGGGAAGTGAACAGGTTCGTCACACGATCGAGAAAGACGGGTTTCTAAAAACATTTGATAAGATTGGTGGCGTAGTGTTGGCAAATGCATGCGGACCCTGCATCGGGCAATGGGCCCGTCACATTGATGACCCCACCCGGAAAAATTCAATCATCACCTCTTTCAATAGAAATTTTGCGAAAAGGAACGATGGACTCGCCTCCACACACGCATTCGTAGCATCACCGGAGATCGTAACTGCTTTTGCAATTGCAGGAGATTTAACTTTCAATCCGCTAAAAGATACATTGAGAAATGATAAAGGTGAAGATGTAATGTTGGATGAACCCAAAGGAGTTGAATTACCTCCAAACGGTTTTTCGGTTGATGATCCAGGTTATCAGGCACCAGCGAAAGATGGAAGTAAGGTACAGGTGATCGTAAAATCCGATTCACAACGACTCCAGTTGCTTGAACCTTTTAAAGCCTGGGAAGGAACTGATCTGAAAGGCTTAAAATTATTGATCAAGGCAAAAGGAAAATGTACAACAGATCATATTTCAATGGCCGGACCATGGCTTAAATTCCGCGGACATCTCGACAATATTTCGAATAATATGCTCATTGGCGCAGTTAATTTTTTCAACGAAAAAACAGATCTCGTAAAAAATGAACTGACCGGGGAATATGGTCCTGTTCCGGCAACTCAAAGGGCATACAAAGCAGCAGGCGTCGGATCGGTTGTTGTAGGCGATGAAAACTATGGTGAAGGTTCATCACGTGAACATGCCGCAATGGAACCACGACATTTGGGTGTGCGTGCAATTATCGTGCGGTCGTTCGCACGAATTCATGAAACAAACTTGAAAAAGCAAGGAATGCTTGCGTTGACATTTGCAAACAAAGAAGATTATGATAAGGTGTTGGAAGATGACTCCATAGATATTGTTGGCCTCACCGCTTTCCGCGAAGGATCTTCACTCAGCGTTGTATTAAATCATAAGGATGGTTCAATAGACCAGGTGCCAGTCAATCACACATACAATGTACAACAGATTGAATGGTTCAAAGCGGGTGGCGCGCTCAACGTTATCAGAAGAGAATTTGCAAAATAATATAGAACCAAATCATTATTCGGCCGGTGAAATTTTCCAATTTGGAAAACTTACCGGCCGAACTGTTTCTGTCAGGTTCGTTTTTTGAAAGAAAAATGAAGCGACGAAAGAATCAAACCAAAACTATTCATACATTGTTTTTTCAAATTCTTTATCGGATTTGTCATGATCGAATAAAAGATTTATTGCATGAATGGAATCGTTAAAAACAGAACTGGTATTTTAATTTTTTCCGTTGCAATTATTCTTTTTTTGCGACTCATATGTATTGGCTTGATGGGGTTAATGCCACAAGATGCGTATTACGATTTCTATGGCGAGCATTTGGCTTTATCTTATTACGATCATCCACCTGCAATCGGCTACTTGTTGCGATTATTCACGGTAATTTTTGGAAAAAAAGTTTTTGCGTTAAAACTCGCAGACTCCGTCATTTGCTTTTTGACGATTTGGTTTTTTTACAAACTTGCACTATCGTTTGTTGGAAAGCATCGGGCGTTACGGGCATTGTTGCTGTTTTTTTCAACCTTGATGGTTACTATCGTATCGCTGATCTCGACGCCAGATGTTCCGCTACTATTATGTTGGACTATCTCTTTATTACTCCTTCACCGCGCAATTTTTCTGAATAGGAAACTATACTGGATCTGGTCAGGCATTTTTATCGGCCTTTCATTCGATAGTAAGTACACAGGTGTATTTCTAATTGCGGGGTTGATATTATTTCTGATCCTGTCGAAGCAATATCGACGGTTGCTTTTTTCGCCGTGGATTTTTTTATGCATCATGTTTTTTGCGATAACAATATCTCCTGTTGTAATATGGAACGTCCAGAATGATTTTGCGTCGTTTAAATTCCAATCGGCTGGGCGTGTGAACGAGGGATTCCAATTCGACCCTCTAAATTTTCTTGGCGTATTGGCGCATCAAAACGCGATATTATTGCCAATACTTTTTTTTGCCCTTATTTATTTTCTGTTCAAGTTAGTCAGAAAATACGGCCTGAAGATTTTCAACATTGAAGCTGAACAATTATTTCTCCTTTGTTTTTTTCTTCCACTCTTTATTGGTTTTTTCTTTTTATCTCTGCTCTACTGGGTAAAATTAAATTGGATGATGCCCGCTTATATCAGTGGAATTATTTGGGTAAGTATGTATATCGGTAAAAGATGGATCAACGCACAAATTATATGTTCACTCATTGTGCATGTTGTATTGTCCGTAGAAGTTTTATTTTACCCAATTGTCATTAAATCGGATGATACGTGGTATGGCTGGGAAGAGTTGGCCAAAAAAGTAGAAACGGTACATGACAAATACCCCGGAACATTTATTTTTTCTGCCGATGATTATAAGACATCCGCTGTGCTGAATTTCTATTTGAAGCAGATGGTATACAGCAAAAATATAATTGGAGAACGTGCACTTCAATTTGATTTTATCGGATCCGATCTTAATTCACTCGCAGGAAAAGACGCGCTTTTTATCGACTCCGATCCACGTCTTTTAAACAAGCAGCATAACGATTTGCCGCATTCACTCCCCGAACATTTCAATTCCATTACGAAAGTCGATTCGATTTTGATCGTAAAAAACGACGAGTTGGTGAGAAGATTTTATGTTTACCTCTGTAAAAATTATCGTCCCAATAAGTAATCCTGTCGGCTAACATCCCTCGCTACCTAGCTTTAAATATTAATTACCCCGGTATTTGAAAAGGAAATTGTTTCCAATTATGGGAAACTATTCTTTATGATCTTCTTTTTATTACACTGGAAACCAACGAACTAATTACTGGCACCCCTTTGGAATCATAGGGAGAGTCAAGATTATACAATGAAAAAGATCCGTACTCTTTTATATGTTGTTTTACTAATCACTGGCTTTAACGCCCAGGCACATACGACAAGTTCAAATACATCACCGAATACGACAATTTCTGGTGTGCAATCACCAGTATTAATAAATGATTTTTCTGCCGAATACATTAACGACCACGTTGTGTTGAATTGGGCGACATCTGAAGAAACAAACTTCGACCATTTTACAGTAGAACGTAGTGATGATGCTAACAATTGGCAGGCCGTTGGAAATGTAATTTCAAAATATTCGGCAGGCACGACTTATAATTTTTCCGATGGTTCCTTACTTGATAATGCAGTTTACTACCGATTGCAAATTGTAGATAAAGATGGCAAAACCACCTATTCAAGAATAGTTAGCATCGAAGCCGGAACAACAGCGAGCATTGTGAGAATCTATTCAAGTCCGATTGACAATCTATCTTTTTTTGTAAAACTGTCGTCCGCTGATCAAACGGTGATCAATGTGTTTACGATGGACGGAAGATTGTTGTTCATGACTTCTATCGAAGGACAAACACAATACCAGGTAAAATTACCGGAGAGCGCCGCCAGCAGTAAATACCTAATCGTACAGGTAACTTCGAAAGGAGAAACAAATACATTCAACATTCTAACTAAAAAATAATTTAACCTAACCCCTAACCCAATCCCTAACCCAATTCGTACCCGGCGGGACCCTCGTGGTTCCGCTTTTTTCTTTACTTTCATCGTAGATGCATGCTTATATTAAGCCGTTACAAAAACTTTTCGAAGAGGCAGCAGATGCAAAAAATGCAATCGCTGCAAAAGCATATTTGCGCGATCAATTTGATCACTTTGGAATTCCTACACCGAAGCGGCGAGCCATCTTCAAAGAATATGTGAAAAAAGAATTGCCCGTTTATGAAGACGTAGTTGAGATTAGTAAAGAATTGTGGGAATTATCCGAGCGGGAATTCCAGTATGTAGCCGTAGAATTATTGGCGAGCTTCAAAAAAGAATGGGATCAAAAAATTATAAAGCAATTCGAATATTTCATCACTCACAAAAGTTGGTGGGATAGTGTTGATCATATCGCAAGTGAATTGACCGGTCCTTATTTTCTTCGTTTCCCAAAACAAATTAAACCGGTCACATCGAAATGGAATCATTCAAACGATATCTGGCTCCAACGAAGCAGCATCATGTTTCAAAAAGCATATAGAGATAGGACCGATACAGAACTGCTGTCTTCTCATATTTTGGCCCACGTTGATTCAAAAGAATTTTTTATTCAGAAAGCAATCGGATGGTCTTTACGGGAATATTCGAAAACTGATCCCGCCTGGGTCAAAAAATTCGTGGAGAAAAATCCGTTATCATCATTCAGCAAAAAGGAGGCGTTAAAAAGAATAAAATAAATAATATTCGCGTATAAACTTTGCTGTTATATTCGTTCTTATGATCGTGCTTCAACCAACAAAATATTTCTCGCTGTTTGTAATTGGATTCGCGGCGATTTGCACAGTGTCCTGTTCTTCTTCAAAAAAAGCCGCATCTCTAACAAAGCATTTTGAAGATTCGTTGCCGATACTACCAACATCGCAAATTGATATCCCGCTAAAAATTTACGCCCCTCCGATACTGGCGAAGGCGGAACAAATAGTTCCGAAGGAATTTACTTCGGATTCGTGGCCAAATTACCTGCAGCCTTCGTGTGATTTCCGGTATAAATACAAATTTGAACGCTCCACGTTGTCGGTCAATTGCGTCAATAACGTTGTTGGCATCCAATTCACCGGGTCATATCAACTTGCGGGCAGTCGTTGTGTGTGCACCGGCGGAAAACCAGTCACGCCGTGGATTTCCGGAAGCTGCGGATTCGGAAAAGAGCCAATGCGAAAAATGGTTGTCAGCATAAAATCGCAACTTAATTTTTTGACAACATATCAAGTGCAAACTTCCACACGTCTGGATAAATTGCAGGCCGTGGATAGATGTTATGTTTCTCTTTTTTCGAGCGATGTGACGCAGCTTGTTGTGGACAGCGTACGGGCATCTGTTGCAAACTTCTGTATGACACTCGATGAAACAATTTCCGGCCTTAGTTTCGCAAGTCTTGTTCGTGCTGCGTCTGGAAAAAGTTATCAAAAAACAAATCTTGGAAAATATGGTTTTGTATTAGTCAATCCGATTGCAATACGAGTGGGACAATTAAATTTTGCTAAAGATAGTTTTAATATACAGGCGGGTATCAGTTGCAGACCTTCGCTATCGTCTGACAGCATCAATCATATCAACATTCTTTCTTCGCTCCCACCCCTCCACCAAAAGGAAAACAAACATGGAGTTTCATTATATCTGGACGCTAAATATGATTAT
>Ga0068860_100002292_pt1 | contig 20102 bp, 25 predicted proteins | sample KBSSwiS32_FD_66597 | JGI IMG/M metagenome (GOLD analysis project Ga0068860, IMG submission 66597) | Switchgrass rhizosphere microbial communities from Kellogg Biological Station, Michigan, USA - KBS Switchgrass S3-2 | ecosystem: Host-associated > Plants > Roots > Rhizosphere > Soil ...
GCACGGCTCAGCCCCGGACATCGCAGGGAAGGGCATCGCGAATCCCATCGGGCAGATCTGGTCGGGTGCGATGATGCTCGATCACCTGGGATATCCCGCCGCCCACGACGCTATCGTTCGCGCCATCGAGAAGGTGACAGCGGAAGGCCCGCGCACGCCCGATATGGGCGGGAAAGCTACCACCGCGGATGTCGGCAAAGCCGTAACCGAGGCGCTGACTTGAACCTCGCCGTTCTAATCCTCGGGACCCTCCTTGCCCAAAGACAGCCCCCCGGCGTTTTCATCGCCGACAACCTGCTGGCGGCTCACAACACCGTGCGGAGCCGTGTGGGACTCAAGCCTCTCGAATGGTCCGACGACCTGGCTGCTTTTGCTCAGCAATGGGCCGATTATTTAGCTGCCAACGGCAAGTTCTTCCACCGCAGGCACCCGCCCTACGGCGAGAACCTCTACGAGATCACCGGCGGCGGCGCCTCCCCCGCGCAAGTAGTGAATGACTGGGCTTCGGAAGCCAAAGACTATAACCACGCCTCCAACACTTGCCGACACGTCTGCGGCCACTACACGCAAATCGTCTGGCGCACCACCAAGCGAGTCGGTTGCGCCGTCGCCCGCGGCGGTCGCACGGAAGTGTGGGTCTGCAACTACGACCCGCCCGGCAACTGGATCGGTAAGCGCCCGTATTAAGGCAAACCCAGCAGAGCCGCTGGGTTCTTCTTGTCCATCAAGTCCAGATCGCTATTGCTGATCCCCGCCTTGCGCAGGATGTCCAGGAATTGCATCCAGCCCTCGGTGTGCACCGGATTCGCCGCCTGCCCCAGATCGCTCGACAGAATGATGTGGTCAGCGCCGATGGCGCGAATCGCCTTTACATAATCCGCAACAGGGATGCGTCCGTCCACCCCTTGCGTCGGCAGCAACGCCGCCCCGCACAGCTCAATGTACGCGCCCATCTTCGCCGCTTCCTGCATATCCGGAGTGCTCATATTGGTGCGCGAGCTCATGGGATGCGTCAGCACGATATGCGTGATCCCCATCTTCTTCGCCTCCCGCGTCAACAGAAGATTCTCCGCGGATGACGAATGTCCGGTCGCCAGAACGATGTTCTCCTTGGCGATGATCTTGAGCACTTCAACAGTCTCCGGCAGCAGTTTCCCGTCGCGTGCGACCGCCGCGAACGGCCGGTTCTGCTTCAGAAAATGTACTTCGTTTTCCGAATCGAACGTGGGCATCCACACGATCCGCAATTTCTTGCCCTTGAACGCGGCCGCCTGCCGCACCGCCTCCGGATTCACTCCGCCCACCGCACGGTCGAGCGCAATGGCCCCGAACACCTCGATGCCCGGCACCACTTCGCTCACCAGATACGCCGCCTGCACGGTGGGAGCGTAATGATTCTTCAACACGATGCCGCGCATGCCCGCCGCCTTGGCGATCTTGGCAAGCTCCAGGACGTCAATCTTACGCGCCGCACTATCCGGGTCGCCGTGGGTGTGAATATCGATGATGCCCTGCAGTTGGCCGAAGCACACTCCGCCCGAGATCAAAAGCAGCAGCAAGGCGCGCATAATTTACACTCCTTCGACTGCCACCATCTGGGTATCGGCAATGCTGTGCCGCAAGGACTTCAACGGTTGGTATTCCGGGTCGCTCAAGAGGGCTTTCACCGCAGCCAGATCGGGAAACTTCAGGATGGCGAGCCGGTTCGGCACCCATTCGCCCTCCAGCACTTCCGTGGCCCCGCCGCGCGCCAGATATTCCCCACCGTGCTTCTTGACTAGGACCGGAGCCCCGGTCTTATAAACGTCGTAGGCGGTCAGATCCTTAATGCTAATGTTGACAATAACGTAAACGGCCATAGCTAGAGAGTATACCGCTTTGGATAGTACTGAACGTCGAACGGTACCATCCCGCTCCCCAATAAATGCTTTAACCTCACGGGATTGCGTGTTACGCTCGATATAGAGAGTGCATCGTAAGAGAGAGGGCGGAGTCCCTCAGAGCGGAAACTGGCCTGCAAATGTATAACGCGTTCTTTGGTTTCACCGAGAGTCCCTTTAACCTGAGTCCAGATCCCGCGTTCTTCTTCCGCAGTGAGCAGCACGAGGAAGCGCTCGCCAACCTGGTCTACGGCGTGCAAGCCCGCAAGGGGTTCATCGTACTGGCGGGCGAAGTCGGCACCGGCAAAACCACCATGCTCGAGTGCCTGCGCGACTACCTGGAATCCCAGTACATCGAATTCGCCTTCCTGTTTAATTCCCGGGTGAACACCGAGCAGTTTTTCGAAATGATCGCGTACGATCTGAATCTGCCCTGTGAGCGCACCTCGAAAACCGAAGTATTGTTTGCTCTCAACCAGCTCTTAGTCGAACAAGCTCAGTTAGGGCGCACCGTGGTTCTGATCGTAGACGAGGCGCACAACCTCGAATGGGAAGTGCTCGAGGAAATCCGCCTACTGGGCAATCTGGAAAACCGCAACGGCAAACTGTTGCAGATTATCCTGGCCGGACAGCCGGAACTGGACCGCAAGCTGGATGCTCCCAATCTGCGGCAGTTGAAGCAGCGCATCGTCCTGCGTTTCAACCTGCAACCGTTCACGCTGCGCGATACCGTCGAATACATCCAGTCGCGCCTCGAAAAGGCCGGAATGCCCCGCCAGACCGTGTTCCCCGAGGCGTTGCTGGCCGAGATCCACCTGCGCGCCCAAGGCATCCCGCGCCTGATCAATGCCATCTGCGACAATCTGCTGCTGAGCGCGTTCGCCGACGAAAAGAAAATCTGCACCACCGAAATGCTGGACGAGATCTCGCGCGACCTGCGCCTCGAATGGCCGGGCAGCCGGCGGGCGCGTTTCCGCGTGCAAGACGAGAACTTCGAGCGGGCGGCTCCCTCCTAAACGAGTATGCTCCCTCCGGTCGCGGTTCCGTGCGGCGCATTTCATTAGTCGCTTAGGCCGAGCACAGAACCGCGCGCGACAGCAAGCGGACCCGGGAACCGAGTAGAATAAGGCTAGTGAGCCTCGAAAACACGACGGATTCCGTCACCCCCGAACCCCAGGCGCCACTGGAAGCGCCCGCCCTCGTCGCGGAGGCACCCGTCGAGGAAACGGCAGCGCCAGTAACCCCCATCGAGCCCCCCAGGGGAGCTATCGCCGAGTGGGCCATCACCATTCTGCTGCTGTTGTTCCTCACCACCACGCTGGTACAGGCGTACGTGATCCCGACCGGCTCCATGGAAGACACGCTCCTCATCGGCGACCACCTGCTGGTGGACAAAATGGCGTTTGCTCCCACCGGCCCGATCAGCAAACACCTGCTGCCCTATAGCGACGTCAAGCGCGGCGACATCATTGTGTTCCGCTACCCTGTCGACATCAGCATGACCTTCGTGAAGCGCGCCATGGGCATTCCGGGCGACCGCATCCGCATCGTCAACAAAGAGGTCTACCGCAACGGCGTGAAGCTCGACGAACCGTATAAAGTTCACAAGTCTGATCAAATCGACCCCTACCGCGACAACTTTCCCAGCGAGCCCAACTCCATGGTCTATCCCGGCGCCGCCGACATGCTGCAGAACCATGTGATCAACGGCGAAGTGGTGGTTCCACCCGACACCATTTTTGCCATGGGTGACAATCGCGACTCCTCGCTCGACAGCCGCTACTGGGGTTTCGTGCCCCGCGAGAACATCATCGGCAAGCCGCTGATCATTTACTGGTCCTACGATGCGCCGACAGACCAACTGCAGAACCCGTCCATCGGCTTCGACCACATCAAGGACATCGGCCTGAATTTCTTCAGCAAAACCCGCTGGCGCCGGACGTTCATGCTGGTTCACGGGTATTACAAAAACTAACGCCGTATGAAAAAGTTTGCCGATTCGACGCGGGACTTCATCCACGAGTGGTCTCTGAATATCCTGATCCTGCTGTTCGGAACCACCACGCTGGTGCAGGCGTTTATCGTGCCCACCGGGTCGATGGAATCGACAGTCCTGATCGGCGATCATCTGTTGGTCGATAAGTTGTCCTACGCCCCGGCGGGACCCATCAGCAAGTACCTGCTGCCCTACACCGAGCCCAAACGCGGCGACGTGATTGTGTTCCGCTATCCCATGGACATCCGCCAGAACTTCGTCAAGCGCGTGATCGGAGTCCCCGGGGACCACATCCACATCGTGGACAAAGTGGTGTACGTCAACGGCAAGCCGCTGACGGAGCCCTACACCCAGCACATCGACCAGAACGTCGAACCCTACCGCGACAACTTCCCCTCGCAGCCCTACGGCCCCGTGGTGGACCGCGCCCAGCAGATGCTCGCGGCCAACGTGACCAACGGCGAACTGGTAGTGCCCGCCGACAACTACTTCGCCATGGGCGACAACCGCGAGAACTCGCTCGACAGCCGCTATTGGGGTTTCGTGCCGCGCGAGAACATCATTGGCAAGCCGTTGGTGATCTTCTGGTCCTATGACGCCCCCACCGAGGAATGGGCCGGCGACAGCGGCAGTCACTATCTCGATCTGGCCAAGAATTTTTTCGTGAAGACGCGCTGGAACCGCACGCTCAAGCTGGTGCGCGGCATTCCGATCCAATAGCGTGGTCAACCCCGCTTGCTATCGCGCGCGGTTCCGTGCAATGCGCCGCGTAAGCCACAGCTTGCATCACACCAGCCGTTTGCACCGAACCACGACCGCAGGAAGCGGATGGAATTCATATGTCGCATAATTATGGTCTAATCCTGGCCGGAGGCCGAGGCACCCGCTTTTGGCCGCGCAGCCGCCGCGCCCGCGCCAAGCAAGTTCTGAAGTTTTTCGGGGAGCGCACTCTCATCCAGCAGACCGTCGACCGCCTGCGCCCCGTGCTGCCTCCCGAGCGCATCTGGATTCTCACCAATCACCATCTGCGCTCCGAGATCGTCAAGCAGTTACCCGAAGTTCCCAAGCGCCAGATTCTGGCTGAGCCCGAGCAGCGCAACACCGCCCCCGCGATTGGCCTCGCCGCCCACATTCTGCAATCGCTTGACCCCGACGCGTTGATGGGAGTCTTCCCCGCTGACCACGTCATCGCCAAGCCCCGCGAGTACACCCGGCTCCTGAAGCCCGCGTTTCAATCCGCCGCGCAAGGCAACATCGTAGTGCTGGGGATTCAACCGCGTTGGGCGGAAACCGGCTACGGGTACATCGAATTTCCCGCAGGCGTCCAGCCCGGCGGCCGCAGCGCGCAGCGCGTGGTAAGCTTCCGCGAAAAGCCCGACGCGCCCACTGCCCAGCAATTTCTTTCCGCGGGAAATTTCTATTGGAATGCAGGCATGTTTTTCTGGAAGACCTCGGTGCTGCTGGACTCCCTGCGCCGTTTCCTACCCAAGACCGCGCAGCTTCTTGCCGGCTTGCCGCCTTTCACCAGCCGCAAGTTTTCCGAGAGCCTGGCTGCGGTGTTCCCCAAATGCGACAACATTTCGATCGACTACGCCGTCCTGGAACGCGCCTCTAACGTGACCGGCATCCCCGCCGGCGATATCGGCTGGAACGACGTGGGCAGTTGGAACGCCGTCTACGAACTCCATAAACGCGACGCCCAAGGCAACGCGCTGCGCTCCGCTTCGATCGTCGAAGCAAGCAGCGGCAACTACATCGACGCCGAGGGCAAACTGGTAGCGCTGCTGGGCGTGAAGGACCTGATCGTAGTTGACACCCCCGACGCCCTGCTCATCGCCGACCGAAGCCGGGCTCAAGAAGTAGGCGAACTCGTCAAGCGCCTGGAAAAAACCGGTCGCACCGATCTGCTTTAATGTGATTTGCGATAAATTTTACGCGGCCTCCGGGCGCTTGGCGTTCTTAAACACGCGCTTCAGCACTGTGATCGCCCGATCTACTTCCTGCTCGGTAATGATGTAAGGCGGCAGCATCCGCAGCGTGAAATCGTGCGTGCAATTCAGCAACACCCCCTGCTCAATGCAATCCAGCACAATCTGCTTGCAAGGGAAATCCAGTTCCACGCCGATCATCAACCCCACGCCGCGCACTTCCTTGATGAACGAATGGCGCCGCGAAAGCTCCGTCAGCCGCATCCGGAAATAGCTGCCGACATCGGAGATATGCGGCAACAACCCATCAAGGACATCGAAAAATTCCAACCCAACGCGGCAGACCAAGGGTCCTCCGCCAAAGGTAGTCCCGTGCTTCCCGGGACCAAGGCCCGCAGCCGCCCGCTCATTCGCCGCCACCACTCCGAGTGCCAACCCGCAGGCAACTGGCTTGGCAGCGGTCATGACGTCAGGCATCACCGGCGGATCCAGCAACTGGTACGCGAAGTACACGCCGGTGCGCCCCACGCCGCACTGAATCTCATCGAAAATCAGCAGCGCGTTATAGCGATCCGCCAACTCGCGAGTCTTGCGGATAAACTCCTCTGTCATCGGATAGATGCCGCCCTCGCCCTGCACTAGCTCGATGATGATGCCGGCCGTCCGTTCGCTCACCACCTGCTCAAGCGCCGTAATGTCATTGCGTGGGACAAAGTGCACCCCCGGCATCAGCGGCTCAAAATCCCGGCGGTAACTTTGCTGCCCGGTCACCGACAGCGCGCCAATGGTGCGCCCGTGAAACGAATTATCCAGTGCGACGATCTCGAATTTATCCGGCGAGATGCCGTGTCCGTGAGCCTTCGCCATCTTCAGCGCAGCCTCGTTGGCTTCCGTACCCGAGTTGCAGTAGAAAATCCGCGGCAGACCGCTAGCGCGCGAGAGCCGTTCCGCGAGAGGCCCGGCAAACTCGTGATAATACAGATTGGAGCTATGCACCAGCCGTCCTGCTTGCTCGCGGATGACTTTAGTGAGGCGCGGGTGCGCATGCCCCAGCGCGTTGACGCCAATTCCGGCCAGCAAATCCAGATAGCGCTTGCCGGCAGTGTCGTAAACGTAACAGCCTCTTCCGCGCTGCAGCACCACCGGGTAGCGCGCGTAGTTTTGCAGCAGGTATTGCTTTTCTAAATCGACGACCGTGGGCGATAGAGTGGCGGCTTCCATCCACTTATTATAGCGAAAAAGCGCGCGAAACCCCTATGCTACGATCAGTTCTGTGCCGCGTTTCGATTCCTCTATCGCTGCTTTGATCGACCACACTTTGCTGAAGCCGGAAGCCACCGAATCCGACATCCGCAAGGTGTGCGCCGAGGCGCGCCAGTACGGTTTCTTCAGCGTGTGCGTCAACCCCTGCTGGGTTCGTTTGGTCGCTGAGGAATTGGCGGGTTGTGCCACGAAAGTATGCGCCGTGGTTGGTTTCCCGTTAGGCGCCAATACGATGGAGATGAAAGCCGCCGAAACCACCGCGGCCATCATCGATGGAGCGCACGAGATCGACATGGTGCTGAACGTCGGTGAGCTGCGCGGTGGCAACGCCGACGCCGTACACGCCGACATCCGCGCAGTAGTCGAAGCCGCCCATGCCCGCGGCGCCATCGTCAAAGTGATCCTTGAAACAGCCCTGTTAACCGACCCGCAAAAGGTCGCCGCGTGCGAGCTAGCGAAGGCCGCCGGCGCCGATTTCGTCAAGACTTCTACCGGCTTCGGCCCCGGGGGAGCCACCGTGGAGGACATCGCGCTGATGCGGCGTACGGTAGGCCCGGCAATGGGCGTGAAAGCGTCGGGCGGAGTGCGCACGCTCGAAGACTTAAAGAAGATGGTCGCGGCCGGCGCGAGCCGCGTGGGCGCCAGCGCCAGCGTGAAGATCGTCGAGGCCACGGCGGCGTAGGCCGCGATCACCATGGCCACGCCCCGCAAAGCCGTTGAAGCGTTCCGCGAGCGCGCCGAGCTGCTCGATTTCCTTCTCGAAGTGTCGCGGATCACTTCGGAGACTCTCGACCTGGACAAACTGCTGGCAAACGTCGCCGACATCGTCAAGGTGGTGGTCCCCTACGATCTGTTTGCCATTCTGCTCTACAGCGAAAGAAATCAGGGCCTGCGCATTCGTTATTCGATCGGCCACCGCGAAGAGATCGTGCGCAGCCTGGTGATCGGCCTGGGCGAAGGTATCGTGGGCACCGCCGCGCAGAGTCGTGAGCCCGTGCTGGTGGAAGACGTCCGCACCGACCCGCGCTATTTGGTCGCGCTCGACGCGGTACAGAGCGAACTGGCTGTTCCCATGATGGCGCACGGCAGGCTAGTGGGCGTGATCGATGTGCAATCGACGCGACTGCGTGCGTTCCACGATCAGGACCGGCGCATCATGCGGCTGATCGCCTCGCGCGTGGCCGGCTCGATTGAAAACGCCACCCTGTACCGGCGCGTGAACCAGCAGAACCGTACCTTTCGCACCCTGGCGCAACTCTCGCAGGAGTTCAGTTCGATTCTGGATCTCGACGAGCTGCTGGGCAAACTCGCCGCGTCGGTGCGCACCCTGATCAAGTACGATGCCTTTAGCATCCTATTGGTGGACGCGGATAAGAAATTGCTGCGCCACCGCTTCAGTGTTCGCTACGATCAGCGCGTGGATCTCGACAACATTGCGCTGGGCATGGGGATCACGGGCGCCGCGGCCGAGTCGCGGCAAACCGTACGGGTGGTGAATACCATGCAGGATCCGCGCTACATCGCATCGCAGCCTGACATTCATTCCGAGATGGCGGTGCCGCTGATCGTGCAGGACCGCGTCGTCGGCGTGCTCAACCTGGAAAGCGAGCGCATCGGCAACTTCACGGAAGAACATCAGCGAACCTTGTCTCTGCTCGCTCCGCAGATCGCCAGCTCCGTCGAAAACGCCCGTCTGTATGAAGAATTGGCGGGACGTGAGCAGCGCATGGATCAGGACCTGAAGGCCGCGCGCAAGCTGCAAAAAGTGTTGCTGCCGCGCGAGGCCGATATCCGCGGGCTGGATATCGCCATCCGCTCGCGAGCCGCACGCGAAATCTCCGGCGACGTCTACGAGTTTTTCGAACAGGGCGACGACTACGCCGTCATCGCCTTTGGAGACGTCAGCGGCAAAGGCGCGGCGGCCGCGCTCTACGGCGCGCTGATCAGCGGATTGCTGCGGATTTTGACCCCACGCCGGCGGAGCCCGGCCATGCTGATGCAGTCTTTGAACGAAGCGTTGCTCGAACGCAAAGTAGACGCGGTTTACGCCACCCTGATGGTGCTGCTCTGGGAACCGCGCACGCATCGCATGACGATAACCAACGCCGGGGCCGAACCGCTTCTGATTTCGCGCGGAGGCCAAATTATCACGGCCAAGGCCGAAGGCATGCCGATCGGACTCCTGGAACATCAGACCTACGATGAAGTGACCTATCAAGCGGAGTCCGGCGACACGCTCTTGCTATTTTCCGATGGCGTCGAAGATCAGCTGAACGCGAACGACGAACACTTTGGACGCTCCCGCGTGCAGCGGCTGTTGACCAAGCACGATGCCGAAACTCCGCGCGCCATCGTCGATCGGATTTTTGCGGACCTAGATACGTTTCGCGAAAGCGTCGCCCTGACGGATGACCAGACCGTGGTTACGATGAAGGTGATCGGATGAACGCGTTTACTTACGGCGAGCACGCGCTCTACTGCGAAGGAGTCGCCTTGGCGGAGATCGTCGCGCGGGTAGGTACGCCGTGCTATGTTTATTCCGCCGCGACCATCCTGGAGAACTTCCGGGCTTATGACGCGACCTTCGGCGATCAGCCCCATACCATCTGCTACGCTATGAAGGCCAACGGCAATCTGGCGGTGTTGAACTTGTTGGCGCAGGCGGGCGCGGGTTTCGACATCGTTTCGGGAGGCGAACTCTTCCGCGTGCTCAAGGCCGGCGGCGATCCGGCGAGAGTAGTGTTTTCCGGAGTCGGCAAAACCGCCCCCGAAATTGACGACGCCCTGAAGGCCGGCATCTTCAATTTCAACTGTGAGTCGGAACCGGAGTTGGCGCTGATCGACGCGCTGGCCCATCGGCGCGGAGTAAAAGCGCGAGTGGCGCTGCGAGTGAATCCCGACGTCGAGACCGATACCCATCACTATATTTCCACCGGAAAGCTGGCGCACAAATTCGGCGTCGACATCGCCCAGGCCGAAGATATTTACGAGCGCGCCCGGAAACACGAGAACTTGTTGCTCGAAGGCGTGAGTTGCCACATCGGGTCGTTACTTCTGGACGCGAAGCCCTTGATGGAAGCCGTCGATCTCGTGCTGGCGCTTATCGACTGCCTGCGGGCCAAAGGTTTCAACATCCGTCATGCCGATCTAGGCGGTGGACTGGGTGTCGCTTATAAACCGGAAGAAGTCACCCCATCCATCGAAGACTTTGTGAAATGCCTGAAGCAGCGGGTTTCGGGACGGGACTTGCACGTCGTGCTTGAGCCTGGACGATCGATCGTCGCGGCCGCCGGCGTTCTGCTCACGAAGACTCTCTACCGGAAACAGACCGGCGAAAAAGAATTCGTGATTGTCGACGCCGCCATGAACGATTTGATCCGCCCCGCTCTCTACAGCGCGCATCACGAAATTCTGCCGGTGCGCCAGAACAACAGCCGCAGAATCCGCGCCGACGTGGTGGGGCCGGTTTGCGAGACCGGCGACTTCCTGGCGCGCGACCGCGAGATGCCCGAGGTGTTGCCGGGCGATGTCCTGGCGATTTCGACCGCGGGCGCCTATGGCTTCGTGCAGTCGTCCACCTACAACGCGCGCCGCCGCCCAGCCGAAGTACTGGTGGAAGGCGACCGCTGGCGCGTCGTCCGCGAGCGCGAGTCTTACGACGACCTGATCCGCGGCGAAACGATTTAGCGGCCCACCGCCATCAATTCGACAGCCGCGGTGGCGTCAGTCGACGGCAGCCCCTCAATCTGTAACGCCGCGCGCGCCGGAGGGAGCGCGCGATCCAGGAATTCCCACTCGATGCTCTCAATCTTGCTAGCGTTAGGACGCGTGAGCGCGTAGGTCCCAGTCCAGAACACGTCTCTGAAGCCAGCTCCCAACGGCAGCATGGTCTTCGCGAGGCGCTGGTAGGCCAAGCGGAAGTCCGCGTCCTGATCGCGGAAGACCAATTGCGTCCCGGTCAGCACCAGTTTCGGCGCATTGACCAGCGCCATACCGTTTTGAAGCACCAATGGCGTCGCCGGCGTCGCGGCCAAGCGCGCGACAGCTTCGCAGAGTGCCTGTGGCTCCAGGCCCAGCCGCTGCATCTGCACAAAGTTCGCCGCGGCCGCAGGGAACGCCGCGGCCACCGCGGATCGCGCCGCCTGCACATCATCGAGCGAACTCAAAAAACAAGTAACACGCAGCACGTCCGCCGCTTTGACGCTAACGCCATTGAAAGTGCTCTGCAAGCGCGCGACGGCAGCCCCCAGGTTCGCGCTTTCGCCAGCGCCAACGAACGCCACCCCGCTAGGATTTACAACTCTTTTTTCCGACGAAATCGCTTCGATCACTACCTGCGCTCCGGGCAGTGGCAGAGCCCCCACCTGAATCGTGCTGACCGCCGGCAACGCCAGTTTCCTTTCGGTGAACTCCTCCGCCACGATGTCTTTGATCCGCCGCAAATCGCCCGATCCGGCCACGAACGCCCGCAGCTTGACGATCGAAGCGCCGTGGTTTAAGCGCGCCACAGCCTTCAAAGCATCGCGCACCTGCTGCGACAGCAAGCCTTTATCGGAAAGCGGCGACACCTGGAACGACAGACGTCCCGAGTCGGCTACCACGGCCTCCGGAGGCTCGGGAAGCACTTCGAGAACCTGCGGACGCGGCTCCTCGTCCGGCTTCTTTTTACGTTTCTGTGCGAACAAACCTCCGGCGAGCAGCAGGGCGAACAGCAAAATCAAGAGGCGGCGCATGACCACTGACAATATGACAGATTTTAGCACCGGGAGTCGTGCGGGGCGGGGGCATTTGAAATCACGGCCCATAAGCGGCCATACTGGTAAGAGACATGTACCTTTCTGAAGAATTCCGCTTAAAGGTTGGCTTGGCCGAAATGTTGAAGGGCGGCGTCATTATGGACGTCACCAACGTCGAACAAGCCCTTATCGCTGAGAAGGCCGGCGCCTGCGCAGTGATGGCGCTCGAACGCGTGCCCTCTGATATCCGCAAAGAGGGCGGAGTCGCTCGCATGGCGTCCATCCGCATCATTCGCGAGATCATGGACACGGTGTCGATCCCGGTAATGGCGAAAGCGCGCATAGGCCACTTCACCGAAGCGCGCGTGCTCGAAGCGCTTGGCGTCGATTATATCGACGAAAGCGAGGTGCTGACGCCCGCCGACGAAGAGCACCACATCGACAAGCGCGATTACAAAGTTCCGTTCGTGTGCGGCGCGCGCAATCTGGGCGAAGCGCTACGGCGTATCGCCGAGGGTGCGGCCATGATCCGCACCAAGGGTGAGGCGGGCTCGGGAAATATCGTGGAGGCCGTGCGCCACATCCGCACCATCGTCAAGGAAATGAAGCAGCTCACCGTGCTCGGCCGCGAAGAGCTGGTGCACGAATCGAAGAACCTGGGCGCGCCGCTCGAACTCGTAGAGTGGGTGGCGGCCAACGGCAGGCTGCCGGTGCCGAATTTCTCAGCGGGCGGGATCGCCACTCCGGCCGACGCCGCGCTGGTCATGCAACTCGGCGCCGAAGCGGTGTTTGTGGGCAGCGGTATCTTTAAGTCTGAAGATCCCGACAAGCGCGCCCGCGCCATCGTCAAGGCGGCCACGTACTACAAGGACCCGGTGAAGCTGCTCGAAGCCAGCGAGGAGTTGGGAGAGGCCATGCGCGGCCTCGACGTTTCCAAGCTCCCCGAAAGCGAACTGCTGCAGACGCGTGGCTGGTAACGCGCCGAAAACCGCCGGGATTCTGGCTCTCCAAGGCGACTTCGAAGAGCACGTTAAAGCAATCGACCGCGCCGGCGGCCACGCCATTGAAGTGCGCACCCTTGCCGATCTCGAGCAGTGCGACGGCCTGATCATCCCCGGCGGCGAAAGCACCACCATGCTGAAGCTGCTCGATCAGGAAGGGCTCACCGAACCGCTCAAGCGCTTCGCCGCGCACAAACCGGTTTACGGAAGCTGCGCCGGTGCGATTCTGCTGGCCCGTGAAGTCACGCATCCCGCGCAGCCAAGTCTGGGCCTGATGGACATCGCGGTCGAACGCAATGCCTACGGACGTCAAGTCGACAGCCGCATCGCGCGCATTCCCATGCCGGAGGGAGGCGACCTGGAAGCCGTGTTCATCCGTGCTCCCATCATTCGCAGCCTAGGCGCGGGCAGCACCGTGTTAGCCGCGTACAACGGTGATCCCGTGTGGGTCGAACAAGGCCGCAACATGGTGACCACTTTTCACCCTGAATTAACCGCCGACTTGCGCGTCCACCGCCGCTTCCTCGACAAACTGTGATTTCGCCCTTACTGCAATTCGCGCCGGAAGATGCCCCTGCTTTGCTGGAGCTGTCGGAAAGCATTGGCTGGCCGCACGAGATCGGTGACTGGCAGACCACCCTCGCCGCCAGTCAGGTCTTCGGCCACCGCGGCAGCGATGGGAAGATTCTGTCGAGCTCCAGCATCTACCAATTCGGACCTACTTTAGCGGCCTTAGCTGTCGTCCTGGTGCGCGAGGAGTTTCGCCGCCAAGGTCTAGCGCGCGCCGCTGTAGCGCGCTGCCTCGATCAGGTTCCCGGAATTCCCCAAATGCTGGTGGCGACGCCCTTTGGCCAGCCACTCTACGAGTCCCTCGGGTTCAAAATAGCGGAGCAGATCGTGCGCCTAATCGCTGCGCAGGGTACTTCGCTGCCTATTAGGGGAAAGATCAAAGCGATGACCAACGCCGATTTGCCGCGAGTATTTGAACTAGATCGAGCGATTTACCAAGCCGACCGCAGCCAAGTTCTGCGCCCTCGCTGGGCGCAGGCAGAAGGCGGAGCTATGCTCTCTGATGGCAGTGGATACGCCTGGAAAATTCCGCAACGCGGCGGCTTAGTGCTCGGTCCCGTGGTCGCAACCAGCTCGCAAGACGCCGCGCGTTTAGTCGCCCACCTCACGGCAGGCTTTCCAGGACGCATCAAGATCGAGGTCCCCGAGCGGCACACCGAACTGATGAGGATCCTGACCGGTGCCGGTTTCGTCGTCGATAGCTCACGTCCCTTGATGCTGAGGAATGTTGAGAAGCTCCCTGGCCGGCGCGAGATGTTGTTCGGTCTTGCGTCGCTCGGTTTTTGTTAGCCTCCGTTAAGCAGCTAAACAACCCTGCGACCTTGCAGCAGTTGGATTACCAGCACAACCACCGCCAGGACTAGCAGGACGTGAACAAACCCGCCTATCGTATATGCCGTGACTAGACCTAATAGCCACAGCACCAGCAGAATTACAAAAATTGTCCAGAGCATATTGGTATTCTCCTCTCTGTGTCGTTCTGATTTCTTGATCGCACCCTGGTGTCCAAACGAGGCCGTCCGACTTATCGAGTGATTGTGGTCATATGGCGCTCAAGTACCTCTCGCGCCCCGCTTATGATTGGGGAAATTGCCGCACCCAAGCCACGCGTTTCGCGCGAATGTACCCTACTTCCTCGAGAGGTTGTCGTTTCAGGAGCCCGGATCGTTTAGTCATCTGGACCCACGATGATTTGGCATAGCCTATGCACAGACGAAGCGAGAACGCATCGACGCCGAAATAGGAAAGGGGGACTGCGTGTTACTGCGGCAGCGAAGCTCGTGTGGCCCGGTTTTCCAGCTAGTGTTAGTGGCGCTAGCGATGCACGCGGCTCCCGCTGTGGCGTGGCAGTTCGAGGTGTCAAACGCTCCTGAACTGGACAGCGGTTTTCGCCTGCTTTACGAGTTGAAGCCGGAGGAAGCCCGAGCGCAGTTTGCGATATGGCAGGCTTCCCATCCGGAAGATCCGATGGGGAGCGCTGCGGAAGCCGCCAGTTATCTATTTGAAGAATGTTACCGCCAAGGCGTCTTGTCGTCGGAGTATTTTTTAGACAACAAGCGCTTCCTGGGCAAGATCGCCATCCAGCCGGACCCGGAGCTACGCGACGCCTTCTTTGCGGCGGACCTGCGTGCACAAACACTGGCAGAGCTTCGCCTGCAGGTAGACCCAGATGACGTGAATGCTTTGTTCGCCATGACACTTAGCCTTGGCATGCAGGCTGACTACGCCAGTTTGATCGAAAAGCACCAACTGGAGAGTCTGGGGATGATCCGTGACGCGGACAAGTTTGCCAAGAGGCTGCTGGCTGTCAACCCAGATGCCGCTGATGCCTACCTGACTCTGGGAGCCGCGAACTATATCATCGGCAGCCTCTCAGCGTTTAAACGACTATTTCTACATTTCAAGGGGATCAGCGGCGATAAACGTGGTGGCCTCCAGCAATTGGAGATTGCTGCCGCGCGCGGCCGCTACCTACGGCCGTTTGCCAAAATTCTCCTGGCCATGGCGGCGCTGCGCGAGAAGAAGCCGGGAGTGGCCCGTACTCAGCTGGCGGAGCTGGTTGCTGAGTTTCCACAGAACGCGCTGTTCGTCAGCGAGCTAACCAAGCTCGATGGTGTCGCTGGCGCCGCTTCATCCCTCTAGCCCTGGCCTACAACGTGCTCAGTCGCTAGTGAGTTTCGAAAGGAGAAAGTATGAAACCGAGCACAAGAGATCAGATACAGGGCAATCTCCATGAAGTGAAGGGAATCGTCAAAGAGAAAGTAGGCGTGGTCACCAACAACCCCACCTTACGAGTGAAAGGCAAAGCCGAAAACTTGGCCGGCAAGTTCCAAAAAAAGGTCGCGGAGATTGAAAAGGTGCTGGAGACGTAAGTAAGAGTGGCTTTGACGTAACCGCAGGGAAGTCGCCACATGACCAAAACGCTTGGAATTATTCTCATCGTGCTAGGCCTGTTTGGGCTGGCTTGGGGTGGGTTCACGTATACCACCACGGAAAAGGTCGTCGACATAGGGCCGATTCACGCTACTCGCGAAAAGGAACATAACGTACCATTGCCTCCCATCGCGGGCGCAGTGGCCCTCATTGGAGGGGTCGTACTCCTGGTGGCAGGGAAAAAGGATTAACTTCCGCCATGGTGTGTGCGATTTCAGGAGAAAGGAAGGAAGACGATGCTGCTACTCATCATAATTTTGGTGCTGGTGTTTGGCCTCGGTGGAGGCTACTACGGGCATAACCGCTGGGGACCCAGCGGTGGAGCCGGCATAGGGCTGGGGACAATCTTGCTGATTCTCCTCATCGCCTATTTGCTTGGTATATTCCGCTGAAAGATGGCGGGTGACAAAAGGAAACGATAGCCATGAATTCGATGAAACTTGTGAGAGTATCCGGTGTGGCCGCGTTCCTATTGTTCGGAAACGTGGTTTCTACATACGCGCAGCACGACCAACAAGGCGATAAGCAAGGTAGGCAGGATAAAGGGGGTCAACAGCACGCGCAACAGCCTCGGCAACAGCAGCAGCCGCAGCACGCTCCGCCGCCGCAGCAGCAACCGCAGCAACGTGCGCAAGAGCCTCAGCGGCAACAGCAACAACCTCCGCGCGTGCAACAACCTCAGCAACAACCGCAACGTGCTCAGCAGTCTCAACAACAACCATACCGCGCTCAACAACCGCCACAACGCACGCAACAACAAGCACAATCCTGGCAGCAGCAAAGGGGATGGTTACAGCATGGCGGCTGGCAGGGGCACGATAACTGGCAACAAAATCGCGCCCGCCAGTGGCAAAACGAGCATCGTACCTGGTCGCAGCGCGGCGGGTACGGTGGTTACTACATTCCTCAACAGACCTTCGGTCTCTATTTCGGCAGGGAGCATTTCTTTCGTATCCGCAGCCGTCCCACGATCTATATGGGGTATCCGCGCTTCTACTACGGCGGCTTTTCATTCTTGCTAGTGGATCCCTGGCCCGAATATTGGTCCGAAAATTGGTATGACTCCGATGACGTTTACATCGACTACGACGACGGCTACTACCTTTACAACCGCCGTTATCCCGGTGTCGGACTGGCGATTACGATAGTGCTCTAAGAATAATTCCGCATGCTTGTCTTTCGCTTCATCCGCGATTCGCCGCAAGTAAGCAGGGCGCTCGTTGCGGGCGCCCTGCGCCTGTTTCTCGCGATTCTTCTTTTGCCCTCCTTGTCACGCGGCTACACCGTTCTGACTCACGAAGCCATCATTGATTCGGTGTGGGACGATTCGCTCCAGAAACTGCTTCTCAATCGATTCCCCGATGCGACACCGGAGCAACTGGAGCAGGCGCACGCCTACGCCTACGGAGGTTGCATCCTGCAGGATCTGGGATATTATCCCTTCGGTAGCCGTTTTTTCAGCGATCTCACGCATTATGTCCGCAGTGGTGACTTCATTACGGCGCTGATCCGCGAATCGCAGGACCTCAACGGATATGCTTTCGCCCTGGGTGCGCTAGAACACTATGCCGCCGATACTGAAGGGCACCGCATCGCAACCAACCGCGCCGTGCGATAACCCGGTGGCGCACGTCAGGACCGAGTTCGGATTCGATGTGCTTCAGGTGGTATCGGGGCGGTACGCTCCAGACCGGTATCGGAGCTTCATCGGTTTTCAAGTCTCTCGGGACGTGATGGAACGTGCATTTCTAGACACGTACGGCATCGAAATGAAGGATGTGTTCGGAAATGTAACGCTGGCGATCGGGTCCTACCGGTACTCCATTAAATCCATCATTCCGGGCATGACAAAAGTGGCGTGGAGTCTCAAACAGGATCAGCTCAAAAAAGAGATTCCCGGCGTCACGCGCAAAAAATTTCTCTATAATATCTCGCGTTCGAGCTTTGAAAAGGAGTGGGGAACGGAGTACAAGAAGCCGGGCTGCGGCACTAGGATCCTGGCGTTCTTCTTCCGCTGGCTACCGGGGCGCGGTCCCTTCAGCTCGTTAAAGATCCGCACGCCGAGTCCGGAAGTTGAAAAACTGTTCATGGCCAGCTTCAACGCGACCATCGACCGCTACAAGGCGATGCTCGCCAATGTGGACGCGGGCAGAGCCGAGCTGCCAGACGAGAATCTCGATGCCGGCGGCGCGACCATCGCCTGCAAGTACAAAGGGACCGACGAGGCCTATGCAAAACTGCTCGGGAAGCTGGCGGATCGTCAGTTCGCCGGGGTGAACCCCGACCTTCGCCAGAACTTCCTTGCCTACTATAAGGACCTGAGCCCGTCTCCGCCAGCCAAATCCAGCAAGAAACAGAAATCCGAATGGATGAAGCTGCTGGATCAGCTCGAACGGCTGAAAGCCGTGCCGGAGGCCGTCGCGTTGTCGCCCGGACCTATTTTAGAGCCGAAAAGTCAGTTGGATCCATGAACGTGGAATCGACCTTTTCAACGATCTTCCCATCAGCCTCAGAGGCTTTCGCCACCTTCTGCCATTCCGGGTCACCGCCGAATTCCTTCCAGTTCTTGGCGGCGGCCTCACGGCTCGGGTGCGACACGATATAGATCAACGTGTTGTCCTTGGCGGGCGAATCCTGCGGAACCCAGTAACCCAAGCTAGTGATCCCGTGCTGATCGAAGATGCGCCGGGTGTCGTTACGGAAGCGGCTCACCAGCGCCGGCAACCGGCCGGGCAGGGTGTGGTAGATGCGAAGTTCGTAGACCCGATTGCTATCGGCTTCCACTTTGGGGGCCGTCGCGAAGCGGGCCGTGATCCAGGACCCCGCGGCGAACGACAGCGCGGCAAATGCAAAAACGCGGAACCAGGTAAGTTTCATAGCTCCCGATTGTATCAATTTGGCAGTGGTCTCGCGCAGTGCCGCAAGCTAGAATGACTAGGGTTATCGAAGGAGGTTCCGCCATGAATTTGAAAATAGCGGCCATCGCCATACTCGCGGTTACGGCGGCCTTTGGCCAGTCGCCCGAGATGACAGTCATGACCCGCGCCGCCGAGGCGTTAGGCGGAAAAGTCAAAGTTTTGGCCGTGAAAACTTTAGTGATCGAAGGCTCCGGCATAAATCCCAATGTAGGGCAGAACCCGCTCCCTGAAGCCCCGCTGCTCAACTGGAACGTGCCCGAATTCAAGCGCAGCATCGATCTGGCGAGCGGCCGCATGCGCGTCGAGCAGCACCGCATCGCCGCCTTCGACTTTGCGCTCGCTACCGATGTGCACCAGAACATGGGGGTCGACGGCGGCATCGCGTTCAACGTGAATCCCGACGGCACCGCGCAGCGCGTGGGAGACGCCGCGGCAGCCGACCGCCGCATCGAAATGCTGGGAAATCCGGTCACCATCGTGCGTGCCGCTCTGGATCCCGCCGCGAAACTATCCAATCTGCGCAAGAAGGGTAGCGAGCAGAGAGTCGACATCACCACGGCGGCCGGCGACAAAATGACGCTCGCGGTGAATACAAAGACCGGCCTGCCTGCGTCCGTGAGTTGGATGAGTTCCAGTGAAAACCTCGGCGACGTCGTCAATACTACTTCGTTTTCAAACTTCGAAACCGTAGACGGCTTGAAATTGCCGAAACGCTATGTGACCAGCATCGATTTCCGTAATTGGGTGACCGCGGACATTCAGGTATCGAAGAACGTCGTGGATGGGAATATGACCGATCTGGCAGCGCCTGCCAGCGTGAAAGCGAGTCCGGCTCCGCAGCAGCAACCCGTGAGCGTGGACGCGCAGGAAGTCGGCAAAGGAATCTGGTGGTTGGCCGGCAACGGGAACGCACGCAGCATTCTGTTTGAGTTTGACGATCACCTGACGCTCTTCGAGACCCCCACCAGTGAAGCGCGCTCGAAAGCCGTGATCGACAAAGCGCGTTCGGTCGTGCCCAACAAGCCCCTCACCGAAGTCATCGTGTCGCACCATCATTTCGATCACACCGGTGGACTGCGCACGGCCGTGGCTGAGGGCCTAACCGTGATCTCGCACAAGGGCAACGAAGGAATCTTCAAGGAAGTCACCTCGCGCAGGGCCGCACTAAAACCCGACTTGCTCACCGCGAGCGGCAAAACCCTCAAGTTCCGCGGCGTCGATGACACCCTAGTGCTAAAAGACAAGTCCATGGAAGTGGTGATCTATCACGTCAAGGACAACACTCACTCGCCGCTGCTGCTGATGGCGTACGTACCGCGCGACAAAATTCTTGTCCAAGGCGATCTGATTGACGTTGGCTGGACGCAACACCCTTGG
>Ga0068860_100002295_pt1 | contig 20100 bp, 19 predicted proteins | sample KBSSwiS32_FD_66597 | JGI IMG/M metagenome (GOLD analysis project Ga0068860, IMG submission 66597) | Switchgrass rhizosphere microbial communities from Kellogg Biological Station, Michigan, USA - KBS Switchgrass S3-2 | ecosystem: Host-associated > Plants > Roots > Rhizosphere > Soil ...
CTGAATCAACGGCCAGCACATTCATTGTCGCGACGGAAATCGGCATTCTTCACCGCTTGCGGAAGGCGAATCCAACGAAGACGTTCATCCCGGCGAGCGACCGGGCACAATGCGCCTACATGAAGGTCACGACGCTTCCCAAGGTGCTGCGGTCGCTCGAGACTCTCGAGCATCACATCACGGTCCGGGGCGACGTCGCCGCGCGGGCGCGACGCGCGATCGAGCGAATGGTGGCGATCGGAGGTCAGACGCCACTCTCGCCTGATCCTGCATCCACTCAGGACCCGGGTGAGTGATACAGGCCCGGGTAGAGGAGCATGAGATGACGACGCCAACCCCCAACCCGTCCTCGTCGGGTGAACCATTCCGCGCCCCTCGGACGGTAACACCGCTGTCGGTCCCGGCACTCAACTATGACCGGCTCCGGTTTCCGCTGACACACGACCAGCTCTCATCGCTCGTGCGAGGAGCGCTCGAGGAGGACCAGGCGTTCAACGACGTCACGACGATCGCCACGGTCCTCTCATCGCGCCGCGCCCGTGCGTCGCTGGTCGCGCGCCAGTCTGGGTGTATCGCCGGCGTCTCGCTCGCGCTCGAGGCCTTTCGTCTGCTCGACCCGAAGATCTCCATGCGCGTGGACAGCGAGGACGGCACGCGCGTCGAGAAGGGCGACACGGTCATCTACATGACCGGGCATGCGCGGGCGCTGCTCTCCGCGGAGCGCACGGCGCTGAATTTCATGCAGCGCCTGTCCGGCATCTCGACGTTGACCGCCAAGTACGTCGACGCGGTGAAAGGAACGCGCGCGCGGATTTTGGACACCCGCAAGACGACACCGGGCTGGCGCCGTCTCGAGAAGTACGCCGTGCGCGCCGGTGGTGGTGTGAACCACCGACTCGACCTCGCGCGGGCGGTCCTGATCAAGGACAACCATCTCAAGGCCGTCGACGGCGACGTCGGTGTTGCCGTTCGTCGCGTTCGCGAGCTCGCCCCTCCTGGCGCGAAGATCGAGGTCGAGTGCGACTCCATCGAGCAGGTGAAGGCTGCGATCGACGCCGGCGCCGATGAGGTGCTCGTGGACAACATGCCGGTGGAGACGATTCGCGAGGCGGTCCACCTCGCGCGCGGAAAGGCGAGCGTGGAAGCCTCCGGTGGGGTCACCCTGGACACGGTGCGGGCGATCGCGGAGACGGGCGTGGACTACATCTCGGTCGGGGCGCTCACGCACTCTCCGCCGGCCATGAATCTGGCGCTGGATTTCGACTAGCACACGACGGCGAGACCTAACGCGGATTTGACACCGATGACGCCGATGTTCGCGGATTTGTCCCGCGAGCAGTGACGCCTCCGATGGCACGTCCGGTCTCTCATCCTTCTTTTTTTATCAACGACCCCCGGGACGCCCAGCGCCTCCCGGGGTCGTTCCATTCTCAATTCCGGCTCGTTGCAAGCGGAGGCATCGGTGCCGTTGAGCGATCCGTCGGATCCGCTGGCTCCGTCAGATCCGTTTCCCCTTTGTCTCTGGGCCCGCGGCCCTCTCGGGTCCGGCAGGTAACAGTCCGGCATCTACGACGAGGGGGGTGTTCGGATGCTTCGGGTGCCCCGGATGAGCCGGATCGCTCCGGGACTCGTCTCACGCGGTAGCGCAACGAGCCGGGATCTTTGGTGAACGGCCCGCTGACACTACGGGCTACCGGACTTCGACGTCCACTCCATGCGCCACTGCTTCACGACCCATCCCGAGTCGGACCGCTCGACGCTGAACGTGTAACCACCCGAGCTGTAGCCGTCATAGTTGTACCCGGCGGCCGCCTCGGCGCGGTCGCCGGCGGAGAGATCGATCGCGCCGACCGTGTACAGCAGCGCGCGGCCGGCGACGGAACGACCCGGCGCGTTAGGCGTGAAGGTGCAGGTCGACGCCCGGCGTGCCGGGGTGCGCGGTGTCGTCAGCCGACGGACCATCCCCTCCGACGGGTCGGAACGATCCTGCGACTTCGACGCCTTCTTGAAATCGTCGGTCGAGAGGCCCAGGCAGAATGCCGACGCGAGCGTCGAGAAGCCCGCACGGTCCTTGTCCAGCAGGTTGTGGAAGACGACTTCACGAATCGAGTCGAGGACCGGCGACTGCGGCACCAGCGCGGGACGGGTGGCAGAAGCGGCTGCGACCGGCGCGGTGGCTCGGGAGGCGGTCGTGTCGGCCGGCTTGGGAGGCGTGAGAACCTTGGCTTTGCTGGCTGTCTGAGCGCCGAGGGCTGCAGACGCGAGGCTGATGCCGGCGGCTGCCGTCATGAGGCAATGCCAGCGGGGGGTTAGGCGACCATGCATCGGCGACTACCTGAGAAGGGAAGCGTGCTCGGCCACATCTACCGGAAGCACGTCGCGGGGGCGGAGAAATCTCCGCCCCCGCGGTGCATGCAGGATGCTGTCGGGCTGACCTTCATTCAAGGTGTTCGGTCACATTCTCGGACGCCCTGAGCACGCGGCAACATTATCGTCCCTCGGCGGCGTGGAAGTTCGATATGTTGGGGCGTGACCAGCGACGCAACGCCACCTGCCCGGACGAATCGCCCACCGACCCCGCAGGACGATGAGCGCTCTGGACCGCAGTCGGAACTTTGCGACGTGTGCGGATCGGACCGGCTGATCTGGCGAAGCTGCAAGCTCATCTGTACCAATTGTCGATCGATTCTCAAGAGTTGCGCAGACCTGTGATCGACTGGCGACCGGCGACTACGTAAAGTTCAATGCTCTACCGAGAGCTTAGTCCCGCTCCGGCGCTCGCGCCTTACGTCCGGTGCTATTGGACCCTCAGCGCAGACGCGACGGGTGATGCGAGCCCACAGCGTGTCCTGCCCGATGGGTGCGTCGAGATGATCATCAACCTCGGCGCGCGGTTCATCCGCCACGACGAGGTTGGCCGAACGGACCACCAGCCGCTCGAGCTGGTCGTCGGCCCGACGACCCGGCATATGTCCATCGCCCCGACGGGGCCGATTCGACTGGTCGGCGTTCGCTTTACTCCCGGTGGCGCCGTGCCGTTTCTGTCCGTCGCGCCACAGGAGGTTCGCGATGTTGCCCCGTCCCTCGCCGACGTGGCATCGCCGCTGATCGGCGCCGTCTTGGAACGACTGGCGGCCGCGGCGGCGGGAGCCGAGGGCGGGGTGCTCGACGCCGCGTTAGGCGCGACGCTCGCCCGCGCGCGACGCCGGACTGACGATCGGGTGCTGGCGTCGGTGCGTGCGGCGAGGGCCGCAGATCGACCGCTCCGCGTGGATGCCCTCATGTCGCTTACCGGGCTTGGCGCGCGGCAGCTCGAGCGGGCCTTTCGCGACCACGTTGGATTCGGGCCCAAGACGCTCTGCCGATTGGTGCGCTTCCAGCGCGTCGTTCGCTCCATCGAGCCGGCGATGAGGCCGTCCTGGGCGCGATTGGCTGCCCAGCATGGCTACGCCGACCAGTCGCACCTCGCTCGGGAGTTCCGTGAGTTTGCCGGCACGACCCTCACGAGTTACGTGCGCGAGCTCCATCCCATGTCGGATCACTTTCACGACGCACCAGGCATCGACGACTCGCCGCTCGGCTGACGTTGGCGGTGTGATGTCGGATTTCTTCAAGACGAGTGGGTTGTACGGTCGCTAAGGTTACGCGGACCTTCATTCACGTCGACAACGAGAGTGGACGCATGCGTCACGAGCTTTTCGTCATCCCGCTTGCCGTGTTCGTGGCGTTCGGCGGAGGTCGCCGCGCACTACCGGTACCACCGCTGTCCGCCGTCTCGTTCATGACCGGCTGCTGGACCGGCCCGTCGCCGAACGGTGCGACCATCGAGGAGCACTATTCGGCCGCCTCGGAGAATCTGTTGATCGGCATGACCCGATATGTGCGCAACGGTCGCGTGGTCGACTTCGAGTTCACCACCGTGGAGCGGACGGAGTCGACGTTCGTCATGACGCCCCGACCGAAGGGTGTGAAGTCGGATTCGTTCCCGCTGAAGGATGCGTCGGACAACCGCGCGACGTGGGAAAACCTCAAGCACGACTTCCCACAGCGCATCATCTACCGGCGCGGCGCCGACGGCTCGCTCGTCGCCCGGATCGAGGGAACGACGCCCGCCGGCGAGCGGCACGTCGAGTGGACCATGCACCCGTGCGGCAATCGTTAGGCATCCGCTAGGCGCCGACGCCTAGCGGCGAGCGCGACGCGCGGGCGAGCTGCGCGGGTAGACCGGCGGGATCCGTCGTCGGCTCCTCGCAGAGATACTGGCGACACACGTACGCTGTCGCGTGACCGTCACGCGCCGGCTTGTCGGCGAGGAGTGCGATCGCGGCGGCACCGTCACCGTTCGGTGCCCCACCGGCCAACACGAGTGACGGGGCGTATGCGCTTCCGACCGCCTGCGCCAGCGCACGAAAATCATCCTCGGCCGGATTCCCCGCGAGGGCAACTTCGACCGCCCCGTGCACGGCCATGTCGGCTGCGCCGAGGAGGTGTCCAAACGCCGGCGCATAACGAGCGAGCGATTCGCTCAGCGACTCGAGTATCCGCATTGCCCTCTCGCGGCGCGTGGTATCTCCGAGCAGCTCGGCCAGGCGGAGTAGCAGGTCTACCGCGAGCGACGTGCCTGACGGGACGGCGTTGTCGGTGAAGTCCCGCGGGCGTGTGAGGAGCGCTTCCTGGTCGCTCGCGGTGTCGAAGTATGCCCCGATGCGATCGTCCCAGAACCAGGCATCGACCGCGTCCGCGATCGCTCGCGCCGCATCGAGCCACCGGTCATCGAAGGTGAGCCCGTAGAGGTCGAGGAACCCGAGCGCCACGGCCGCGTGGTCGTCGAGGTACCCGGGGATCCGGGTGACGCCACCGGTGTGCGACCGCATCACGCGACCGTCTCTGACCATCTCGCGCAGCAGAAATTCGCCGTTTCGCACGGCGAGCGCGCGGTAGTCATCACGCCCGAACGCGCGAGCGGCTTCCGCGATGCCGCGGATCATGAGGCCGTTCCATGCCGCGAGAATCTTCTCGTCCCGACCGGGCCGCTCACGCGCCGCTCGTCGCGACAGCAGGACAGCGCGGGCGTGCGCAACGGCTTCCGCCACCTCATCGACGCTGATACCCGCGCGCGCCGCGACAACCGCTGGATTGTTGGGCACGTGGAGGATGTATCGCCCTTCGAAGTTCGGTTCCTCCGCGGCACCCCAATACGCGGTGACCACCGCCTTTGCCTCGCCTAACGCCCTATCGAGCTCGTCGCGTGTCCAGACGTAGAATGTCCCTTCATGGCCCTCGCTATCCGCGTCGAGCGAGGAGAAGAATCCGCCGCCCGGCGCGGTCATCTCGCGCGCGACCCAGTCGATCGTCTCCTCGGTCACCCGGCGGATTTCCGGGTCCTGGGTTGCCTGCCACAGGTGCGCGCCGATCCGCGAGAGCAGGGCGTTATCGTACAACATCTTTTCGAAATGGGGCACGGTCCATGTCGCATCCACCGCATAACGATGGAAGCCGCCAGCGAGCTGATCGTAGATCCCGCCGCGCGCCATCTTGCGGAACGACGCCGTGACCATCTCGAGTGGGTAGTCGGTGCCGGTGCGTCGCCCGTAGCGCAACAGGAAGTCCAGCACCATCGGCTGCGGAAACTTCGGCGCGTCCTCGAAGCCGCCGTTCCGGGCGTCGTACCGCTGCGCGATCGCTCGATAGGCACGGTCGAGGGTCGTCGCCGTGAGCGCGCCCGTGGAGGCCATCACGGCTGCGGCGTTCGCGTAGAGCTCGCGCATCTTCGCCGCGGTCTCCTCGACTCCGCTCCGACGCGAGCGATAGGCGTCGGCGACGGCCCGAAGCACGCGGCGGAACGACGGCATGCCGTGTCGATCTTCCGGCGGGAAGTACGTGCCGGTATAGAACGGCGCCATATCGGGCATGAGGAACACGGTCATCGGCCAGCCGCCATGGCCCGTCATGGCCTGCGTCGCTTGCATGTAGATGCTGTCGAGGTCTGGCCGCTCTTCGCGGTCGACCTTGATGTTCACGAACAATTCGTTCATGAGCCGCGCGGTCTCTTCGTCCTCGAAGGACTCATGCGCCATGACGTGGCACCAGTGACACGCCGCGTAGCCGATGCTCAGGAGTATGGGCTTGTCCTCGCGCCGCGCTCGCTCGAGTGCTTCGTTTCCCCACGGATACCAATCCACCGGATTTTCGGCGTGCTGGGTGAGGTAGGGGCTGGTTTCGTTGGCGAGACGGTTTGACATACCGGGGACGGGCGACGGGGGACGGACAACAGGCGGCTGGCGACAGGCGACAGGCGACCGGAAACAGCGGGGGAAAAAACGTGCATGACGCGCACCAGCGCGGGCATCCAGCCTCGTATGCCCGGTGCTATGACAGCGCCTCAGCCGACGGCTTCGTCGATGATCACGCGGTGCATCGTTCGGCCGAGCCTAACGCGGACGCGACCCAGCAGGATGAGCGCGACCGCGGCGAGCCCCACGACGATACCCCACCACAGGCCCACAGCGCCCCCGCCTAACCGAAACGCCAGGACCCAGCTCACCGGTAAGCCGATGAGCCAGAAACCTACGACGTTGATGATCGCCGGCGCGTGGGTGTCGCCGATCCCTCGCAGCACACCGGCCGCTACGGCCTGAATGCCGTCAAAGACCTGAAACACCCCAGCGATCGGAATCAGCATGGCCGCCAGGACGATGACATCGGCATTGCCCGTGTACAATCGCGCGAGCACGGTGGGAAAGAAATGGAAGCCGAGTGCGCTCGCGCACATGAACGACGCGCCGATGAAGATGCCGGCCACCGCCGACCGTCTCGCCTGTTCTTCATTCCCGGCGCCGATCGCGTGACCCACCAGCACGGCCGTCGCCGTGGAGACGCCAAGTGGCACCATGAACGTGAACGACGCGAGATTGATCGCGATCTGATGCGCCGCCATCTGAGTCGTGCCGAGCACGCCCATGAGCAGCGCCGCGGCCGCGAACGCGCCGTATTCCAGCAGGTATTGCACCCCAATCGGGAGCCCGAGCCGCAACATCCGGCGGAGCGGTTCGATCGCAAGCGTTTCAGGGCGCCACGGCGTTAGGTGGTGCCAGACCTGCCGCCCCGAGATCGACAGCACCGCGAGCGCCATGGCCCAACGGCTCACACTCGTCGCGATCGACGATCCGGCAACCCCCAGCGCCGGCGACCCGAGGTTGCCGTAGATGAATACCCAGTTCAACCCGGCGTTGAGAAGGTTCGCGAGCAGCACGGTCCACAACACCGGCGCCACGCGATGCATCGCCTGAAGCGATTGGCGAAACACGATGAACGCGTAGAACGGGAACACGCCGGGAATCGCGATGCGCACGTAGCTCGCCGCATCGGGAACGACTTCCGGCGGCTGCTTGAGCGCGACGAGCACCCATTCGACCGGCACGAACGTCGCGCACGTGAAGATCGTGAGCGCGAGCGCCAGCACGAGCCCGCGTTGCAGCGCTCGCGAGATCGCCTCCTCGTCGCGCGCTCCCACCGCCTGGGCGATGACCGGGTCGAGGGCCATGAGCGTGCCCTGCCCGAAAATTCCGGCGATGAAGAAGTAGAGATTGCCCAGGGCCACGGCGGCGAGCGCCGCGGGCGATAGGTGACCTACCATGATCGTGTCGACGACGCCCATGGCCATGATTCCGAGCTGCACCGCGGCGACGGGCACCGCGAGCCGCAGCATGGCACGGAGGTCTGATGACGTGAGGAGAACCATGGTCGGGAAATCTGTAGTCCTTCGTTAGTCTTTAGTCGGTAGCCATCAGCCATCAGTTATCAGCTCAAACCGCGAAGGTCGATTCCCGATTCCCAATTCCCGATTCCCGATGACCGACCTGGACCAGTACCTCGACAAGCACGATCGACGCATCCACGATGAGCTGTTCGACCTGCTGCGGATCCCGAGCGTGAGCGCTCGCTCCGAGCACGCCGCCGATGTCCGCCGCACTGCGGAGTGGCTGCGTGACGCGCTCACGAAGATTGGCTTCGACGCATCGATCCAGCCCACGTCGGGTCACCCGATCGTCCTCGGCGAGTGGCGCGGTGCGCCGGGCGCCCCGACCATCCTCATCTACGGGCATTACGATGTGCAGCCCGTCGAGCCGCTCGAGCTATGGGAGTCGCCACCCTTCGAGCCGACGATCCGAGACGGTCGCATCTACGCCCGCGGGGCCACAGACGACAAGGGACAGCTCTTCCTGCACGTGAAGGCGCTCGAGGCGCACCTGGCGGTTCGAGGCAAGCTTCCGATCAACGTGATCGTGCTTGCGGAAGGGGAAGAGGAGGTCGGGAGCGAGAACCTCGAGCGGTTCGTCGAGGAAAACGCCAAGCGGCTCGCGGCGGATGCGGTCGTGATCTCGGACTCGGCGATGTTCGCGCCCGGGCAGCCATCGATCGTGTCGTCGCTGCGCGGGCTCGCGTACTTCCAGATCAATGTCACCGGTCCGAGCGTCGATCTGCACTCCGGGAGCTATGGGGGCGCCGTCGTGAATCCCGCGACCGCACTGGCGCGCATCATCGCGACGTTTCATGACGAGCACACACACACCATTGCGATCCCTGGTTTCTACGATGCCGTGCGGGACTGGGGCGACGAGGCACGCGCGGCGATTCGACGGCTTCCGTTCGACGAGGGGGTGTTTCAGCAGCAGACCGGCGTGCCCGCCCTTGGCGGCGAGAAAGGGTACTCGACGCTCGAGCGCATCTGGACTCGTCCGACGTGTGAGGTGAACGGCCTGCTCAGCGGCTACACCGGCGAAGGCGCGAAGACGGTCCTGCCTTCGAAGGCGATGGCGAAGGTCAGCTGCCGTCTCGTTCCGGATCAGCAGCCTGAGGAGATCGAACGACTGATGATGGCGCACGTAAAGCGTGTTGCGCCAAACGGTGTGACGGTGACGGTGGAAAACCTGAGTGGCGGACGGCCGTGGCGCGCGGAGCTGGATGGCGCGGTGTTCGACGCCGCGCGTCGCGCGCTCACGGCGGCGTTCGGTCGTGAGCCCGTGATCGTTGGGGAAGGGGGATCGATTCCGGTGGTCGGCGACTTCCAGCGCATTCTGGGCACGCCGGTGCTCCTCATGGGGTTCGGGCTACCGGGCGAGAACGCGCACGCGCCTAACGAATGGATCAGCGATGAGAATTTCGTGAAGGGTGCCAAGGCGGTGGCCGCGTTCTGGGATCAGCTCGCGGCAGGGTAGGACCTGGCGCTGTTTGCTGTCCGCGACCGGCATCCCTTGCCGGGGCTGTCTTTGTCGGGAACGGGAAATGTCCACCGTCGCGGACAGAATGGCGATAAGGTAGAGTCCGTGATGTTATGTATCAGATTTGATATCAACAACTTAGATCAGCCTGTTAGCGGCGCCATCGTCGGCACCGGTCCTGCCTTTCTCACGGGCGTGGTTCTCAACGCCTACAGTCAGAAAGAGAGAGGGAGGATAGATGAAACGCCTCGTACTTCGCACGTCGGTAATCGGCCTCGCCGCGAGTCTCGGCGCCCTTCCGCTTGCCGCGCAACAGGCCAAACCGACGGTGTTCGACGTGTCGCCGTACGCCGGCTACATGATGTTCGGCAAGATGATCGAGGGGCCGATCGGCACGAGTGTGTCCTCCGGCAGCGGCCCCGTGTACGGCGCCCAGATGAGCCTAACGATGGCGAAAAACGTCGCGCTGTACGGCAACGTGGGCTACTCCAGCACGGACCTGAAGGTCGGGGTCCCGATCATCGGGGGGCTCGATGTCGGCTCGAGCAAGGCGCTCCTCTACGACGGCGGTGTGGAGCTCAAAATTCCTCTTCAATCTGCGCCCACAGTGACTCCGTTCGTGCAGGGCGGTATTGGCGCGATGCGCTACGAGGTCTCGTCGAGTTTCCTCAACACGAACGCGACCAACGTCGCGTACAACTTCGGCGGTGGCGTCGACGTGAAGCTCAGCCCGAACTTCGGCGTCAAGCTCATGGCCAAGGACTACCTCGGCAAGTTCGACTTCAAGGAAGCGACGTCGTTCAACCTGAACGGCAAGACCATGAACAACGTCGCGCTGACCCTCGGCGTGCACTTCGGCTTCTAGCGTCGCGAATCAGTCCACGTGACCGCGCTCGCCGAGCGCGAGTTAGGCGGGGTAACCAATGATCGGTGCGGCCCGTGACCGAACGGTTGCGGGCCGCATGCACGACCAACCTCTGAGCGAACTTCACTTCGAGGTACGACGATGCGCCATTTGACTGCCGGGCTGCTCTTCGCGGCGCTGGCTGCCTGTTCGAGCAACAAGTCCGCCGACATCACGGCGGCCTCGCGCAACAACCACACGGTTTCCCAGCAGGAGCTCGGCAGATCGTTCGCGATGAAGGTCGGTGAATCGGTCACGGTGGGAGATCTTCGTCTCACCTTCCGGAGCGTCGAAGGCGATTCGCGGTGCCCCACCGACGTCGTATGTGTCTGGGCGGGCGACGGCGAGATCGCACTCAAAATCGAGCAGGGGAGCAAGGCCGCGGTGGCGGCGCTTCACACGACCCTCGAGCCGAAGAAGACCGAGTGGGATGGCTACACGATTGCGCTCGTGAACCTTGTGCCGGAGCGTAAAGCGAACACGGGGATCGACTCCGCGGACTATCGTGCCGAGATCCTCGTGACGCGATAGCGGTCCGCTGCCGGCGACGGATCCGGTCTTCTCAGGGCGTGACAATGGAGCGGCATATCGCGGCGACGGGAGCCATATTTCGGGCTTGCCATCGGCACCGCGCCGAGCGGCCAAGCCGATTCCCTCATCACGACGCATGCGCGCCCTCGTTGCACTGCTCGCCGTTTCGCACGTCTCCGACCCCGGTACCGTCTACAGTGGCCGGGAGAAGAAGCTCGACGTCCCGCCTCCGCGCGTCGAAGCCGATGTCGCCATCGACGGCGAGCTCACCGAGGCGGTGTGGTCGCAGGCGGTAGTACTGACGGGGTTCTCGCAATTCCAGCCGGTGGACGGTCTGCCCGCGACCGACTCGACGCAGGTGCTGGTGTGGTATTCACCGACGGCGATCCACTTCGGTGTCCGCGCGTATGAAGCCCATGGGCTCGTGAACGCGCACCTGCTCGACCGCGACAAGATCTTCACTGACGAGAACGTCCAGATCCTGCTCGGCACGTTCAACGACGGTCGCCAGGCCATGGTGTTCGCGGTGAACCCGTTAGGCGTGCAGGCGGACGGCACCTTGAACGAAGGGACCGGCAGCAGGGGCGGCGGTGCATTCGGCAGTGCGCAGTCCGCCCGCGAGCAGGCGGACCTGAGCGCGAACTTCGTGTTCGAGTCCAAGGGCCACGTGACGCCGTTCGGGTATCAGGTCGAGATTCGCATTCCGTTCAAGAGCCTGCGCTATCAGTCGAAGGACGTGCAGGACTGGGGCATCAACGTGGTCAGGCAGGTACAGCACTCGGGACAGGAAGACAGTTGGGCACCCGCCAGTCGCGCCGGCGCATCGTTTCTCGGCCAGTCAGGACGGTTGATCGGCCTCAAGGATCTGCGTCGGGGGCTCGTCGTGGACGTCATTCCCGAGGTGGTCACGCGCAGCAACGGCGCCGAGGCGTCGGACGGGCGATGGGACTACACGCGCGAGGGGCCGGAGGTCGGAGGCAACGTCCGCTGGGGCATTACGAATAACCTCACGTTCAACGGGACCGTGAATCCGGACTTCGCGCAGGTCGAGGCGGACGTCGCGGCGATCAGTTACGATCCGCGCGCGGCGGTCTCATACCCCGAACGACGCCCGTTCTTTCTCGAAGGGCTCGAGAACTTCTCGACGCCGACGAACCTCGTGTACACGCGACAAATCGTGAAGCCGGATGGGGCGGCGAAGCTGACCGGCAAGGTCGCGGGTACCAACATCGCGTTTCTCTCGGCGCTCGACGACCCCACCACCTCGATCAACTGGACGAACCCCGACACTCGGTCGAACGCGAACCGACCGCTCTACAACATCCTCCGCGCGACCCGTGACCTGGGCGGCCAGTCGCGGCTGGGCCTTGTTTACACCGACAAGATCGACGGCCAGTACTCAAATCGCGTTCTCGGACTCGACGGCCGGTTCCTGTTCGACAAGATCTACACGGTTCGCGCACAGGCGGGTGGAAGCTCCACGCGCCTGGTCGGAGAAACGTCGAACGCGCCGCTCTGGAACACGAGCGTCGATCGCAACGGACGGAACTTCGGACTCACGTACTCGATCGCCGCCACGGATCCGGATTTCCGGGCGGACGCGGGCTTCCTCTCACGCGTCGGCCTGGTGAATACTGGTCTCAATCACCGCTTCAATTTCTTCGGCAAGCCGGGCGGGCTCGTACAGAACACGCAGCTGCAGGTCAACTACATGCTGACGTGGCAGTACGACCAGTTCATGCATGGGAAGTCCTACCAGGACGGCAAGCTGCACTTCAACGAGAACACGACGTTCCGCGGTGGCTGGCGAGGCGGCGCCTCGGTGCTCATCGAGAAATTCGGCTTCGACGACGCCTTCTACAGTGGCTATCGACTGCTCGAGCCCACGGCCGCCGGATTCGACACGATTCCATTCACGGGCGTTGGGCGCCTCAACAACCTGGATTTCGTCCTGTCGTTAGGCACGCCGCAGTTCAAGCGGTTCGCGTTCGACCTGTTCTACATCTGGGGCCAGGACGAAAACTTCTACGAGTGGTCGTCGGCGCATATCCTGAACTTCACGGGCAACCTGAGCCTCCGCCCGATCGACAAGCTTCGCATCGATGCGACGTACCAGCACATCGAGTACAACCGAAAGACGGACGGCAGTACGGTCGGCATCAGGAAGATCCCGCGGCTCAAGGTCGAGTATCAGATCGCGCGTCCGATGTTCTTTCGCGTCGTGGGTCAGTACGACGCCGAGCAGCAGGATACGCTCTACGATGACTCTCGGACGAACTACGCGATCGTCAGGCAGCAGGCGGACGGCAGCTTCGCTCGCGATGTCGGGTTCTCGCGGAACGATCTGCGGGTCGACTGGCTGTTTTCCTACACGCCGATCCCGGGGACAGTCCTGTTTGCCGGATACGGTGGCTCGTACGAGGGGCCGGAGCATCTGCGTTTCCGCGGGATGGAGCGCACGGTGGACGCGTTTTTCATCAAGCTCAGTTATTTGTTCCGTTTGTAGCTGAGCGGTCGGGAGTCGTTAGCGAGCAGTTCCGATTCCCGATTCCCGATTCCCGATCCCCAGCTCGCGGTGGTTGAACGTCGCGTATCCGACGATGATTCCCAGAATCGCGCCGGGTGTCATGATCTGCCAGTAATACGCTGGCTGACCTCCCGCGACCTGCAGCAGCGACACGCAGAACGCCAGCGCGAGCCCCACCGCCATTCCGAACACTATCGCGAGTGGGAGTGAGCTCGTCTTCCGGGCGAACCAGCCGATCAACAGACCTGTGATCAAGCCTTTCACCGTCGATCCGATCACGATCCCGACGATGCCGGCGCGCACGTTAGGGTCGTCGCCGGCCGAAACGAGGGCGGAAAGACCGTCGGGAATTCCGAGGAGGCCGCCGAGGAGCATGCCGAAAACGGGCTTTTTCATAGTTCGAGTGGAGTTATGAAAGGGAATCGGGAATCGGGAATCGGGAATCGAGAGACTCTCCCATCCCATTCAACGTGGCAGGTGGACTCCTTTAACGGCCGAACACCGCGAGGAACGTCAGGCGCATGAGCAGGTACGCGAGCACCAGCAGAATCGGCGTACTGTGGCGGATAGCCAGGCGTCGGGTGCGCTCGAAGAGGTTCTCCTTGTACGCAGTCACTCGATCTCCGGCGCGGAACGCAGCCACGTCGCGCGCGAGCGCGGTTACATCGGGATAACGTTCGCCCGGCTCAGGCGCCATCGCTCGGCGTATGATCGCGCGGAGCGGCCGCGAAACGTCTCCCAACGCATCAGGACGCGCCGCAACACCGTCGGCCACGGTCAGGTCGCGCAGAATCGCACCGATCGCGTAGACATCGGCGCGCGCATCGACCAGCGACGGATCACCGGCGGCCTGTTCGGGCGCCATGTATCCCGGAGTTCCGAGCACGACCCCGTGTCCCGTCGACGGCTCCGCGGCGTCGTCGGTGCCGGGCACGGCGTCGATACCTAACGAGGACGCGGCGTCGCCCACGACCTTCGCCACGCCCCAATCCATCACGAGGACCTCGCCGAACGGACCGACCATCACGTTCTGCGGCTTGAGGTCCCGGTGGATGACGCCGTGCGCGTGCGCGAACGCCACCGCCTCGCAGACTCGCTCGACGATCCGCAGTCGTTCGGCGAGACCGATCGCGGACAACTCGTGGAGAGGAGCGCCGCGGACGAGCTTCATCGCGTAGAACACGCGGCCATCCAGTAACGTGCCCACGTCGTGCACCGGCACGATCCCGGGATGCTCGAGCCGTGCCAGCGTGCGCGCTTCACGCATCATGCGGGCGGCGATGTCCGGTGCGCCCTCGGGAAGCCTAACGACTTTGAGCGCGATCTCCCGACCCAGCTCGCGATCACGCGCGCGGTAAACGGTCCCCATGCCGCCCTGACCGATACGATCCACGATCTCGTACTTCGTGCCGGTGAGATCGGGTGCATCCGCGGCATCTCGCAGCCGGCGCAGCGCGCTGTCCGACATGGTGCTCATGCGGGCCGCGATGTTGGATCGCTGCCAAGAAGCTCGCGGGCTTCGAGCCTGAACTCCTCGTCGGTGGCGCAGAGTGCCCGGAGGCGCTCGAGCACGAGACGGCGAAGCTCACGCCGTGCGAACGCCAGGTAGTTCGTCACCTGCGTGACCGGGATCGCGAGCTCGGATGCGAGCTGCGCATAGGTCGGTCGAGCGTCAGGGTGATCGTCCAGATCGTAGCGTTGAAATACGGCGAACTGCGTCGTCTTGCCCGCGGCCTCGCAGGACGCCCGCAGCGCGGCGACCGCATCCGAGAAGAGGCCGCGGACCCATTCCTGACGAAACAGATCGTCCTCGTCGGTGCCCACGAGACCCGCCGCATCGGTGCCGTTCGCCGCGGGATGCATCGAGAGCTCGTGCTCCGCGGCCGAGAAATCGATGGGGACGAATGACACGTCGCCACCTCGCTTGAGACGTCCGCGCGCCTTGATCTCGTTCGCCACGAAGCCATCGAGGCACAGGCGAAGGAATGTGCGAAAGCGGGCCCGCGCTGGCTCGAAACGCCCGAGTGAGCCCTTCTCGAACGCGCGCGCGAAGAACTCCTGCGTCAGGTCTGCCGCGTCCTCACGGTCGCGACGCCATTTGATCCGGACGTATTTGTACACTGGGCGCCAGTACGCCGACACGAGCGCGTCGAAGGCGACGCGACGGGTGTGGACGTCCGGGCTTGCAATGCCGGCGACGACGGAGTGACGCGTAGCAGGGAACGATCCCACGGCGAGGGACGGCGAGAGAAAGCGATGGGACTCGGAAGGCAGAGGGACATCGTAGGGAGCGAGACCGCGACGCGTCAATACGACGAGCACGCGGCGGGTGCGTTTGGTCGGCGCACCAGACGCCGGCAGATCGTTGCGGCAAACGCATCTCTCGAGACGCGTGTCGCCTCGGACGCCGGGCGGCCCGTGATTGCGCTGAGCTCGCGGGTCAGCGAGCGCGGGGATGAGCAGCCCACCAACAGCGCTGCCTCGCCCACGCGGACGCTTCCTCCGGCGAGCAGGTGGAACGCGGCGTTCACGCGAGCGCAGGACAGCAGCGTTCGCGCCGGGGAGAGCCCGGCGCGCGCCAGCCACCGGTCGAGCGAGCGTCGAGTCATTCGCGCCGCCGCCGCCAAATCAGAAACCGATCGTACCTGCTCCGGGTGAGTGAATGCCGTCTGAATGGCCGCACCAATCGGAAGGGGAAGAGCCCGCAGCGGGGGATCGAGCGCGTTCGCGAGGTCGCCCCATCCGCACTTGGCGACGGCTCGATGAATTACGCCGGCCAGCGCATCGAGGGAGTCATCGACCCCACGAATCACGATCTCCGGCGCGCCCGAACGAACGAGCGCCTGCACGACCCGAATCGCGGACGCCGTCACCGAGACGTATCCGATGACCGGGATGGACGGCACGAGGGTCATCGCCTGGGTGAGTATGCTCAGTCGGCTCTGCGCGCGGTGATCGCCGCCAGCGCACGGGTCGACGATCGCGACGTCGCACCGTCGACGCTGCAGGTCGGACACGAGGGCGCCCCACGTGATCGCGTTGCTGACGCAATGCGGTGGCGGGAACGCGTGCTGGACGTGCGCGAGCGCTTGCGGTGAGAGGTAGCAGCGGATGATCACGCGTGCACTCGAATCGGGCACGCGATGATACGCGGGTGGCTTCAGCTCACCGACATCGATTCATTGCATCCGCGGTCGAACGAGTGCTCCTGAACCGCCGCGGTACCGAAGACGAATCACCAGCGCGAGTCCGACTCTCGCTCCTCGTCCTCGTCGTCCTTGAGATCCTGATCCGGCGTCCAGTTCACCGCGAAGTCGTGCGGCTCCTCGATCGCTTCGCCGCCACCATCCTCCGACTGCAATGGCGCTTCCGCGTCGAGAATCCGTCGAGCCTCATCGGCGTCCTCACGGCGCACGGCGAGGCGCACGGGATAGAGCAGCGCCATCGACGGGATCATTCCGCCGGCGGTATCGCGCATGACGGCAGACGGAATGTTGTGTGCCTCGAGCACCAGGTGAGCCATCGTCGCTTCCACTTCGCTCGAGTATTTCCGAAGGACGATCACTGCATCGTCGCTCACGCGATTCCTCCACTGTCGTGGTCACGAATGGTCGTCCGGGACGCGCGCCCCTCAGAGGACGATAATCACCGTGCGCGCTGGTCGCGATGCTGCAGTCTGCTCTCGAAAACACGAAGGGCCCGGGCTGCTATGAGCCCGGGCCCTTACGGCGCGCCGATGGGCGGATCAGCGCCGATCAGCTTCGCTGCGCGATCGGGCTGAGGTCCGCTTCGGGGCGAAGCTTTCTATAGGCTTCGACAGCGTGCTGAAGGGCGAGCAGAGCAGAGGCTTCGAGCTCGTATTCGACGCCGAGCGATGTGAGCTTCGTCACATCGTGTGCTCTGAACTCACCAGAGGCGTCATCGCTCAGCGAGTGCCGGCGATTGTATTCCCGGCACGCGAGCCAGAGGTTGTTCGCCTTGTGCCACCAGTCGTCACGTCGCTCGCCGTTGACGCTCATGCAAGACGACTCGTACGACGCGGCAGCGCTGGTGAGCTGCTCGTCGCTCGCGGCGACGAGCCGGAGCGCGGCGACCTGCTCGGTCTCGTCGGTGTTCATCTCGATCAGCCGTGCATAACGACGATGCTGCCGACAGCACTCGGCGGCGGATCGGAAGAGGACATCGGCCTTGTCGCAAACCGTGGGATGGGAGCCGCTGGTGGCCGCGGGGCTGGTGGAACGGCTCTGCTTCGTTTTCGGCATCGGAGCGGTCGCGAAAGGAGGACTCGGTGGGTAGACCGGGGCGTTTGTGAGGGCGGCTGTCGAGATCGCGCCGCACCCACATGATAATCAGACGACACAGGCTCGCGCCGGGTCAATATACTGGAGCGGACTCTACAGTAATAGGGCGACGGGCGACGGGCGACGGGCGACTGGCGGCAGACGGCAGGCGGCCGTCTATTTCAGCTGCTCGTTGTGCTTGTAAACCAGGTCGTTGTACGTCGCGTAGCCACCGCGCCCGGCTTCCTGGGCGAAGGAATCCACCGTCTGGAGCAGTTGGGTGCTGAAGTAGCCAGGGACACTCTGCGGGTGCGACCCGTAAAACCCGCCGCCGAAATAGCTTCGGATGATCACGCTGCGCGCATTGTAGGGGAGCGTTCGGACGCTCGCCGCAAACGTGTCGAAGCTGCCCTCACGCATCAGATAGAACTCCACGTTCGATACGTAGAGCACCGACAACTTCTCGCCGCGTTCGGTGAGCACGCGGCCGATTTCCCGCAGCGCGTGCGGTCCGGCGAGGTTGCCGACGACCGGGATCACGAGATTTCTCGCCTCGAGCGACTTGAGGTACTGGAAATCGTCTTCGCTCGCGAGATAGTTCGCCTGTTTGCCGGTGAGATCGCGCTCGAGCAGCAGCTTTCGCAGGTTCGGGTAGTACTCCCGCGGCGCGCGGCCGAGGCTCGTGAACTTGAGGTCGAGCCCTCCGTCGAAGAACGCCTGCTGGATGTGGCTGATCGTCTCGAGCTCCGCCGGTGTCACGGGGATGCCATAGCGTCGCACCTTCGTCCGGACGACCCCTCGCGTCGTCTCGAACTGGTCCGGGTCGGGCGCACTCTTGTCGATGAAGTCGACGATCTCCGTGATGGTCCGCCGGTTCCACTTCGCCACGTCGTTAGGCACCGCGCGCCCCGTCAGCAGTGCCAGATACTCCACCCGATTCCGCGACATCTCGAACAGCGCCTTGAACAGGAGGTGTTGTAGGAGGTTGTCGCGGCGGATGTCGACGATGAACGCGACGCGCGGCCGGACCTGGGCCATGTACGAGAAGTTCTGATCGGGCCCGACGCCCACATACCCACCGCCGTTGACGCCGATCCGCCGCATGCCGCCGAGCACGTGCAGGTACGAGGACTCGTTGGAGATCAGATTGTCGGAGTCGAAGTAGCCACCGGGCTCCGAGACCCGCGCCACGAGCGCGGCAAACGCTGAATCGCTGAGGGCGGGTGCCGCATCCTGCGCCGCGGCGTACGCGATCGCACTGTCAGCGCGCTGTCGGGGTTCCGAGAGCGGAAGGAGCGCGAGCAGCGCGGCGCCAAGGAACGACTTCGTCAGCATGGAGCGGGCAGTCGAGTGGACGGCATCAGCGTACGGTGCGATTCAGAGTGCGAGCGTCATGCCGGCTGCGCGACGGCACGCAGGTAGGCGTCGAGAACAGTCTGGCCGAAGCAGGTGAGGATCACCCGCTCCATGACCGGCTCGGATTGCAGGAACGACCGAACCTCGCCGACCGCGATCGAGGCGGCTTCGCCGACGGGGTACCCATATACGCCGCAGCTGATCGCGGGGAACGCGATCGTCCGCACCCCATGCGCCATCGCCAGGCGGAGCGACTCGCGGTAGGCGGACGCGAGCAGCCCGGGCTCCCCGTGGGAGCCGCCGCGCCATATTGGGCCGACCGCGTGGATGACCCACCGAGCCGGCAGCCGATAGCCGCGAGTGATCTTCGCCTTACCCGTCTCGCAGCCGCCCAGCGTTCGGCACTCCGCGAGCAGTTCCGGACCGGCCGCGCGATGAATGGCGCCATCGACGCCCCCGCCGCCGAGCAGCGATGTGTTCGCTGCATTGACGATCGCGTCAACGGCAAGCGTCGTGATGTCGGCCTCGACGACTTCGATACGATTCATGCGGCCAGGATGAGATCGTTAGGCGTCGGCCGGCGACCGATCCCCACGTCGCAGCAACAGCAGCGCGAGCAGGATCGCCCCGCAGGTCACCCCAACGTCCGCGAGGTTGAAGGTCCAGAATCGCCAGCCGCCCACGCCGATGTCGATGAAGTCCACGACGCCGCGATACGTACCGCCAGGCGTGCGGAATCGATCCATCACGTTGCCGATTGCTCCGCCGGCGACGAGCGCGAGCGCGGCCGCCTGCAACCGGTCCTGCGCAGGCGTCGACCGGTACACGCTGCCCAGCGCGACGAGCACCGCGATGGCGAGCACGGTAAAGCCCACCCGGGAATGTTGTCCGAGCGAGAAGGAGAACGCCGCGTCCGGGTTGTAGGCGAGCGTCAGGCGAACCACATCACCCACGACGGGATGCGGGATGTGCTCCGGCACGAGATGCTCCTCGGCGAGCCGCTTGGTCGTACAGTCGGCGAAAACCAGAAGCAGGAGCAGCGGCCAGAACGCCTTCGCCTTTCTTGTCAGCATATGCGGACTCCGAGCGCGGTGACGATCACCGAAGGACGCGTGTCCAGCGATCGCACGACCCCGGAAAGGTAATGATGGAGCGAGCCGCTCATCGACCGGAAAGTGCGGGGATTCGGTTCACTTCCAAGCGGGCCGACCCGTTCGCGCTCGCACGGACGAGGATACCGCGCGACGTCGCCCGCACTGCCAGCACGTCTCCGGTCGCTAT
>Ga0068860_100002297_pt1 | contig 20098 bp, 13 predicted proteins | sample KBSSwiS32_FD_66597 | JGI IMG/M metagenome (GOLD analysis project Ga0068860, IMG submission 66597) | Switchgrass rhizosphere microbial communities from Kellogg Biological Station, Michigan, USA - KBS Switchgrass S3-2 | ecosystem: Host-associated > Plants > Roots > Rhizosphere > Soil ...
TCGAACAGCGCGTTGCCGAAGCGCAGCGCGAGCAGGTTCTGCACGGTCTCCTTGCCGAGATAATGATCGATGCGGAACGTCTGCCGTTCGTCGAACGCGTGGCCTACCGCATCATTGATCTTGCGCGCGCTGTGCAGGTCGCGGCCGATCGGTTTTTCGATGACCACGCGCGCGTTGCCGCCACTGAGGCCTTGTTCGCGCAGGCGTTCGCAGATGCCGGCGAACAGATCCGGGCCGGTCGCGAGATAAAACAAGCGCACACGGTCGGCCGGACCGTCGAGCAATGCCGCCAGGTCCTTCCAGCCGCCGGCGCTGGTGACATCGAGCGGGCGGTAGTCGACGAGCTTGAGGAATTCGTCGAGCGCCGCAAGCGCCGCCGTGTCACCTTTCACTCCCGCCAGCAGTTCGGCGCGGATGCGGCTGCGGTATTCGTCGCCGGAAAGCGCATCGCGCGCCGTGCCGATGATGCGGCTCTGCGCGACGATCTGCTCGTCGGCAAAACGCTGCAGCAGCGCCGGCAGCAGCTTGCGCCGTGCGAGGTCGCCGGTACCGCCGAAGATCACCAGATCGAAAGGAGCAAGAGGCAGGGCTTGTGAGGTCACGGTCGGGCCTGGCAGCAGAAGGGTTTTGGAACACATCGTCGAGATACCACTAGAATACCAGTTAATCGGCAACGAGGGCAAGCGGTCTGCCGCAATGCGCCCATGCGCGCTCGACGCAGCGTTATGGCGAGCTTGCACCCGTACCCTTCACGCACTGGTACTTGTGTGGTATTGTTCTGGTATGTCTACCAGTATTGCCCAGGAATACCAGCATCTCGACCGCGGCAAACCCGGCAACGAGCCGCACGCCTACGCCCGGCTGCGCCGCGCCATCCAGCAGTCGATCAAGTCCGGCGCGCTGGCACCGGGCCATGCGCTGCCGAGCGAGCGGGAACTGTGCCGCCAGCTCGCCCTGTCGCGCGTCACCGTGCGCAAGGCGATCGGCGGCCTCGTCGAGGACGGCGTACTGGTTCAGCGTCACGGCGCCGGCACGTTCGTCGCCGAGCGCATCGTCAAATCGTTCTCCAAGCTCACCGGCTTCACCGATGACCTGCGCGCACGCGGACTGAAGCCGCGCGTCGAATTCCTCGAGCGCGGCGTCGGCGAAGTCACCCCCGAAGAAGCGATGGCCCTGAACCTGTCGCCCGGGGCACGCGTGATCCGCCTGCGCCGGTTGCGCTTTGCCGATGACAAGCCGCTCGCCCTCGAGCAGACCGTCGTGCCGCAATCGATCCTCGACGACCCGCGCGCGATCAAGCTGTCGCTGTACGACGCCCTCGACGCGATCGGTTGCCGGCCGACGCGTGCGCTGCAGCGGCTGCGCGCGGTCGCTCTCGACGACGACCAGTCGCGGCTGCTCGGCCTGCCCGTCGGCAGCCCGGCATTGTCGATCGAGCGGCGCGCGTTTCTCGATGACGGCCGCATCGTCGAATTCACCACGTCGCTGTACCGCGGCGATGCCTACGACTTCGTCGCCGAACTGCAAAGTGAGCGTTGATCGATGACTGCCGACCTGCCCGCACCGGAAAGGACTGCGATGTACCGCGAGGCACACGAGTCCGCCGATGCGGTCGCGCGGCTGCTGCCGAGAAACCTCGACGCCCTCGCCCGCCTCGGCGCGCGCCTGCGGGCCGCGCCCCCGCGTTTCGTTGCCACGTCGGCCCGCGGCAGCTCCGATCACGCGGCGACGTTCGCCAAATACGTATTCGAAACGCAGCTCGGCGTCGCCACGATGTCGGCATCGCCGTCGATCAGTTCGGTGTACGCGACGCCGCTGAATCTCGACGGCGCGCTGTACTTGGCGATCTCGCAGTCCGGCAAGAGCCCCGATCTCGTACGCCAGGCGCGCGACGCGCGCGCGTCGGGCGCGCACGTCGTCGCGATGGTCAATGTCGAGGACTCGCCGCTCGCCGCGGCAGCCGATGATGTCGTGCCGTTGTGTGCGGGTCCGGAGACGAGCGTCGCCGCGACGAAGAGTTACATCTGCGCGCTCGCCGCGATCGTCCAGCTCGTGTCCGAGTGGAAAGGCGACGACGCGCTGCGCGCGGCCCTCGCCGGCGTGGTCCCCGCACTGCGCGCGACCTGGGATCTCGACTGGTCGCCGCTGGTCGACGGCCTCGTCGACGCCCGCAACCTGTTCGTCGTCGGCCGCGGACTCGGTCTCGGCGCAGCGCAGGAAGCCGCGCTCAAGCTCAAGGAAACCTGCGGCCTGCATGCCGAGGCATTCAGCGCGGCCGAGGTGAGACATGGTCCGATGGCGATTGTCGGCCCCGGCTTCCCGGTGCTGTTCCTGACCCAGGACGACGACACGAGCGGCGGAACACTCGATCTGGCGCGCGAGTTCCGTGCGCGCGGCGCCCGCGTCTGGGTGTCCGGCGCGGCGTCACGGGACGACGGCACGCTGCCGGTGAGTCCGACGGCGCATCCTGCCTGTGCGCCGATCGTGACGATCGCAAACTTCTATCGCGCGGCCAACGCGCTGGCGCTGCGGCGCGGCCGCAATCCCGACATGCCGCCGCATCTGCGCAAGGTAACCGAGACCGTGTGACGGACGCCGCCGCCGATATTGCGATGAAAGCATTCGTCAATGCACACGTGCTGACCGCGGCCGGGATCGAAGCCGGTCTCGCCGTGCTGGTCGACGGCGCCCGAATCGTCGACATCGTTCCAGCCGGCGACACACGCCTGCACGACGCGCACCGGTTCGACCTGGCGGGCGCCCTGCTCGCGCCCGGGTTCATCGACTGCCAGGTCAACGGCGGCGGCGGCGTGCTGTTCAACGACGCACCGACGATCGACACGATCGCGCGCATCGGCGCCGCACATGCACGATTCGGCACGACCGGCTTCCTGCCGACGCTGATCAGCGACGACGCGGCGGTCATGCGCACCGCGATCCGCGCCGTCGACGCCGCGCTCGAAGCCGGCGTTCCCGGTGTCCTGGGTATCCATCTCGAAGGGCCGTGGCTCGCGCCCGAGCGGCGCGGCATTCACGACGCCGCGAAGTTTCTCGCGCCCGGCACAGACGACATCGCGCTCGCCGCGTCGCTGCGCAACGGCAAGACACTGGTGACACTCGCGCCGGAGCGTGTCGGCAACGCTGCGATTCGCGCATTGACCGATGCCGGCGTCATCGTCGCCGCCGGGCACACCGCTGCCGACTACGCGACCGTGCGCCATGCGTTCGACGCGGGCCTGCGAGGATTCACCCACCTGTTCAACGCGATGACGCCGCTCGCCAGCCGCGAGCCGGGTGTCGTCGGCGCCGCTCTCGACGATGCCGGCAGCTGGTGCGGCCTGATTGTCGACGGCTTTCACCTGCATCCGGCCGCGCTGCGCATCGCCCTTGCGGCGAAAACAAACGGCAAACTGTTCCTGGTGACCGATGCGATGCCGCCGGTCGGATCGGACCGCGACACGTTCGTATTGAACGGCGAGACGATCACCTGCCGCGACGGCCGATGCGTCAACGCCGGCGGCACGCTTGCCGGTTCAGCGCTGGATATGGCTGCCGCCGTGCGCAACACGATCGCCCAGGCCGGCATCGATCGCGCAGAAGCGCTGCGCATGGCGTCAACCTACCCGGCCGATTTCCTCGGCGTTGCGTCCAACCACGGCCGCATCGCGGCGGGATGTCGCGCGGATTTCGTCGTGCTCGACGAGGCGTTGAACGTGCGCGAGACCTGGATCGGCGGCCGGCGCGTCTTTTCCGAAGCCGGGTAACAGGGCAATGCGCCCGCACCGGTAGACCGGGCTTCTGCCCGGCATTGCAAGCCCGACGCCTGTGCGTCTCAGCTTAGCTACGGTTTTCCAGCAATGAGCGCCCGAACCCGCTGCAGATCCTCGGGCGTATCGACACCGGCCGGAAACGGCTCCGGCGTCAGGCGCACGACGATACGATGTCCGTGTTCGAGCGCTCGCAACTGCTCGAGCGACTCGGCGCGTTCCAGCGGCGTCGGCGGCAACCGCGCGAACCGGCGCAGAAATCCGGCCCGATAGGCATAGATGCCGATGTGGCGCAGGAACGGAACCTGCGCCGGCAGACGTTCGCGGGTCGAAGCAAACGCATCGCGCGCCCACGGCAGCGGCGCGCGGCTGAAATACAACGCGTGGCCGGAACCGTCGACGACCACCTTCACGCAATGCGGATCGAACAGCTCGTGCGCCTCGGCGATCGGAGCCGCCAGCGTCGCCATCGGCGCATCGCTGTCGACGAGCGCCTGCGCCACGGCACGGATACCGGCCGGCGGCGCCAGCGGTTCGTCGCCCTGCAGGTTGACGACGACGGTATCGTCCGGCCAGAAGCATTGCTCGGCCGTTTCAGCCAGGCGATCGCTGCCGGAGGCATGATCGGCACGCGTCATGGCGACTCGCACCGGTGAGCCACGCAGCGCGTCGGCCACACGCGCATCGTCGGTCGCGACGACGACTTCCGCGGCGCCGGCCTGCAGCGCCCGCCGCGCGACATGCAGCACCATCGGTTCATCGCCGATCGGCTGCAGCGGTTTGCCCGGCAACCGGGTCGAGCCGAAGCGCGCCGGGATGGCGACGACGAACGAATGAACTTTGCCCATCGGGTCGGGAACTCATGCGTAGATTTCGATCAGCCTACTGCATTGCCGGTCTGCGCGACATTCCCGGCGCGGGCAAACACAATGAGGATGCAACCATGGGTTCCAGCTGGAAGGTGGGTCTGGCTCTGGTCCTGGCACTCGGCACCGCCGTGGCCCAGGCCAAGACGTGGACTGTCGGCGTCGGCGGCTATCAGCCCGGCGGCGGGGGCTACTACGGGGAAGACACGCCGGTACTGATGTTCAATCCGAGCAATCTCACGATCAACGTCGGCGATTCGATCACGTTCTACAACATCGGCGGCATTGCGGTCGCACACAACGTCCATGCCGACGACAATTCGTTCCGCTGCGCGAACGGCTGCGACGGGGCCGGCGGCAACGGTGCGCCGGCATTGAACGATTGGCAAGCAACGGTGACGTTCACCAAGCCCGGCATAGTCACCTATCGCTGTGACAACCACGGCATGCAGGGCATGACCGGCAGCATCACGGTCAAGGCCGTCGCGGCCGGCCAGAACATCGTCGGCGGCATCAGCGGCAACTGGTTCAACCCGACCGCGAACCAGGGCGGCCACGGTTTCCAGATCGAGGTACTGCCGAACAACGGCATGCTGGCGATCTGGTTCGTGTTCAATCCGGCCGGCACGGCGCAGAACTGGATCTACGCGCAGGGCAGCTATGATCCGGCGACGAACACGGCAACGCTGCCGGCATTCCTCGAACAAGGCGGCGCATTTCCGCCGAACTTCGATTCGAGCAAGCTGACCGCGCCGGCCTGGGGCTCGATCCAGTTCACGTTCGCCGACTGCAACAACGGCACGGCGGCGTGGAAGTCGAATGCCACGTCGGCCGCTGCAGGTTACGGCGACACCACGTTCCCGATCCAGCGTCTGACCAATCTCGCCGGCACGACCTGCCCGTAGGCATCCGCACGCGGCGAGCGCCGATCGCGCATCCCATCGCACGACGCGCTGTCCTCCTCTTCCCGCCAGCCGGGAGAGGGCCAATCCGGTGTGAGTGAAGTCGCGCACCGGCCATCTCCGCAGGCCGCGCGGCAGACGGACTTCGTCAGGGCGCGCTGCGCTGCCCGAAATGCCGAGCGACGTAATCGTCGATCACGCCGACGAATTCGTCGGCAATATGCTCGCCGCGCAGGGTCATCGCCTTGGTGCCGTCGATGAACACCGGCGCCGACGGCGCCTCGCCAGTACCGGGCAGCGAGATGCCTATGTTCGCGTGCCGCGATTCGCCGGGACCGTTGACGACGCAGCCCATGACCGCCAGGGTCAGGTTCTCGACGCCGTCGTACTTGATGCGCCATTCCGGCATCCGTTCGCGGACGTGTTCCTGCACGCGTTTGGCCAGAACCTGGAAGAACGTCGAGGTCGTGCGCCCGCAGCCCGGGCACGCGGTCACCAGCGGCGTGAATGCGCGCAGGCCCATGGTCTGCAGCAGTTCCTGCGCGACGATGACTTCACGCGTTCGCGCTTCGTCGGGCTCCGGCGTCAGCGAGATGCGGATCGTGTCGCCGATGCCCTGCTGCAGCAGCACGGCCAGCGCGGCCGTCGAGGCGACGATGCCCTTGCTGCCCATCCCCGCTTCGGTCAAACCCAGGTGCAGCGCGTAGTCGCAGCGCGCCGCCAGATCGGCGTAGACGGCAATCAGTTCCTGCACGCCGGATACCTTGCACGACACGATGATGCGATCGCGGCCGAGGCCGAGTTCCTCGGCGCGCTGCGCAGAATCGAGCGCCGAGCGGATCAGCGCCTCGCGCGCGACCCGCGCCGCATCCCACGGCACCGCGCGGCCGTGGTTCTCGTCCATCAACGCGGCGACCATGGCCTGGTCGAGCGACCCCCAATTGGCGCCGATGCGCACCGGTTTCGCGTGCTTCAGGGCAAATTCAATAATTGTGGAAAACTGTACGTCACGCTTGCGGCCGAAGCCGACGTTGCCGGGATTGATCCGGTATTTGGCCAGCGCCTCGGCGCAGGCCGGCTCTGCGGCAAGCAGCTGGTGGCCGTTGTAGTGGAAGTCGCCGATCAGCGGAACGTCGACACCCTGCAGATCGAGGCGCTCGCGGATCTTCGGCACCGCAGCCGCGGCTTCCGGATTGTTCACGGTCACACGCACGAGTTCCGAACCGGCCCGGGCCAGTTCCGCGACCTGTCTGACCGTCGCGGCGACATCGGCGGTGTCGGTGTTGGTCATCGACTGCACGACGACCGGCGCACCGCCGGCAACCAGCACGTGACCGACGCGGACACCGACCGCCCGGCGTCGCGGCGACGGTTGCAGGAATTCGGCAGCGAAAGTCATCGGCTACTCGGCGCGGGGCGGACGACGCCCCAGCCCGCCTGCATGCGAAATCGGATCGACATCATCGTATTGTCGGCGCTTTGCCGAGCACGCAGCAAGCAGCCGGTCAGCTGTCGCTGCTAGCCGCCAGCACGATGTCGTCGTTTGCCGCCGAAGCGCCGGCGTCGTCCGCACCGCTGTCGCCGCTTGGCGAGGCGTCGACGATGATCTGCAGGTAGGCGCTGCCGCGATCGATGATGCGCGGATTGCGCAACAGGTCGACCTGCGGCTCTTCGGTCGCGGCAAACGGATCGGCTGCCCGCATCACCTCGACCTCGGTCGCGTTGCGATCGAACAGGTGCGGCGCGAGGATGGTCTGCTCGGCGCCATCGGCGTCGCCCGCCAGCGGCTCGAGCAGCAGGCCGCGCATCGGCACCCGCGGCACGTGATGCGCGTCGAACGTACGCAGGCCGACGGGTAACGCACGGCGGCTCAGCAGCGACACGCCGGTCTCCATCGATCCGGACGGCAGCAGGCGCAGCCAGCGGATCGCCGCGATCATCCAGTCCTGCGGATCGCCGGCTTCAGCGGGCGACGCAAGCGCGAGCAGTTCTCCGACCTTGACCCGCAAGCCGTCGAGCTTGTCCCACTGCAGGCGATAGCCGCTCAGGCTCTGGTCGAGCACTTTCACCTCATTGCGGATCACGCGGGGAGAATCGCCGGCGGACGCAGTCCAGGCGGCGACCCGGTCGCCTTCCCGCAGGCTGATCGCGACGCCGCGAATGCTGCGCAGAAACGCGTCGAAGTCCATGTTCTCGCACAACACGTAGTGCACCGAGTGCAAGCCGATGACACAATCGAGCCGGTGTCCAGCGGGAAGACGCGTCTGGGCCCTGGCCGCCATGCCGGTCCAGGTCTGGCGCAGTTTCTCGATCAGGGCGAGATCCGCATGGACGGCCGGCGAGCCCGAAGGACGCAGTTCGATTGCACTCGCCCCGCTCGGCAGGCGCGCGACTTCGCTGTCGAGATGGCGCGTGAGCCCGCTGATCTGGAAAGCCCAGACGTCCTGCCGCGGCGCCTCACGTTCCTCCGGCAGGTAGCCGGGACCGGCGTCATGGTCCATGCGCACCGCAATCGCGCCTTCCGGCGCGCGCCCGGGACGCAATTCGCAATAGCCGGCGAGCACGCGCGTCAGCGCCAGGATCTCGCCGTTCTCGCGCTGGGTGAAGCGGTACGGGTTGCTCAGCGCAAACAGCAGCGCCTGCGTATAGCTGTCGCGGACGCTCAACGCGTCGCCGGCACGCAGCGGATCGTCGATGCGCTTTTCGTCGAGGCGCACGGCCACGGCGAACTGGAAAAGATCGTGCAGCATCTGCCAGACGCCGTCGGCCGGCGCCTGATAGGTCAGGTAAGCCCGATACAACAGCGCGCCGCAGTGCTGCACGGCACGCACCAGCGCTCCGGCGACGATCTTGCCGCGCAGGAACGGCACCGCGCCCGCCGGGGCGCAGACATCGTGGATCAGCGCCGTGTAACCGAGCGCCAGTTCGCGATCGAATTCGCCGATCTGCTGGCCGATCTGCAGCTTCGACGGCGGCAGCGGAAACACGTCGGCGTTGATCATGCGGTCGAGCGACGCGACGACGTGCGCGACCGGTCCGCGCAGCGACTCCAGCGCCGCGATGCGCTGGGCCGGATCCAGCTGCAGCTGGTTCATCTCGTGCAGCGCGGTCTGCAGCAGGCGCGCCGTCGCACTCGGGTTCGCCAGCGGCAGGTGACCGATCCAGTCGCGCAGCGCCTTGGCTTCGGTCGCAAACGAGCTCTTGCCGGGCAAATGCCGTTCCGGCAATGCGCGGGCCAAGCGTTGAAAAATCGCACTCATCAGAGAAATTCCCGTGCCACGGTCCGCCGACACGTAGATTGTCGCAGCACCCCTGTACCGTGGCCCGCCGGCAGTTTAGCGCGGATCGGTGATCCTCGCGTGAAATGGCGCCCGGTCAACGGGTTGCGGACTCGTTCAGTGCTCGAATCAGCAGCTTTCGCGTCATCCACTCGCCAACGCCGCGAGTGCGGGCAAGGCCCATGCGCTCGAGCAACCCTGCGCTGCCGGGCAAAGCCCGGGCGACGAGTGAGGCAAGCAAGAACGCGGCCAGCCGGGGCTTCGATGTCGATACCTGCTGCAGGCGCTTGAGCGCCGGTAACAGGCGCAGCTCCTCGGCACTGAAATCCGATCCGAACGGAAACGTCGGAAAGCGTCCGCGGGCGCGCAGCGGCGCCAATGCAGCTGCCAGGCGCTCCGGCGTGTTGTTGCGCCAGGCTGGCGGCATGACGAAGTCCGGACGCAGCTTGCCGGCGTCGCGCGCCTGCCGGCACAGCGCGTCCTGGAAACGCGCGTCGGTCAAGGCAAGCATCGCCAGAATGCATTCCTCGTCCGACTTGCCGCGCAGGTCGGCGACGCCGTACTCGGTCACGAAGATATCGCGCAGGTGGCGTGGAATGGTCGTGTGGCCGTAGTTCCAGAGGATGTTCGACTGCGTTGCGCCGCGGTGCGTGCGCGTGCTGCGCAACATCAGCACCGAACGGCCGCCGGGAATCGCCTGCGCCATCGCGACGAAGTTGTACTGGCCGCCGACGCCGCTGACGACCTGGCCGCTCTCCAAGCCGTCGGAAACCGCCGCACCGAGCGCGGTCGCCATCATGCAGATGTTGAAGAACCGCGCGTGACGGCGCTGCAGCGCGTCGAGCGCTTCGCGGCCGCCGTAAAGCTGGTTGATGTCCGACACGCGCGTCATCGACACGCCATCGAACGCATCGCCGGCGAGGCTGCGCAACCAGGCGTAGAAATCCTTCGAGCCGAGATAGAACGCCCCACGCAGGTAACGGCCATCGCGGCGGCCGCTCACGTCGACGGTTTCGCCGCGTGCGAGCGCCTGCTCGATCGCAATGTCGTCGTAGACGCGCCGCGCCACGATGCCGGCGCGGGCCAGGTTCATGAACCCGTCCATGATCATTTCGCTGGCGCCGTACAGGCCGGTCGCAAACGGCTCGAGCGCGCCGATGCCGCAGCCGTCCACGCGTGCTGCGCCGCCGTCGGCGAGTGCGGCCAGCGCTGCCCGGTAGTCGGCGTTGTGCTGATGGCGCAGGCACAACGCATGAACCAGCGCGTCGGACAACGTGCCGATACCGATCTGCAGCGTACCGCCATCGCGCACCAGCGTGCTCGCGCGCAAGCCGAGCGCGAACTCGGCGATGTCGACCGGTTCGCGCGGCAGCGCGAACAGCGTCTGCCGGCAGGCCGGATCGTCGAGCACGATGTCGAAGAAGCCGGGGTCGACTTCCGCCTCGTTGCCGATGAACGGCAGATCCGCATGGATCACACCGATCACCAGCGGCCGCGGCGTGCCATCCGCAGCCATCTGGTCGAGCAGGTCGGCGGTGATGTCCGGGTTGCAGGCCAGGCTGTAGCGCCGGCGCCCGGCGTCGTCGCGCACGGCGACGAACTGCACGAACGCATTGATGCCCGCGCCGTGCATGTCGCGCGCCACGTGCGTGTAGTTCATGCTGATGTAGTCGCGCTGGACGGCGCCGACGCCCAGCATCGCGCCCGACTGCAGGTAGAACTCGTGCACGCGCACGTTCTTCGGCAGCGTCCCGGCGTGCAGCGCCTTGACGTAGGCAAGGTCGGGGTAATCGGCGCCGAAATGGCATTCCAGGAACGGGCCGAGGAAGCGGCGCTCCAGATCGCTCTTCGCGCGGGGGCGTTCCAGCGAAAGCGCGGTGAACAGGGTCAGGCGGAAGTCGGCATGGCGTTCGGCGTGCCCGTACAGTGCATTGAGCAGCACGTTCGGCTTGCCGAGTCCCAGCGGTGCGCCGACACGCAGGTCGCCGCCGGCATGCTCGAGGACTGCGGCGACGCACGCTTCGACCGTATCCAGAAATTTTGGCGACCGGTTCACCTCAGTCCTCCCTGCCTCGCGACGAGCGTCGAAGGTCGAGCGGCAATTGTCAACCGAAAAGCGGTCTGGACGCCGATTGACTCGGATCAATGCGGATAGATCAAAGATTCAATGGCTATCGGCTCATCCGCGCCAATCCGTGTTCATCCGCGTCAAGAAAATACCCTTCTCTTCTTCACCACGGCACGACCACTTCGGTATGATCGGCCGAGGGCGGAGGCGAACATGGCGGAGCGCTTCAAGATCGCGATCGTGGGTTCCGGGCCGGGCGGCATCTCCGCCGCGGCACGGGCGGCCGAGCGCGGCGAGTCGCACGTGCTGCTCGAAGCGGAAGATCACCTGTCGAATACGATCTACCGCTATCAGAAGGGCAAGTTCGTCATGGACGAGCCCGGCATCCTGCCGCTGCGCTCGCCGGTGCCGTTCAAGGCCGGGTCGCGCGAGACGATCCTCGGCGGCTGGGACGAATCGGCCAAGAACCTCAAGATCAACGTGCGCTACAAGCACGAAGTCAGCTCGATCAAGAAGACCGAGACCGGCTTCGACTTGAAGTGCGGCAATGGCCAGACCGTCCAGGCCGACTTCGTCGTGCTCGGCATCGGCCTGCAGGGCAACATCCGCAAGCTCGGCTGCCCCGGCGAGGACCTTCCGTTCGTCCAGTATCAGCTCGACGATCCCGACGAATACGAAGGCGAGACGATCGTCGTGGTCGGCGCCGGCGACGCGGCAATCGAGAACGCGGTCGCGCTGTCGAAACAGAACAATGTCGTCATCATCAACCGCAAGGACGAGTTCGCCCGCGCCAAGAAGGGCAACGAGCAGGCGATCCTCAAGGCGATCGACGACGGCGTCATCGAGTGCTACTACAACTCGGGGCCCGAACGCGTCGATGCGCTGACTGCCGGCCGCAAGAAAGGCCGCATGATCCTGCAGACCTCGAGCGGCAAGGCGCAGATCCTGATCGACCGGGTCATCGCCCGCCTCGGTGCGACCGCGCCGCGTGGTTTCGTCGAGGCGTGCGGCGTGACGTTTCCGAACAAGGATCCGGCTTCGGTGCCGGCGATCAGCTCGCAGTACGAGTCGAACGTCAAGGGCCTGTACATCGTCGGCGCGCTCGGCGGCTACCCGCTGATCAAGCAGGCGATGAACCAGGGTTACGAAGTCATCGAATACATTCTCGGCAACCAGGTCGAGCCGGCCGACGAGCCGTTGCTGAAGGAAAAGTTCAAGTCGATGCCGGGCTTTCGCAGCGTCGACGAGGCGCTGCAGCGCGTGCAGAAGAACGTGCGCCTGCTGTCGCACATCACGCCGCTGCAGCTGCGCGAGTTCATGCTCGACTCGGAAATCCTGTCGCCGAAGTCCGGCGACCCGATATTCCAGCGCAACGACTACACGAACACGTTCTTCAGCATCGTCGACGGCGAGGTCCAGGTCGTCCTCGACGCCGAAGGCAAGCAGAAATTCACGCTCAGGCGCGGCGAGTTCTTCGGCGAGATGAGCCTGATCTCGGGCCGGCGTCGTTCGGCCACCGTGCTGGCCGGCAACAACTGCGTGCTGATCGAGACGCCGCGGCGCTCGATGAACCGGCTGATCAATTCGGTCGAGGCGGTCAAGCGCGAGATCGATCAGGTGTTCATCCTGCGCGCGATCCAGACGCGCTTCGCTCCCGAAGCCAGCGTCGACCAGCTCGCCGACGTCGTCGCCGGCGCCAAGCTCGAGAAGTTCAAGGCCGGCGACACGCTGTTCAGCGAAGGCGAGATGGGCGACTGCCTGCACATGGTGCGGGTCGGTTCGCTGACGATTTCGCGCAATATCGGCGGCAAGGACGTCGTGTTGAGCTACGTACCGGCCGGCAACTACATCGGCGAGATGGCCCTGCTCGGCGACACGCGCCGCTCGGCCACCGCCCGTGCCGCGATCGCCACCGAGACCGTGCGCCTCGAGGGCGAAGCGTTCAAGAAGCTGGTCAACCGGATTCCGGTGCTCAAGCTGCGCCTGCAGTCCGAATACCGCCAGCGCACCGCGGCGAACCTGGCCATGCAGTCGATGCCGAACGGCGGCGACATCATCTCGTTTCTGATCGCCCAGGGCGCCGGAGAAGCCACCGACATCCTGCTGATCGACGAGTCGTTGTGCGTGCGCTGCGACAATTGCGAAAAAGCCTGCGCCGAGACGCATGGCGGCACGTCGCGCCTGGATCGCGAAGCCGGACCGACGTTCGCCAGCGTGCACGTGCCGACCTCGTGCCGGCACTGCGAGCATCCGCACTGCATGAAGGACTGCCCGCCCGACGCGATCCATCGCGCGCCGAATGGCGAAGTGTTCATCGCCGACAACTGCATCGGTTGCGGCAACTGCGAGCGCAACTGCCCGTACGGCGTGATCCACATGGCAGCCAAGCCGCCGAAGAAGCCCGGCCTGATCCAGTGGCTGCTGTTCGGCCGCGGCCCCGGCCCCGGCGAGGCACCCTACGACAAGAAGAACAAGCCGACCAGCGGCAAGAAAGCGGTCAAGTGCGACATGTGCAAGGACCAGGCAGGCGGCCCGGCCTGCGTACGCTCCTGCCCGACCGGCGCCGCGATCCGCATCAGCCCCGAAGAGTTTCCGGCGTATGTGCAGTCGAGAATCTGAGACTGGGGACTGGGGACGGGGGACTCGGGACTGGGGAACAGCAGTCCGCGAGTTTTCTGCGTCGCTGATTTTGCTGGCAAGAACGATGGGGCGGATAACGCCAAACCCGATTTCCCGCTTGTCCCCAGTCCCCAGTCACCAATCCCGAGTCCCGACCTCCCGATGAGCGGTCACGATTCCATCCTGACCTACGCGAAGTCGCGCTACCTGTGGATCAGCCTTGCGCTGATGGGGGCATCGCTCGCCGCCTACATCTGGCACGATCCGGGCGGCCCGCCGAACGGCGGCACCTGGCTCGGCTATACCCTCGGCACGATTGCCGCGGCGCTGATCGTCTGGCTCATGCTGTTCGGCGTGCGCAAGCGCAACTACATGACCAGTCCCGGCACGCTGCGCGGCTGGCTGTCGGCGCACGTCTACCTCGGCACGTCGCTGATCTTCATCGTGCTGCTGCACACCGGCTTCCAGATCAACTGGAGCCTGCACACATTCACGTTCGTGCTGATGCTGATCGTCATCTTCTCCGGCTTCTTCGGCATGTACGTCTACCTGCGCTACCCGACGCTGATGACCCGCAACCGCGAAAGCGCCACGCGCAACGCGATGCTCGAGGAAATCGGTGAAATCGACCAGAACGCGCTGGCCCTCGCCGATGGCATCGATCCGAAGATCCACGCGATCGTCCTGCGCTCGATCGAGAACACCAAGCTCGGCGGCAATGTCTGGACCCAGTTGCGCGCCCGCGATGGCTCCGACCTCGCCCTGGACTCGCTGCATGCCTCGATCCTGGCCCGCGAGAAGCAGAAAGACGCCCCGGCCGCCGAGCAGGCGACGATGTTCGCGATGGTCGACTTTCTCGCCGGCCGCGCCGTCGACAAGCAAAGCGAGGCGCTGCGCAAGCTGATCGACATGATCTCGCGCAAGAAGCGCCTGGCCACACGCGTCGCGCGCGACATCCAATACCAGGCGATGATGGAGATCTGGCTGTATTTCCATGTTCCGATCTCGTTCGGCCTGTTGGCCGCGCTGATCGGGCACATCATTTCGTCGTTCTTTTACTGGTGACTGTCGCGTGACTTCTTTCTCCTCATCGCGGCGCGCTCTTCGCTCGTCATTTCGGCGCAAGCCGGAATCCAGCGTCTCTGCTTTTTTGCTCTTGTGCAGAAGTGCAGAGCTTCGTCTCGCCTTCGGCGAGCCGGTTACTTTCTTTGCTTGTGCAAAGAAAGGTAACCAAAGAAACACACCCCCGGTGGCACGCCCTCCGGGCATCCTGCCCTCCGGGTCCGCGAGCGGCGGCCGGGTTCCGCTGACAGGCCATCCATGGCCTGCAGCGGAATCGGCGCGATCCCTCGCGCCGACCCTGCGGGCCTTTTCGACCGCCACTCGCCGCGCCACAGGGGGCCCCGTTTGGGCGGCATCCTGCCGCAGAAGCAAATGCAAGAGCTCGCGCTCGGTTGGCGTCGAGGCGACCGAAGTCTGTTGCGCAGTGCAGGGATGCACGGATTCGTGGATCAACGCGCCTTTCGCGGTGCCGAGCATCGCAGGCGACGGCGAAAAGGGCCCGAAGGGGCGCGCGCACGATGCGCGCGCGTCGGCTGCAGTACACGGATGTACTGTCAGCCGACCCCGCCGTTGCCGAGAAGCACAGGGCAGTTCGATTCGCACGATGCGAATCGAACCACCGCGGTGGGCGCTAGACCTTTTTGGTTACTTTTTGGGGCAATGCCAAAAAGTAACTCGCTCGCCCATAGGGCGAGTGAAAGCTCTGCTTATGATCCCGGGAAGTGAGACCAGGAGATGGATTCCGGCTTTCGCCGGAATGACTCGCATGGAGAAGACGCGGCGCGCTGTGGCGGACCCCGACTCACGCACCAATCGTGAGAGAGAAAAAACACCGAGCGGAGCGTCCCTGTGAGATGGCTCATCAGGCGCGTCCTGAAAAAAGGCAAAGGCGCCGTCAGCTATGAAGAGGACGTTCATTACGGCGACGTCCTGACGATCGGCCGTGCCGCCGATCAGGCGATTTTCCTGCCCGACCTGCGCGCAGCGCTCAATCACGCGCGCGTGACGCTGCTGTCGAACGGCCAGTACAAGGTCGAGTCGCTGATCCTGGCCGGCATCCGGGTCAATGGCGAGATCATCTATACGATCGTTGCCGATGCGAACGCCGTGATCGAAATCGGCAACACGCGCCTGACGCTGCTGCCGGCGCCGCAGGATTTCGATGGCGGCGTCGAGATCGGTACGCTGGACAAGGGCGAGCAGATCGCCGAAAAGGCCAAGCGCTCGAAACCGACGTCGCTCGGCCAGACGTCGATCAGCAAGCGCCTGCCATCGTGGGTGTTGTTCGTCGTAGTCGCGGTGTTCGGGTTGATCCTGCCGATGGTCGGGCACTTCGTGCCGGGCTTCGGCGAGTTGCTCAGGCATACGCCGCTGCCGAGCACGATGAGCTGGAACCCCGGTGCGCTCGACGCGGCGCATCGTTTCTTCGGCGAAGATTGCGTACGCTGCCACCAGCGCGCCTTTCTGACCGTACGCGACAGCGCCTGCCTCGGCTGCCATGCCAACACCAAGGCGCACGCCGATCCGGCCAAGTTCAACCTGCCGCAACTCGGCAATGCCGAATGCCGCACCTGCCATCAGGATCATCAGGGTCCGCTCGGCATGATCCGCACCGACCAGCGCCTGTGCGCTGACTGCCATCGCGGCCTGAAGGCGCGCACCCAGAACGCGAGCGCGTTCGAGGACGCCGACGACTTCGGCAAATCGCACCCCGAATTCAAGATCAACCTCCCCGCCTGGGACGCCGCGGGCAATTTCGCGCCGAAGCGCACCACGATCGCCGAGGGACTCAAGGAGAATTCCGGGCTCAAGTTCAACCACCTCAAGCACCTGAAACCGGACGGCCTGAACGCGCCGAAGGGCCATCGCACGCTGACCTGCGCCGACTGCCACGTGCCGGATGCCGGCAGCGAGAAGATGCGGCCGGTGAACTTCCAGACCATGTGCCACGACTGCCACACGCTCGGCTTCGACGTGCTCGCGCCGGACCGCGAAGTGCCGCACGGCAAGGTCCCTGAAGTCATCTACATGCTCGACGATTACTACGCGCGGGTCGCGCTCGAAGGCGGCTATCTCGACGCCAAGTCGCCGGTCATCGTCCAGCAGCGGCGCCGCCCCGGCTCGCCGCCCCTGTCACAGCAGGAAAAGCAGGAAGCGCTGTCCTGGGCGCGCGAGCAGACCGCGCGCATGACCGAAAGCCTGTTCACCGGCAAGGCGTGCACGACCTGCCACAAGGTCACACCGCCGCGCGACGGCAACGACACCTGGCACATCGCCGCGGTGCGCGTGTCCGGCGAGTGGTTCGCCGACGCGAAGTTCACGCACGACAAGCACACGACGATGAAGTGCGAAGACTGCCACAAGGCGCAGGAATCGAAAGAGTCGGCCGACCTGTTGATCCCGGGCATCGCGAACTGCCGTGCCTGCCATGGCGGTGCTTACGCGAGCGACCGCGTGCCGACGACCTGCATCGCCTGCCACGACTACCACCAGTCGGCGACACTGAAGATGGGCAAGCTCTGACGGCGCCGCACCGCGGCGTGCGCCGGTCGACCAGCGACCGGTTGCGCGGTCGCTTCGGTGGGGGGACGAAAAAATCGGCGGTTGCGCTATCATGGGGCCGGCAGTTGCATCGGAACGCGAAAGCGCGCCGATGGCTGCGGACCGGACGTCTGTGTCCCGTCCACGCAACGCAATGCAAATGGTTGCGGTCCGGATTCGCGCTTGGGGAGAAGGAGCGATGCGGAAGACCAAACTCGTCTGGTTGTCGATCGCGGCGACCGCCGCCCTGACTGCGTGCAGTGGCGGCAGCAACTCGGGCAGCAATACCGGCACGTCGCCGCCGCCGCCGCAGACCACGCCCGATTCCGGATGCAGCGGATTCTGCGCGAACGCCAGTTCGTTCCTGACCGAAGCGGACGTGCAGAAGGTCATCGCCCAGGCCGTCAACGAAGCGCTGGCGCAAGGCAAGCCGTCGGTCATCGCCGTCGTCGACCGGGTCGGCAACGTGCTCGGCGTCTACCGGATGGCCGGCGCGCCGCCGACGATCCGCATTTCCGACCCGCGCCCGGTCACCGGTGGCCTCCTCAACCTCGACGTTCCACCCGAACTCGGCGCGATCTCCAAGGCGCTGACTGCGGTCTACTTTTCGTCGGAAGGCAATGCGTTCACCTCGCGCACGGCCGGCCAGATCGCGCAGGAGCACTTCAACCAGGGCGACGCCACCGCGCCGGCCGGACCGTTGTTCGGCGTGCAGATCTCGAACCTGCCGTGCTCCGACATCAACCAGCGCTTCACCGGCAGCGGCACCGGCCCGGGAACGCATCGCTCGCCGCTGGGCCTGTCGCCGGACCCGGGCGGCATCTCGCTGTTCAAGGCCGGCGTGCCGGTCGGCGCCGTGGGCGTTTCCGGCGCGAAGCCGGTGTACACCCTCGACGAGAACGCCGAGGTCCGCGAGAAGGACCTCGACGAGGACATCGCCGTGGCCGGCAGCTTCGGCTTGATCGCGCCGGCCGACCGCCGCGCCGACCAGATCACCGCCGGTGGCCTGACCCTGCAGTACGCGAACACCGAGATCAGCGAGCTGGCGAAGGATCCGGCGACGGCACCGCCGTATTCGGCGCTGACCTCGGCGAGCGGCTCGCTGATCCGCGTGCCGGGCTACGCCGAGGCCGTCGTTCTGCGCGGTACTGCGTTCGGCCAGCCCGAATCGGGCATCCGTCAGGACACGACCGAATGGCCCGGTCTGGACGCATTCGTCGTCGTCGACGCAGCCAACAACAACCGCTTCCCGCCGCGCGACGGCACGGACGGCAGCGGCGCGCTGACCGCGAACGAAGTGCGCACGATCCTGGGCGAGGGTCTGAAAGTCGCGCACCGCACGCGCGCGCAGGTACGCCGCCCGCTCGGCTCACCAGCCGGTGAGACGGTCGTCATCTCCGACACGAACGGCGTCGTCCTCGGTATCGCCCGCACGCGCGATGCGCTGGTCGACGCGATCGACGTGACGACGCAGAAGGCGCGCACTGCGGCGTTCTTCTCCGGCGCCTATGCGGCCAGCGACATCCAGTCCGTCGCGCCGACGAACTTCTTCAGCGCGAGCTATGCCAATGGCACCGTCACCCTGACGACGACGTCGACCAGCAATCCGGCCGACTATGTTACGGCGTTTCGCAGCTTCATCGGCAGCCCGACCGCACTCGGCGATGGCGCGATCGCCTACTCCCTCCGCGCGGTCGGCCTGCTCGGCCAGCCGCTGTATCCGAGCGGCGTGCCGGGCGCGCCGAACGGACCGCTCTCACTGCCATTCACGAACTGGAGTCCGTTCAAGACCGGTCTCGAACTCGACCTGACCTACACCCAGATCGCCCTGTCGATCGCCTATATCCTGAACCAGGAAGGCTACGCGCTGAACATCGACGGCGCCGTGATTCCCGCGCCGACGCCGGCCAACCCGGTTCCGCTGCAGGACGTACGCGTCGGTTGCACCGACATTCCGCGCCTGGCGGCCGGCTTCACGTTGTTCCCCGGCAGCGTGCCGATCTATCGCGGCGACAAGCTGGTCGGCGGCATCGGCGCTTCGGGCGATGGCTCGGACCAGAGCGACCTCGTCGCCTTCCTTGCGCTGTCGAACGGCGCGGCCGCGCTGAACACCGGCCTGAACCAGGCACCGAATGCGATTCGCGCCGACACGCTCGCGCCGCTTGGCGCGCGCCTGCTCTACGTGCAGTGTCCGCAGGCGCCGTTTATCGATACGCAGGCCGCCAACGCGTGCGGAGGGCTGTGACATGACGAACCGATTCCGCCCTGCCCCGCTCGGTGTCGCCCTCGCTGTCGCGCTCGGCAGCGCCGCAGCGGCCTTTCCGGCCGCTGCCCAGCAGGCCGACGCGATCGCCGCCGACTGGCTGCAGATCGTCGGCGTGCTGCCGGCCGACACGTACGATCCGAATACCTCGCTGATTCCGCGACGTCGCCCCGGCCACCCGTATGAGCCGCCCGCGGAATTCACGATCCAGAATCCCAATGGCGTCGCGCCGGCGCCGATCGACCAGGTCGGCTCGTTCCTGCCGGTGCCGAACCGCTGGCGCATCATGGAATCGCTCGGCTACAAGTTCCCGTGGTACGACCCCTACAACCAGAACATCTGGAAGGGCGACAAGCCGATCGACGGCAAGGATCGCTTCCTCGCCCTCAACTTCATTTCCGACACCGTGCTGCAGCCGCGCAGCGTGCCGACGCCGGTCGGGCCGCAGTCGCCGTCGAACCCGGGCGAGAACGACACGCTCGGCCGCGTCAATCAGGTCGTGTTTACCCAGACGATCATCGCCAGCGCCGACTTCTACAAGGGCGACACGACGTTCAAGCCGCCCGACTACGAGTTCAAGGCGACGCTTGCGCTGAACTACAACCGCGTGCACGTGCAGCAGGTGCGCGCGCTGCAGATCGATCCGCGTCTCGGCGAGAATCGCGACGACGCGTTCCTCGGCGTCCAGGAACTGTTCTACCTGAAGGATCTGCGCACGGTCGACGAGCGCTT
>Ga0068860_100002300_pt1 | contig 20087 bp, 12 predicted proteins | sample KBSSwiS32_FD_66597 | JGI IMG/M metagenome (GOLD analysis project Ga0068860, IMG submission 66597) | Switchgrass rhizosphere microbial communities from Kellogg Biological Station, Michigan, USA - KBS Switchgrass S3-2 | ecosystem: Host-associated > Plants > Roots > Rhizosphere > Soil ...
TATTACTGATTATGGGGGTTCAGGTAATGGGAGTAGCACTAACGATCTTGCACTTCAAAATGCGATTGCGGGTTTATCTAATCAAAACGGTATAATTTATTTTCCACCAGGTATATACCTTTTCAATTCTCCAATAACACTTCGAAGCGGCCTGGTTGTAAAAGGGGAAGGCGCAGCTAATACTACCCTGCAATTCAATTTAGCAGGATCTGGTAATTTAATAACCGTTGCTGGCGAAACTTCAAACTCCGTTTCTAATATCACAGCATCTGTCTTTAAAGATCAACTATCACTCACGGTTGATAATGCTTCTTTATTCCATATCAATGATTACATAAAAATTTATCAAAACGATGCCAGCCTTGTAAATGATTCATGGGCATTGGGATCGGTGGGTCAGGTTATTCATATAGAAAATATTTCAGGAAATACTATTTATTTTTCCAACGCGCTGCGTAGAAATTACTTGCTGGCATTTGAGCCCAAAATTGAAAGGCTTATTGTGGCTTCAGGAGTTGGGATTGAATGTTTAAAAATAAAAAGAATGGATCCCACCATTGAGCAGACATCCAATATAAAATTTTCATTTGCAGTAAAGTGTTGGGTGAAAGGGGTTGAAAGTGATAGCTGCAACTTTGCCCATATCCAAATTGACAACAGCAGCAATATTGAAGTAACAAATTGTTATTTTCATGGTGCCTTTGGTTATGGTGCTAATGGTAAAGGTTATGGAATTTCCTGCGAATATTCGTCCGGGGATTGTTTAGTCGAAAATAATATATTTAAACACCTGCGCCATTCTATGTTACTGCAAGCGGGTGCTAACGGAAATGTTTTTGATTACAACTATTCCATCTTGCCTTTTAAATCCGAGTCATTGCCCGGGGATTTATCGGGCGACATTGTTTTACACGGGAATTATCCTTATGCAAATTTGTTTGAAGGTAACATTGTGCAGAATATATTTGTTGACGCCTCCCATGGTATAAATGGCCCTTACAACACATTGTTCAGGAACCGGGCAGAATCTTACGGAATAATTATAAGTGCGGGCGCAGGTGATAGCGCTAATATTGTCGGAAATGAAATAACCGGAACGGGGTTTGGCAAGGGAAATTACCTAATGCAGGGTAACGGTAACCTGGAATATGGCAATAATAAAAATAATACTATCCTGCCGCCAGGCACCACGTCGCTTACAGACAAATCATTTATTTACAGCAGTACACCCTCCTTTTGGAATATTTCTTCTCCATGGCCGCCGGTAGGAATACCTAATACTTTAAACACAGGAAGTATTCCTTCAAAAGAAAGATATCTTGCCGGGCATGATCTTACTTTTTGTTTAGCGGCTTTGCCTGTTATCTATACTTTTACCGGGAATGGGAACTGGAATGTAGCGACTAACTGGAATAATAATCTCATGCCCCCTGCTGTACTTTCTTACGGAAGCGAAATAATAATTGATCCGCCTGCCGGAGGACAATGCATTCTAAATATTCCTTACAGTGTTAGTCGGGGTGCGAAGCTAACTGTTATGACAGGAAAGTATTTTATAATAGAGGGGAACTTAACGCTGGATCAATGAGTTCATTGTCAAAAATGGCTTCATTATCATGATAAACTGCTCCATAAGTTTTACCGATGAATCATGAATTTCTTACGGAGATCAAGCGACTCATCAATTGCAGATATACGCTTACTTTATTGCAACAACGAATATGATAAGGCATGTTGATTGAGAATCGTTATAAATAACATCTCATTTGCCTTAATAAGACCATATTAATTGTGCCCAATGGAATGACAATAACTTTACAATCCGGGGAAAAGAGAAAAATTTATCCCCTATAGCCGGAAAGAGTGGAAAAGTCTTATTATTAAGTTAACTTTTCAGCCTGGTTAATTTAATTAATCCGATAAAAAGGTCCTTTTATTTCCAAAAAGACATATGCAAAATCCTAAAACAATTTTTGTTGCGGGTGCGACCGGTAACCAGGGAGGTGCTGTAGCGAGGAGTTTAATTAGTAAAGGCTTTAAAGTAAAGGCGCTCACCAGGAATCCTTCTTCAGTTTCTGCTCAATCTCTTGAAAAGTTACAGGCAGAAATAGTTACGGGCGACTTAAACAACACAGATACTTTCCATAATCATTTTAGAGACGTAGATGGAATATTCGCCGTTCTGACCTATCAAAACGGGATAGATAAAGAAATAAAACAAGGAATGAATCTTGCCAACCTTGCGAAAGAGTATGGCATTAAACATTTTTTATATTCTTCCGTTATTGGCGCTGATTTAAATACGGGCATTCCACACTGGGAAAGTAAATTCAAAATCGAGAATCATATCAAACAAATTAATCTGCCCCACACCATTATAAGGCCTGTTTCTTTGTTTGAGAACTTTTTAATTCCACAGGTTAAAAGCAGGATAGTCAAAGGAAAGCTGGCATCTCCTGTAAATAAAGGTGTCATACAACAGTTTATCAGTTCAAAGGATATAGGGGAAATAAGTACCAAAATATTTATGAATCCCGATCAATATTTGGGCAAGACCCTTACAATAGCCGCGGAGGAGATGGATATGAAAGGGGTCGCAGCGATCTTTTCAGAGGCATTGGGGAAAGAAATAAAATATCAAAAGCTACCGAATCTTATAACAAGGCTGGTGATGGGGAGAGACCATTATAAAATGTTTAAATGGGTTAATGAGCATGATGCAGTTTTTTTGAAAGACCTTGAGGCATTCAGGAAAGAATATCCTGACCTGACAGGACTCAAACTTTGGATAAAATCTCATTTCCTAAAAACTTAGTTAAAATCAAACCATGCTATTTTTAAATATTAAAATATGCGATTAGCTCTTTACGCAATTTATCTTTTCCTTGCCGTCTTTAACGCCGGAAATATGACGACGTTGCAAATTCAACATTATGCTATTTACCCCTTTATTGGAAAAGAAAATTTTAAGGAATATATGCAGGCAAACAACAGATCGGCTATTATTCCTTCTATACTTCCCGCCATGTTGCTCTTATTGGTCAACATTATATTGCTTTTTATAAGACCGGCATTTATGCCCTGGATTGTAACAGTTCTATCGGTAGCATTAAACATCATTGCATTAATTTCAACCTTTGTCTGGCAAAGAAAACTCCAGGGTGACCTGGCAATTACCGGCTATGACGATAGTAAAATAAAACTTTTGATTTCGTCAAACTGGATTAGGACGATGGCATTTCTTATACAGGCATTAATCGCTGTGATAATCATAATTAATGCGGTGGCATGAGAAAAGGCGGGCTCCGCACAATTTACTAAATCATTTATTTCCCTGTCTAAATGGTTTCTTATTGATTTATATTTGAAGTGCAATCACAGGTTGTCAACAACTGCTGTTGTGCCGGGTTGTAGACTGACCATGAATGTACAAACTTTTTATCCTCAAAACCCTGCTCTAAAAAAGTACGTTGAGTACTACTATTTCTTAAAAACAACTTCGAATGATTTTACCAGCATTTATTATGCATTTCCAAATACGCTTCAGGCATTCAATATTCACAGACATAGCTGCTGTGAAATAAATTCTCATACTACCCATACTTGCAAATAATTGGAAGCAACTCACCTATATTTTCGCCTCTTGCCAATCACCTTTCGGAACGATTTTGTTAAGTGCGTTAATATTTGGAAGTAGTAAGCCGTTCAGCCAATAATTGTATAGCTTGTCAACGTAATGACTATTATAAAGTTTTTTCGCTGGCGCCAAGCCCAGCTGTTGTGCGTAGTCAAGTTTTATTTGAAATTTATATTTTTTATTTAAGGTATTTTGTCAGCCAATCAACAGATGCCTTCATATTCAAGAGGAACTTCGTGACCCACATCGACTCTACTCTCTCTGGATCCGTTAAATACTATCTTGTTAAGTAAGCCCAACACTTACAATATATATTATAATATGCCGGTACGCAAATTTTTTGCTTTTGATAGCCAACGAAGTAGTATTATACATTTTGTATTGTTATTAGTACAATCGGGTTTTATTTTATGCTAACTGCATTCCTAACTATTATCTCCAAAATTATCTCCTCAATTTTATCTCAACTTTTTACTGGACGATTTTATTCCAAGGGTAAAATAGTTTCTTATTGATTTATATTTGAAGTGTGCAAACGAAAAAGTATTTGGGTAAACTATTCTTATTCACGACTCTGGAAATTGGTGAACCTATATGAACCTGAAAGACATTGCAAACATTAGATTACACAATCAGCAAATTGCAGGGACAAAATTTAGAACCCCAAAAGATATTGTTGGCTGGATGGGTGCGATGCAGGCGCAGGATTATGCTATGGCTAAATGGGCTATCGGGGTCCGTTTGCCCAAATCGACAAATATTTCAGTAGAAATGGCCATTGATAAAGGAGAAATTATCCGTACCCATTTATTAAGGCCTACATGGCATTTTGTTTTAGCCAAGGACATTTATTGGATGATTGACCTTACAGGGCCACGAATAAAAGCAGCGTTAAGATCAAGACAAAAGGCATTGGAAATTACTCCATCTATAATTAGCAAAAGCAATAGAATTATTGAAAAGGTATTGATGGGCAACAAACATTTAACGCGGGAAGAATTGGTAAGTGAACTCAAAAAGGCTAAAATTGCTACTCATAATTACAGGTCATCTCACCTTATTGTTGAAGCAGAATTGGAAAAGATAATATGTAATGGCGCAACAAAAGACAAAAAGCAAACCTATGCCCTGCTGCATGAACGAGTACCTGCAACTAAAGCGATGCATAAGGATGAAGCCCTGGCGAAACTTGCTAAAAAATATTTCATAAGCCATTCCCCTGCGACCCTGGAGGATTTTGTTTGGTGGGCAGGATTGACATTTACGGATGCAAAAAACGCATTGGAAATGATCAAACCAGGTTTTATTTCTGAAACATTTGGAGCAAAGACTTATTGGTTTACCAATTCATTTTCTATTCCTGAAACCGGTAAAACCTCAGTTTACTTACTGCCCGCTTTTGATGAGTTCCTTATCAGCTACAAAGACAGGAGTGCCTCTCTTTCTATTAAAAAAAACAGAACAGCTGTTTCCATTAATGGCATATTTTATCCTACAATTATTGTAAACGGCCAGGTAACGGGATTATGGAGCAGGATAATAAATAAAGACAAAGTAATAGTAGAAGCAAAGTTTTTCCAACAACAAAACAAAAACATGAAAGGTCTTATTGAAAATGAGGCTAAAAGATTTGGGGATTTTTTAGACAAAAAAACAGAGGTAACCTATACCAAAGCCAGAACAATAACATGAGGGTAGTATCCCCAAACCGAATAAAATAAACTCAAAATCAATGACATGAAAAAAGATAATTTCGTTTAGAAGATTCATGGGGGTTCCGGATGCAATTATCTTATTAAGTGGTTATCAGCAACAAAATGCCTTACAGGCGGGAGCATCTCCTTTATGAACAAAAAAACACAAAAGACAAAATTCACGACACATAGAGAGATGAAACCAATCTGGAAACAAATAATAATTCACACAATTCTTAAACCCAAAAGAATTAAAACAGGTACGGATAAAAAATATTCTGACTTTGAACTTGCCAGGGGGATGCGGGAATTTAAGATGAGTGTTATCCGGCATATAAAAGACTTCATTTTAATAACACTGGGAATATTTTCGGCCGCATTTGGTTTTAAAGGTTTTCTCCTTACCAACCATTTTATTGATGGTGGTGCAACAGGTATTTCACTTTTAATATGGGCTCTTACCTCAATTCCCCTATACGTTTTACTCATTTGTGTAAATATTCCTTTTATTATTCTTGGCTACAAAATTATGGGAAGGGCTTTTGCAATTAAAACGATGCTGGCAATTTCAGGCCTTGCACTGGTTGTTGCCACAGTTACATTTCCTGACGTTACAAAAGATAATTTGCTGGTAGCAGTATTTGGCGGCTTTTTTCTCGGCGCCGGCATTGGCCTGTCGGTCAGAGGAGGCGCAGTAATTGACGGAACCGAAGTCCTGGCAATCTTTTTAAGCCGCAAACTTGGAACAACTATTGGTGACATCATCATTATTATAAACGTCATAATATTTTCAGCAGCCGCTTATTTTCTATCGGTGGAAATTGCCATGTATTCCATGGTTACCTACTTAGCGGCTTCAAAAACACTTGATTTTATTATTGAGGGAATTGATGAATATATTGGTGTTACTATAATATCTTCTAAAAGCGAACAGATCAGGCAGATGATCATTGACAGCCTGGGGCGGGGTGTAACAGTTTATAATGGTAAAGGAGGCTACGGCAAAAAAGGAGAAACAAGAGACATTGAAATAGTTTATACCGTGGTAACAAGGCTGGAACTAAACAGGCTGAATACTGAAATTGGAAAGATTGACAGCAATTCGTTTGTTGTAATGAGCAGTATTAAAGACACTAAGGGTGGAATGATTAAGAAACGGCCTTTAAAACATTAATGAAATTATAGGAGCAGGGCGTCGTTAGCTGGCATCAGTTTTTATCGTTGAGAGAGAGAGAGACATCAATATTTAAACTACTAAACTTCATAAACGATGAAAACCGAGGTCACAGAAACTGACGAAACTAAAATTCGTTTGCTTTAGAAAAACTATTGGAAAGCTGGAATAATAATAACCCGGGAGACTTTGCAAACCTCTTTGCCGAAAATGGAAATACCATTGGGTTTGATGGCAGCCACACACCTGCCGCTTTTCATGGACGGCCGGAACTAAGCAGACAATTAACAGAAGACTTGCAACAAGTTTATGATAAACAGCTGTAAATTCATATGATCAGTACAACAAAATTTAAATGCTTCAATTCAATGTCGCAACATAATGTGAAAGCCGGGATTAAGATCCGGGCAATAATTTTATTTAGCTTAATGCATTTATTTTTTATTTCGACCGCTTCGGCACAACACAATACCAAAGCTTTTCATGTAATTGCCTTTTATACTGCTACCGAAGACCTGGCACACGTAAGTTTTGTTCACGAAGCAAACAAATGGTTTTCCGCAATGGCTATCAAATATCATTTTACTTATGATTCCACAAAAAACTGGGATAATCTTAATGCTGAATTTCTTTCACATTACCAGGTAGTGCTCTTCCTGGACACCCGCCCGGAATCTTCATCGCAGAGAGATGCATTTAAACAATACATGGATAATGGAGGCGGGTGGATGGGATTTCATTTTGCAGGATTTGCACTTACTCCTTCGGCTTATCCGCAGAACTGGGATTGGTATCACAATCAATTTTTAGGTGGCGGCGAATATAAAAGCAATACATGGAGGCCTACTTCAGCGATACTGCGTGTTGAAGACCCCACGCACCCCGCAACAAAAAATTTGCCGGGAACGTTCAAGTCTGCTCCGAGCGAATGGTACAGGTGGAATAATGATATTCGAACGAATAACAATATAAAAATACTCCTTTCAATTGATACATCAAGTTTCCCGCTTGGAACGGGGCCTAAGCCTGATGAAATATGGCACAGCGGTTATTACCCGGTAGTGTGGACCAACACCAACTACAAAATGATATATTTAAATATGGGCCATAATGATATGGATTACGAAAATAAAACTAATGAAGAGCTATCCTCTACATTTAGCAGTAAACTTCAAAATCAATTAATTATTGACGCACTTCTGTGGCTGGGCAATGGGAAAAAAAATGTTGTGTTTAAAAAGTAGTCGTAATATTTTACCTATACTTATATACATTAATTTATCACGGCAGTATGCCCAACGCCTGGTCTAACAGCAAAATGTAATTTTAAGTTGGGAAAATAATGTTATGAGCTTTCGCCAAAGAATTAAGGTCAATAATATTGGAGCAATGCAGTTTTTCAAATATCCTGGCTTTATGAGTACCTACTGTTGACGAATGCAGGTTAAAATTTTGACATATCCTGGCTATGGACTCTCCCCGTATCAGGTGTTGAACAATTTCAAACTCACGCGGGGATAAAATATCAAAAGGATTTTCAGGATTATTGTTATACAAATCTTCAACCAATATCTGTTTTAACCCAGGGCTTATATATTTTGTATTATTTAAAATTGCAGTAATGGCCTTTTTAATTTCGACTTCAGGTTCATCTTTTTTTAAATATCCCATTACACCCATCTTTAAATATCTTTTTGCATACACTTCCTCATCGTTCATACTAAACATCAGAATCTTCATTTCGGGTTGTACTGCAAATATGTTACTTATCAGTGAAAAAGAATCTGTATTTGGCATATTTACGTCCAGGATAAGCAGGTCATAATGATGCTCTTTTATTTTTTCAAAAGTTGAATCACCATCACCTGTTTCATCAATTTTACAATAAGGTATAAAATTTTCAATAACGAGCTTCAACCCGGTCCTGATGATAAAGTGATCATCTGCAATTAAAAAGGTAACCATATTCTATAAGGATAAATATTATTATATAGGCTCCTTGTCCCATCATCGTCTGAAAATTAAAAAAGATATTTTTTTGTTTGCAAAATGCAAAGAGAAAGTTCTGTTGTGCTCTGCTGTACCAGGCAACCTATTGCATTCTCAAAATACTGGCTTTTAATGAACAGGCTAGTTGGTTTTCCCGTTTACCCTGATAACAATAACTTGTTCTAAAGGTACGGTTTAAATCCCGATCAATGACCAGGAAAATACGCGTCTTACAGGACAATGAGCACATATTGTTTTTGCACTGTTATTGCAATGTCGTACATATTATTACTTTTGTGCACGCATAAGAAGATATATTTCCTGTTTACAACACCAGGACTTCCGGATCAAAGAAGTGATTTTAATGCAAATAATTTAGCTGGCTATACAATACAACACCGGCATTTGATTCTTGCACCACACAGACCCAATTTTTACATTTAGCATTTAATTTACGGGTCCGTCTAAAAGTACGAATATAGACCTTCTGAAGGTTACCGAAAGCCAAATAAATTTTATAACAATTATTTCCTGATAAAGGTTCTCACTTCAGTTTTTTCCTTTTTATGCAAAATCAAATTATAAAAACCACCTGGCAAATTGCTTACGTCTACAGAAAAAGAAGTTTTACCACTAAGAAAAACTTTCATCTCTTTTAATTTTTTTCCATTGCCGTCGACGATTTGAACGATGGCATTTTCATTATTGCCATTGGCCTCCACAAACAAAATTCGTTGTGCTGGATTAGGAAAAATCCGGAGTTTAATTTCTGCGTTTATTCTTACTGCTACAATATTACTGTAAGTGAATATTCCATCGATATCAATTATTTTAAGCCTGTAAAAATTAATGGCCTGCAACGGCTGCTCATCCATGATCGAGTAATTTTTTACAAAAGTACTTGCCCCGTTAACTGGTACGCTGTTTATTGGCAGGAAGTTGCTCCCGTTGGCACTGCGTTCTATCACAAACTTTGTAAGATTTTTTTCAGTTGCAATTTTCCATTGCAGCAGAACTGATTTATTTTGGAGAGCAGCTGTAAAATCCAAAAGGCTCACAGGCAGTGGCCCGCCTTCCTCAAGTAAATATCTTGCTACAACTCCTAGTTGCCCGGGGAATTGCCCATTGCCTGCTGCGTACAATTTATTATCTGCAAAAGACAGGCTTTGTATTGAGCTACCTCCCAGGCCTATATTCGTCATTTGTATCCCATCAGTACCAAACGTACTATCAAGGGTGCCATCATTTTTATAAAGAGCTATCGCATAATTATCATTAGTGCCCCCAACAGCAATTTTTCCATTACTGCTAATTGCTACTGATTTTCCAAAATTGAAATTTTCTCCTACGGATGTATTTTGAAATCCATTGCCGTTAAAAGTGTTATCAAGGTCTCCGTTGGTATTATAACGCGCAAGTGCAAACATGGAACCGCCTGAATAAACAGATTGACTATACCCAGCCACAATAATTTTTCCATCACTTTGAATAGCCAGGGATTGTGCAAAATAATCATCAGGGCCAAACACATTATTTTGTTTTCCATCATTTGAAAAAGTAGTATCCAGATTTCCATCAGTATTATATCGTGCCAGGGAAAAATTGTCCTGGTTGTTTATAAAAGATCGCCCGGCCACCACAATTTTCCCATTATTTTGTATAGCCATTGAACTGCCAAAATTATATTGAGAACCAAATTCAGTTAATTGCTTTCCATTTCCGTTAAATGTATTATCGGGAATTCCCAGGCTACTAAAACGGGCAATAACAAAGTACGCCGAATCAAAGCCTGAGTCAATAAAGGAATAACCAGCCACTACTATTTTACCATCATTCTGCAAAGCAACTGATTGACAATTATCCGAATAGCCCATGGAAGTAATAAGTTTACCATTGGTATTAAAAGTTTCGTCAGGACTCCCATTTACATTATACCTGGCCAGGGCAAACCGGTTGTCGCTGTTGCCGGCAATAACTATTTTTCCATCGGGCTGTATAGCAATTGAAACTGCTTCATCATTTCCTCCGAAGTCGGTGATTTGGACTCCATTATTATTAAATGTGCTGTCGGGCCGTCCATCTGTGTTAAATCGGGCAAGCGCAAAATCATAGTCAGTACCATTCCAGGTAAGTCCCGCCGCTATTATCTTTCTATCAGTTTGGATAGAACCCGCATTAAACCTGGTATCTCCCTGTTTGGAAGTTCCCTCTAACTTACCATTATCAGCAAAAGAATTGTCAAGGCTTCCATCTGAATTGTACCGGGAAACAGCAAGATGTTGCACATTTCGGCCTGGTGAGAAGATAAATGAGTAGCCTGCTACTACTATTTTATCATCACCTTGAATTACTACAGAACTTGCGAAATCGTAAGAAAAAGTAAAGTCAGTAGTTAATATACCGTCATTATCAAAGGTATTATCCAGGCGCCCATCAATATCAAAACGAACAACTGCAAAATCACTACTACTGGTACCATTTAGTGTAGTACCTGCTACTACGATCTTATTGTCCCTCTGTATAGCTACAGAGTTGCTATTTTGCATATCCGGATTAATGTCAGCAGTTTGCTTTCCTTCGCCATTGAATGAACTGTCAGGACGTCCGTTGGCATTAAAACGAACAACCCCAAAGTAATTGTTTTGGTCAATAGTTATATAACCGGCCAATACAATTTTTCCATTGGTATCGATAGCTAACGAATTACCAAAATCATAAGAACCGAAATTAGCGGTTTGCTTGCCATCATTATCAAATGAGATGTCAGGACTGCCATTCAGATTATAACGTGCAACAGCAAAGTCAGCATCGTACCCATCTGTTGCATACCCGCCTGCTACTATTTTGCCATCTGCCTGTACAGCTATTGAATTAACAAATGATGATATATTTACGTCAACCGAATCTCTGTCACCTTTCTGGGGAGGTGGTAATTTATACCCAAAATCTGTTATCACCTGGCCGTTGCCATTAAATGAACTGTCGGGGCTCCCGTTGGAGTTATAGCGGGCTACAGCAAAATAAGTTTGCCCAATATCCGAATAAGCCCCTCCCACTACTATTTTTCCGTCATTTTGTACAACCACAGATCTGGCGTATGAATCACCATTAAATCCGAGGGTTTGAATTCCGTTATTTCCAAAATTTACATCTGGCAATCCATCGGTATTTATGCGTGCGACGGTAAACCCCGAACCCACAATTACAATTTTACCGTCAGGCTGCAATGCTGCATAAGCATCATTAAAAGGTACAGGTTTTGAACTCCCATCAAAGCCGTAACTCGAGTCTATCGAGCCATCCGGGAATCTTTTGGAAATAAAAGTCGGATAATTAAAAATGATATAGATACTCCCATCAGGACGTATTAAAACCTGCCTTCCGGCACTATTATAGTCAAAAGGCAAACCCATATCCGTTTTAGAAATGCCCAGATTACCAAATGAAGGATCGAGTTTTCCGGATTGAGCAAAGGAAAGTACGGCCCAAAAAATTAATGAGCTTAATGAAATAAACTTATGCATGTCTTATGTTTGAGAGGATTAACCAAATGAAGTAATTATTTGGTTCTTCTGATAGTATTGGCGTAAATAGGTCTAATTTATTCGAAGGATATTGAAAAATGACCAAGGAAAGCAAAGCAGTTATGGACACACAATATAGGAAATTACTTTTGCATTGGGGGTTTTTAAATATTTATATATTATACACATTTTATTCGATTTTTTAGAGATATATATTTAGATTTTTTAATCAGTAAAAAACAAATCTTATTATTTTTTTCTTTTTGCTAAATCTGCCTTAAACATTCTTTCGTAACTCCTTACATCTCTCAGCTCTTAAAGTTTAAATTATCCTTTATTCTATGCTGGCCATTAGTGATTTCTATTCCATGTGAACATGGAGGTCCGTACTCTATATTTTTTTGCAATTACCTGAACCACGGGAAAATGATTCCATTTTCTGTGATTAATCATTTTGCATATTGATTTCTAACATTTAAACTTTAAAAAATGAAAAAAAGTTTTTCTATTAGTAAGATGAAAGTCGTTACCATTCTGGCTGCCGTAACCGTATTTTCAGTTGTACTAATGTCTTCAAGTCACCGGGAAGCGCCAATGATTGCCAATGATCCTTTGGCCGACAACACGGATCTGTATGCTTTTAAAAGCCCTACAAATCCTGACAAAATTGTCATTATTGCTAACTACATTCCCGGCCAGCTACCCAATGGCGGCCCCAATTATTATTCATTTGGAGAAAACGTGCGGTACGAAATCCATATTGATAATGATGTATCCACAAAAGGAGATGACATTATTTACCGCTTTACTTTTCACAAAAAAAATGAAGACCCCACCACTTTTTTTAACATCCGGCTGGGAAAGGAGAACCTGAAAACAACTTACACTTTAGAAAGAAGCACCGATGGCGGCACACGATGGGACGGAGTTTTATCCAGTGGCAATGTAGCAAAAAATTCAGACTGGAACAGGGACAGGGATTGGGAACGCAAAAGATTCAGGAATATTCTGAGCAATGGAATAGTGCCTCCGTACAATATAGGCGAACGGTCTATAAGTTCCCCGGTAGGTTTAAATGTTCCAGACTATAATTCACTGATAGAAAAGGCTATTGCAACAACCAGCACAGGCGAGAGAGTTTTTGCTGGTACCGCTGATGACCCGTTTTTTGTAGACCTTGGTGGTATTTTTGACCTGGGAGATGCTCCACGGACCGGGCTTACTCATTCTGAAGATGCATTAAAATGCAAAAACGTTTCTACGATCGCACTTGAAGTTGATATTTCAACTTTACAGAAAGACCACAAACCTCTGTGGAAGGCAAAAAATATCCTGGACCCTGATTATGTTATCGGTATTTGGGCGTCCGCAAGCAGGCAACAGATAAGAACATTAAATGGTAATGGCACAGAGTCCAATTTTGGCCGTTGGGTGCAGGTTTCACGACTTGGAATGCCATTAACCAATGAAGTGGTTGTTCCTATCGGGTACAAAGATTACTGGAATAGTTTTACACCTTACGAAGATCTTGCAAAGCTCAGCACATTTGGAAATTTCTTTTACAATCCTGAATTGGCATTGTATATGGATGACTCCCAGTTTGGGGGAGCAATACCTGCATTGGCTGCGTTAAGAATACAAAGAAATTCTTTAGGAGCATTTGATTTTGGAAATACGCATGATGGATTATTTCCGTTAAAAGGCACGTCTGCCGTTACAGGCACTGCCCTGGATGACGCTGTTTTTGGAACTTTGTTATTACCTGCCAAGGGTTCTCCGCGCTCAGTTGATCTGTATCCTATTTTTAATACGGGTGTACCGAATTTGAGACCTTACCAGCTAGCGACAGGTAAAAATGGAAATCCATTGGCTGCCGGTAAGCCTTTTATCAATAATTTTTTACCCAACGGCGGTGACATGCTACGTCTCAATATGGCAGTGCCGGTCACTGATCGTACCTCTCCTGATTTTAGTTCAGATGGCCTGATACAGACAGCAGTTTTAGGTTTAACTGATCCAAGGTTTAATAGCAACACAAACCTTGAGTTCATTCCGAATATGGATGGTTTCCCTAACGGAAGAAGGCTTGAAGATGATGCTACCCGGATAGAATTGCAAGCCGTAGGTGGAGTTGTGTTGGCCGCTCTTGGTTTATGGTATGATGATTTTGTACCTGGCGGAAGCCCTGTGACACCAAACCTTTTAAGTGTAGTAACTTACAATACCGGTGTAAATGCAAATGATACCTCATTTAAAACAACCTTCCCATTTGTTCAAACCCCATGGTCGGGAACACATAATTGCAGTTGCACAACTCCGTCTGCCGCGCCAAATCTTTCAATTAAAAGCAGTGGCCCGTCGAGTAAGCAACCATTGGGTCTCGCATCTCCTGGGATTGAAATAGCAAGCTCGCCTAATCCTATGAGTGATAACAATACTTTACGTTATCATGTGCCAGTGCCTTCAAGGGTAACGATCATGTTGTACAATGCTGCAGGGCAGCCTGTAAAGATTTTGGTTAGTAAAAAAGTAGCCGCTGGTACTTACACAACGCAATGGAATGCGCATGGTATGGCCAAAGGATCTTACTTCATTTCCGGAAGCCGGGATGGTGGCTCCAGACAAACTGTAACAATTGTAAAAGAATAAATTGATTCAGACAAAATAAGCCCGCTATGGAAATTGCGGGCTTATTTTCCTACAACGCTTACTCCCTTATAACAATTACATTATGAAAAAGAAATTTATTTACATTTTACTGGTTGCTCTCTTTTTTTCAATATCTGCGTTTGTGGTTATACGTTATAACATCCATCAGTCGCAATTAAAAACAATATCTTACCCGCTTGTTGAAAGGACAGGAATGCCGGTCGCTTCAACTGAATGGCAGAGAACAAAAGACGCTGCACAACAACTCATTAATAAATTACAGTACAACCCAAAAGATAGTAAATCAGCTATAGCCCTATCCAGCTTATATATACAGGAAGCAAGAATTACCGGAAACCATGTGTATTATGATGCAGCAGCAATGAAATATATTAATAATGTCCTGGACAATGAACCGGGTAACTTTGAAGCCCTGACTTTAAAAGCTTTGCTCTACATGTCGCAGCATCATTTTGCTGACGGACTTTCGATTGCTGAGAAGGCTCAAAAAATCAATCCCTATAATGCTTTAATATATGGGATACTGGTAGATGGGAATGTAGAGATGGGGAATTACAAAGCTGCAGTAGAAAATTCTGATAAGATGGATTCTATTCGTCCCGATATCCGCTCCTATTCACGCATTTCATACCTGCGTGAAATTCATGGAGATTACCCCGGCGCAATTGAAGCTATGAAAATGGCTGTCGATGCCGGAGGCGCCGGTGATGAACCAACAGAATGGACCCGCATACAACTGGCACGGCTATACGAAAATATAGGAGATCTTAAAAATGCTGAAATGCATTATTCGATTGCTTTGTACGAGCGCCCGGGCTATCCTTATGCTACCGCCGGGATTGGAAGTATCGCATTGGCAAATAAAAATTATACGAAAGCCATATCTCTCTATGAGCAGGCCGCAGCAGCGTTAAATGATTATTCAATCCAGGAACAACTATCCCGGTTGTACAGGTTGAACGGAAACATCAAAAAAGCCGATAGCCTTTTACAAATAATTATAGCCGGGATGAACAGCGATAGCAAAATGGGAGAACAGGACGAAAGCATTGGACACTATGCTGACAGGGAACTGGCTTACGCGTATCTTTTAAAAAATGATCATGAAAATGCTCTGAAACATGCCCTCGCCGAATATAACCGGAGACCTGAAAATATTGATGTGAATGAAACAGTAGCATGGGTTTATTACAAGATGAAAGGTTATGACAAAGCGCTGCGATACATAACTGTCGCGCTTAAAACCAATTGCAAGAATCCACAACTACTTTGCAATGCAGGACTTATTTTTGCGAAAACCGGTCAAAAAAGCCTGGCAAAATCAACCTTACAGGAAGCATTAGGGAATAATCCTAACATTGACCCGGAGTTAAAAACAGAAAGTGAAAATATATTGAAAACTCTATAAAATTGTATGAAACGCATTGAAGTAAATTATAAACCCTTACTTGCTTTCATTTTTATTTCTTTACCGCTCTGCACATTAGGTCATACTATCAATTATGTGCTGGAAAAAGCACCCGTAAATGACGTAGTGTGGTATTATTTCAAACTGGGCATCAGTCACATTGTTCCTTATGGGCTTGATCATATTTTATTTGTTGCAAGCCTCTGCCTGCTAAGTACAAAGTTTAAAACGATTTTATGGCAGGCAACAGCGTTTACTGTTGCACACACGATTACTCTTGCACTGAGCATGAAAGGAATTATTAAACTTCCCTCAGAGGTCGTGGAACCTTTAATTGCTTTATCCATTATGTTTGTAGCCATTGAAAATATTTTATTAAGTCAATTAAAAATGTGGCGAATAGGAATTGTATTTTTGTTTGGACTGGTACATGGTATGGGCTTTGCCAGCGCACTCAATGAGATTGGCTTACCGAGGAATCAATTCTTTACCTCTGTTTTTTCATTCAATGCCGGCGTCGAAATAGGACAAATAAGTGTTATCGCAATGGTGTTTCTGCTAATTGTAATTCCTTTGGGGAAAATGACCTGGTATAAGAAAGGGATTGTCTATCCTGTATCTGCCGCCATTGCTTTGATTGCTGCATACTGGACAATTCAGCGTATGATATAAAAAGACCTGAACCGAAATGATCAATAAAAATATTCAGCCTTATTTGCTAAAATGGATCGCTGTTTCAGTAATTACATTTTTTAAAAACGTAGCATACCAGTAGCCGGAAGATTTTACAGTTCTTTTTTGAGTTGCAAAGTCAACGTATACAAGGCCGAAGCGTGGGTAATAACCTTCGGCCCATTCAAAATTGTCAAGAAATGTCCATATAAAATATCCGTTGACATTTACTCCTTCCTTCCTCGCTCGAAATACCTGTAGAATATTATCTTTTAAATATTGCATTCTTTTTGGATCATGAACCCCTTCGTCGTTCAACACATCTGTAAAAGCTGCACCACTCTCGGTAACAATTAGCGGAGGCATATTCTTATAACGGCTGTATTTTTTTAAAATATTGTACAGTGATTCCGGGTAAACTTCCCAGTTCATTAAAGTAGTTTCCACATTTCTTTTATCTGCTTTAATTATTTTAGCCTGAATAAAGGGCATAAATGTGGTGTGGCTCACCACTTCTCTTGTGTAATTCTGCACACCAATAAAATCCATATTAAAACAAAGATTTTTTTCGTCATCCTGCTTAATAAATTTTTCAATACGCTGTAATATTTTCAAATTATTTACAGGATATCCCAAACCCAGCAGCGGTTCAATGAAGAGCCGGTTTAGCAAAGCATCTACTTTTTTCGCTGCAATAATATCTTTGTCTATGTTTCGGTAAGGCTCAATGTGCGAGCAGGAAAAAGCAGTGCCCACATTACTGTGGGGCAACATCGACTTGATGATCGCCGCCCCCCTTGCCTGGCAAAGGGCCGCATGATGTGTGGCGCCTAAGAAGTTATTTAATCCTTTCTTTCCGGGCGCATGAACACCGAGGAAATATCCAGCGCCTGTAAAGACCATGGGCTCATTAATCACGATCCAGTTTGTAACCCTGTCACCAAAATTTCTGATGCAACAGGAAACAAAATCACTGAACCAATCAACAATATTCCTGTTTACCCAGCCACCCTTATCCTGAAGCTTTTGTGGAAGATCCCAGTGGTAAAGTGTAATCCAGGGAGTTATATTAAGCTCCAGGCAAAAGTCAATAACCCGATCGTAAAAGTCAATACCCCCGGGGTTAACATAACCTGCACCATCAGGAAATATACGGCTCCATGCTATTGAAAAGCGATAGTTAGGAATGTTGAGGTCAGCCATGAGGCTGATGTCTTTTGCGTAGCGATTGTAAAAGTCACAGGCAGTATCACCTGTATGATTTTGAAAGATTTTACCCTTTCTTTTTACAAAAACATCCCAGATAGATTTTCCTTTTGAATGAGCATCACTATTGCCTTCAATCTGGTAAGCAGCCGTTGAAACCCCCCAGGCAAAATCTTTTCCAAAATCTTCCTTTCTCAACAACATACTATCCCGTAATTTGATTGAGAATATTTCCAAGACTTATGCGGCGCAATTTTTTTCCAGGATGAAAATCTGTTGCAGGTACGTCGAATTGATGTGGAATCGTACTATGTTTTTTAAAAACTTCATCCACCACGTCTTGCGTAATATTTGGATAATTAACCGCGATAATTTTCCCGTTATTTACCCAGTCAATTATTTTTTCCACCCTCGATATTTTTAATTTTTTCAAAACAGGTACGTTCATTTTTTTTAATGCCGCAGCATTACACTGTTGCTCGTATTGGCCTTTCATGGGTATCACCATTAATTTCTTTCTTAAAAACAATGCTTCGGCAGGTGTTTCAAAACCTGCACCGCACAATACTCCTGAACAGGATACGAGACTTTTAATAAAAGCATCATTATTAATCGGGCAGATAGAAATATTTTTTTCCCGGTATGACCTTTTTGTGTGCTTTGAAAATACTTCCCACTCTACATTCTTAATTTCCTTAAGAACTTTAATAATTCCACTATCATTGTAGGCTGGCAAATACACTGTGTAATGCCGGAGTTGTTGATTATCTGCATTTCTTATTTCATCACGAATGACAGGGGTAAAAATCTTTTTATCATAAGCTTTAAAATGAAATCCGAATTTAGCTGTAACCGGTGCATAATTTTTAAGAATAGATCTCCCGATCATATCCCTTTCTTCCGGCGGAGGGCTATTTTTATTTAATACGGCTACCTGGTGACTGAGTCCGATACATTCCTTGTGATTGAGACGGCACGCCCAGGCACTTACGGGCTCAAAATCATTGATAACCATATCGTAATTTTCTATAGGCAGATCTCTTATTTCATTATAAAATCTTTTAAGCCTGGCTTTTTTATAAGTCGATACCAAATCAATACCCCCGTGTCTTCCAAAAACAAAACTCATTCCCTTGAGCTTATATTTCACGGGATAACCAAGATCAACATCTGCTTCTGTACCACTTACTAATATGTCCACCTCACCTTTTTCCCTGAGTAAAGGAATTATATCCCTGGCCCTGCTTATATGACCATTGCCGGTTCCTTGTATTGCATATAATATTTTCATGATACAGTCATTATATTAAATTCTTCCAGCATGTTGGTGAAAAGCTGGTTATTGCTGGGCTCGGGCTCTTCTTCGTCCTCCTGAATTTTCATCATCGTTGCTTCCTCATATTTATAAATTACCCATTCACCGTTATTGTATTCAAGAGCGGTAAGGTTTTCTATCCAATCACCTGAATTTAAATACATAATCGAACCATGGTGATTCATTATTTCTTTCATTTCCGGCTGATGAATGTGACCACAGATGACATAGTCATATTTGTTAGATATTCCAATATCTGCCGCGGTAGTTTCAAAGTTGTTTATGAATTTTACAGCGCTCTTTACACTGTTTTTTATTTTTTTTGAAAAAGATAATTTCCCCCTCTTAAATATTTTTTCAGAGATAAAATTTGCAAACGTATTTATCAGGATCAATGTGTCGTAACCAACTGCCCCAAGCTTTGCAAGCCATTTTGAATGTTGCATGGTTACATCAAAGACATCTCCATGGAAAAACCATGCAGTCTTGTTATTTGCCAGGGGAACAACTACTTTATTTACGATTTGCAACGATCCAATTTTAAATCCGCAAAATCTCCGGAGCATCTCATCGTGATTACCGGTAACATAATAGATTTTGATTCCTTTGCTCATCCAGTTCATTATATACTTTACAATTTTCATATGGCTCTTTGGCCAATATCTTTTGCTGAACTGCCAGATATCAATGATATCTCCATTGAGAACAACCATTTTTGGTCTGATTGTCCTGAGATATGATAATAACTGCTTTGCATGACATCCATAGGTTCCAAGATGAATGTCGCTCAAAACAAGT
>Ga0068860_100002301_pt1 | contig 20084 bp, 18 predicted proteins | sample KBSSwiS32_FD_66597 | JGI IMG/M metagenome (GOLD analysis project Ga0068860, IMG submission 66597) | Switchgrass rhizosphere microbial communities from Kellogg Biological Station, Michigan, USA - KBS Switchgrass S3-2 | ecosystem: Host-associated > Plants > Roots > Rhizosphere > Soil ...
TAACGGATAAGAAAAAAACAGAAGAATCACTCCGGATCGCTGAAGCCAGTTACCGCGAAATTTTTGATAAAGCAAATGATGCTATTTATGTGCATGAGATAGAAACGGGGAAAGTTGTTGAGGTGAACCAGATAGCCAGTAAAATAACAGGATTTACCAAAGAAGAATTGCTTACCAATGATCTTTACGAATTCATAAATGCCAACCCGGATTACAAACTTCAGCAGGCCATTACTTATTTACAAAAAGCTGCTGCCGGCGAACCCCAGCTTTTTGAATGGCAGGGGACAAATAAAGACGGGTCTATTAATTGGTTCGAAGTAAGTTTAAAGAAAGCCACCATCGCCGGAAAAGAGCGCATACTCGCTTTCTTCCACGAAATAAATGACCGTAAAAAAGCCGAATTTGAAATACAGCAACTCAACGAAGAACTGGAACAAAAGGTAAAAGATCGAACCAAACAATTAGAAAAAGCGAATAAAGAACTGGAAGCATTTTCCTATTCGGTTTCACATGACCTGCGTGCGCCGTTAAGGGCAATAAACGGATTTGCAAAAATACTGGGTGAAAATTACAATAATATTTTCGACAATGAGGGGGTGCGCCTGCTTAACAGGATAAACGAAAATGCTAAAAGAATGGGATTACTTATTGACGATCTCCTTGAATTTTCAAGGATTGGAAGAAAAGAAATTCATAAATCACCGGTAGAAATGACAAAACTTTTTGAAACCACCCTTACAGAAATAAATACAATAATTAATCACAAAGCGGAAATAAAAATTCACCAGCTTCATTCTATCGATGCTGATAGCACAATGATAAAGCAGGTGCTGATAAATTTGCTGTCCAATGCTATTAAATATTCTTCAAAAACCGAAAAACCATATATTGAGATCAAATCACACCGCAAAGAAAGGGAAGTTATTTATTCAGTAAGTGATAATGGCGTAGGTTTCAACAATCAATATGCCCACAAGCTCTTTGGTGTATTCCAACGTTTGCACTTGCAGGCAGATTTTGAGGGCACCGGTGTGGGGTTAGCTTTAGTGAAACGAATTATTCATAAACACGGAGGCAGGGTATGGGCATCAGGAGAATTGAACAGAGGCGCTACTTTCTTTTTCTGTTTACCGGCAACAAACAATAACTAAAATAACAAAATGGAACGTTCACAAATTGAGATTCTTTTGGTTGAAGATAATATGGATGATGCGGAAATGACGATCCATGCGTTGCGAAAAAACAATCTTGCCAACAAGCTGATCCATATGAAGGACGGAGAAGAGGCCCTTGATTTTCTATTTGGCACCGGAAATTTTATTGGAAGAGACGTCAATCTTAAGCCCAGCTTAATCCTGCTTGACTTAAAAATGCCTAAGATCGATGGCCTGGAAGTTCTGGAACGGGTTAAGTCAAATGAGGCTACAAAAAAAATTCCCGTGGTCATTCTTACTTCTTCTAAGGAAGATCCTGATGTGAGCAAATGTTACGAGCTCGGTGCTAATAGCTATATCGTGAAGCCGGTTGAGTTTGAAAGCTTCATGAAAGCAGTATCCGAGCTAGGCATGTATTGGATGATTCTTAATCAGCCCCCGGCATAGCTAACAAAACTTCTAAGCGATCCTAATGGACAAACCAATCAAAATACTCCACCTTGAAGACGTACCAACAGATGCTGAATTGGTGGAATATGAATTGCAAAAAGGCAATATAAAGTTTGAAAAGCGGGTAGTTGATAATAAAGACGACTTTGTAAGAATGTTAAGTGATTTTAATCCTGACATCATTTTATCAGATCATTCTCTTCCTTCGTTCGATTCCGTCCAGGCGATAGCAGTTTTAAAGGAAAAGAAGTTAGATATTCCATTCATATTGATCACTGCAACAGTTTCCGAAGAATTTGCTGTTGATATAATGAAGCAAGGCGCTTCCGACTATATCCTAAAAGACCGTTTACAGCGGTTGCCTTCGGCAGTTATCAATTCACTTGAAAAGCGCCGTTTGAAAGAAGAACAGCAGGCCTCGCTTGAAAGGTTGTCGTTACATATAGAAAATACCCCGCTCGGGTTTATTGAGTGGAATGACCAGGGACTCGCAATATCGTGGTCAAAACGTGCAGAAGAAATTTTTAGATGGACAGGAAAAGATTTTATTAAAATTCCTGAAAGCTGGTCCAGTCAGGCTTACGAGGAAGACGCACCCTGGGTAAGTAAAATTATTGATCAGCTGATTAGCGGTGAAGTGGAAAGAAATAAAATACAGCATAGGAATGTTACAAAGGACGGCAGGGTGATATGGTGCGAATGGTTCAATTCCGTTTTAAAAGACAAGAATGGGAAAGTAAAGACAATCATGTCGCTTGTGCAGGATATAACAGAACAAAAACAACTGGAAAGACAAAAAGACGATTTTCTTTCCATGGCGAGTCATGAACTTAAAACACCTGTAACAACCATTAAAGCCTATGGACAAATTGCAGAAAGCATGCTTGAAGAAAACGGTGATGAGGCAACATTGAGCGTCATAAAAAGAATGGGTGCCCAGATTAATAAGCTTACTGCGCTAATAGGAAATCTTTTGGATTTTACGAGAATACAAATAGGAAAATTATTGTACAACAATACCCTTTTTGATTTTACTGAGCTGGTGAAAGAAGTTACTGTTGACATGCAGAAAACAAGTTACGCCCATGAAATTAAATACGAACCAGGCACAGATGTAAAAGTTTTTGGTGACAAAGATAAATTAGCCCAGGTTCTCAATAACCTGATATCGAACGCAATAAAATATTCCCCTGGTGCAGACAAAATTGCTATATATACTGAACTGAATAAAAATGGTATTGAGTTGTCTGTTCAGGATTTTGGTATAGGGATTTCTGCCGAACATCAGCAAAATATTTTTCAGCAGTTCTATAGAGTGATCGGAGATAGCCCATCGACGTTTCCCGGCCTGGGCATTGGCTTGTTCATCTGCTCAGAAATAATTGCAAGACATCGCGGCAGAATTTGGGTTGACAGTGTTCCAGGAAAAGGCTCCATTTTCCATACATGGCTGCCTTTCGATCATCGGAATGAAATCATATGAACATTAATAATTCTTTACTATAAAGTTGTTTAGTTTTCAGGTGACCCGGAGGCCCTTCCTCCTTAATTACAACCCTTTATTACGACCTTTGAAAATTATCTGGTTAGCGCAGACTTCCGGCTCAACCTTGATTCGGCTTTACATTTTTTTTCATCAATGTCCCTGCGAACCAGCCATCCTTCATTTTCATTTTGCCATCATAAAACTATTTTCCAGGGACCTGCTTACCTGAGGCATCTTACCGGCTTTAAAATAAATAGTAAAAATGCTTCCAATATCCAGTTCACTTTCCACAACAACATAGCCTCCGGCGGCATCAACTATTTTTTTAATCAGGTACAGGCCCATTCCTTGTCCTTCTACATTATTGTAAAGTCGCCCATACATACTAAAAATGTTTTCAAATTCTTTTTTAGGTATTCCAATTCCGTTGTCTGTAACGGTCAGTACTGCAAAGCCTGGTTCCTCTTTTGTGCTTATTGTTATAACCGGGTCACGGTCCGGGCTCTTAAATTTAATAGCATTTGTAATAAGATTGTATAAAATACTTCTCAGGTTTTTTTTTGAAAAATAAATCTCCGGGATCCCGAATGCTGTTTTTATGATCGCGTTTGTTGATTGTATCCTATTGTCTATACTAAGTTTCAGGTCATCAATCAACGGCTTAAGATCAATAGCCTCCACCACCGCCATTTCATTTTCTATTTTTCCAATTGTCGCCAGCTCTGTTAAGAGCTCCCTGAACATTTTTACAGAACCATTTATTATTTCAAGGAATTTATGCAGCTGCGGATCGTGAGTTATTTCCAACTGATTCATAACATTAATGCTCAATTCAATATTAGCCAGTGGCCCGAGAAGGTCGTGGGATGCAGTATGAACAAAATTATCAAGGTCTGCATTAATGTTCATCAGGTTCTTGTTGGTTCTATCCAGCTCAAGTTGAATTAATTTTAATTCGGTAATGTCATTAAAGGAAATGATTGCCCCGTCAGTTTGATTATCAGTTTGCCTTATATAAGGCATGGTCATTACCTGGTACCATTTACCATTGATTGCCTGTACTTCCCTGGTGATCACATCACGATGAGCTATTACTTCCTTAATGTCATCTACAATTGTTTCAAACCTTATGTTTGTTGAAATATCGCTAATGGGCCTTCCAATATCAGCATCCCGAATGTTAATATGCTTGACTGTACCCGGAGAAAATTTTATGAGCAGCAGGTCAGCATTTACAAATAATTGCCCGTTGATATTACTTCTGAAATAATTATTCAGATCGTCATTTATTTCAATAAGCTCTTTATTCTTTAACTGGTAATCAGCATTAATTGTATGCAATTCTTCGTTTATCGATTCCATTTCCTCATTGGTGCTTTGCATCTCCTCGTTAGCTGAAAGAAGCTCTTCATTGAACGATTGCATATTTTCGTTAGATGCATCAAGCTTTTCATAGGTGGCATACAGTTCATATTTTAGTTCCTTCAGCTCTTCCTCCATATTAATCACGTATTGATCATGATACATCTTTTCATCAAACACCTTACTCTCTGCTGCAGTATTTGATAACTTATGTTCAGTAAAAAGAACCAATAATAATTTTGGTTCACCTTTCCTTAGAGGTAATGGTTTTACGGTAAGAGTTACCGGGAGTGATGTTTCCTCACTTTTAATATTGATTCCCTTCACGACTACCTTTTCATTGGATTTCAGGGCTGTTCTGCTTGCAGTAAAAAATGCAGTTGCAAGACTCTTAGGCAGAAGATCGGGGAGGTTTAAATTAAAATTCTTCTGAAGGAGGTATTTGCCGGTATCGCCGTAAGTTTTTACCACATTATTTTTTTCATCAATGCATACTGCCAGATATCCCAATTCATTCATAAGTGCCTCATTCACAGAATCAGTTAAATTATTTTTTTTGTATTGATGGTTTTTATCCTGCAATGGGTTTGCTGTTGCGGAATAAATGTCTACTAAAGCAGGCAGAGAAAATGCATCAAATCTTATCACCTGCTTTTCACCTATGTTTTTAAATATCTTCCATTTTTTATTGACCACTCCCAGGCCGGAATTAATTGCAACGGGGTTTTCACTGGAACCCAAAAATAGATAACCTCCTTTTTTAAGCCCGAAGTGTAACATTAAAAATATTTTTTTCTGCAATGACTGGGTCATGTAAATAAGCAGGTTGCGGCAACTGATAAAATCCATATTACAATAGGGAGGATTTTGCACAAGATCATGCTGTGCGAAAATGAGCATCTTCCGTATCTCCTGCTTTACCTTGTATTTTTCTCCATCCTTAATAAAAAATTTTTCGAGACGTTCGGGTGATATATCCTTCTCAATGTTCTCACTGTAGATTCCCTTTCCTGCATACATTAAAGCATTTGTATCAATATCCGTAGCAAATATTTTTACTACAGCATCCTTATGATCATCGGTTAACTGCTCCCGTAAAAGTATTGCCAGAGAATAAGCCTCTTCACCGGTCGCGCAGCCGGCTACCCACATTTTTATTTCCTTAACGGCCCCCATACTATTAATAATGTGGGGAATTACATCAGTATTTATAAATTCAAATGCTTCCTTATCTCTGAAAAATGAAGTAACGCTTATCAAAAAATCTTTCGCAAGAGCCTCTACTTCTTCATCCGAGGTTTTAAGGAATGCCAGGTATCCCGGTAGGCTATTAAAATTATGAGATGCTGCTCTTCTTTTAATTCTTCTTAATATGGTGGTTTGTTTGTAATCAGTAAAGTCGAGAGGGAGCCTGCTTTTAATAAGACTTATTATTTCCTCGCTAATTTTACCTTCCTCAATATCTCGCAAACTATCCGGTAGTAATACCCCGTCGTGCTTTACATAGTATTCTATAGCCTGTGGCATTAATTGTGGAGAGAGTATATAATCCACGGCACCGGTTGCTATTGCATTTGAAGGCATGTCACCAAACTCTGCAAGGGCAGGGTCACTTGCCAGGACCAAACCACCCGCTTTTTTTATGGCTTCTACTCCTTCAGAACCGTCGGAGCCTGTGCCGGAGAGAATAACTCCTATTGCATCTTTACCTCTCGCTGATGCCAATGAATTAAAAAATGCATCAATGGTGAGATGAGGGCCTTGTTTTTTTTCCTTATCGGTCAAATGTAACCTCCCATTATTAATGGTCAGGTATTTATCGCTCGGTATAAGATAAACCTGGTTACATTCCACAAACATATCGTCTTCAGCTTCTTTTACTTTTAATTTGCTATGCCTGGATAGTAAGTCTACCATCCTGCTTTTGAAACCGGGTGATAAATGCTGTATAATTACATAAGAAACTTCATCCAAAGGGGTATGATCAAAAAACCGATTGATCTCGCCCATCCCACCCGCCGATGCGCCGATAGCAATTATATGATGTGGCTGATCCAGGTTTGACACAACAAGGGTTTAGATGTTAAATATTAAAGTTATTTATTGACCCAAAAACGGTTATCCTTTCAATTAATCCTACAGGGAAAAAACATAGCTTTTGAATTCAATTAGGGTTAGGAGCGTGTTGGACTTCCGGTGTTTCTTTTTAACCAGTTAATGGGTTTTATATAAAGTTCGAATTTTAATAAGCATAATTATTACATAATTTATTCAAAAAGTTACATAATTCACACATTTTGGAAATAAGATAATCAGCACAAATCCGGTAAAAATTATAAGCTGAAATGGATCAGTATTACCGCGTACTGATTTTTTGGATAGGTATGAGAAGAAAAAACCGGGAAGTTAAAAATAGCTTGTCTCCGCCTTAATTGTAGATGGGCCTTGCTTTGTCTTTACAATAATCCAATACCGACTTTATTTTTTCCACTAAAATTGTTATATCAAAAGGTTTTTCAATAAAATCATCCGCATTATAGCTATCGTAATCTTCCAGTGTTTTAGGAGAAGCAGAAAATACTAATATACATAAATTGCTGGTTTCAGCATTCCTTCTTAATTGCCTGCAAATTTCTCTTCCATCCAGGCCAGCTAAATAAATGTCGAGTATCAACAGGTCGGGTTTAAAGTCGCTGATCTCATTGTAAATATCATCGGCCCGGTTTAAGGTCCTGACGGTATAGTCACTGCGCTCGAGAATGTTTTTCATTACTTCCAGTAAGGCTGTAGAATCATCCACTATAAGTAATTTACTCATGGCCGGTTATTTGTTTTGGGCTAACAAACCTATAAAAGAATATTTAAATCTATTATAATTTATTAACAATTATTTGGTTCGATTGTTGTTGCAGATTTTCCAATGAAAAAAGTTCTAATCGTCGATGATGATATAGATATACTAACTGTGGTACAGATGTTGTTAAGCATGAGTCATTATTCCGTACAGACCGTTTCTAAATGGCAGGACATTCATAACACAGTTAAAAGTTTTTCTCCTGATTTAATTCTGCTGGATGTTGCCCTCTCTGGTGCAGACGGGCGCGAAATATGCAGACAATTAAAAAGATCAGATGAAACAAGGCATATTCCCGTTATTCTTTTTTCAGCTTACTACGATTTAGCCAACAACATAAAAGACTGTATGGCTAATGGCCTTGTTACAAAGCCATTTGAAAGATCTTATTTGCTAGAAACTATCCGGAAAAATACCGCCTAGCTAACCGTTAACGGGTATTTATATCTCCAATATGAGCAACACAATCCAAGAAGACACACAAAATGATAATATCCGTTTTGATATAACAAAAAAAAGTTTATACTATTTTATCCTTTGTTTTGATGCCTTTGTTTTTCAGCAATCTTGCATAAGGGCATGTGACTAACAGGGAAATTTACCGAACTGGCAATAAAACAGAGCTCATGCGCTTTTATATGCAATTCATTTGCTTTGCTAACCATTGAACCTTGTGCCACAGTAACCATTGGATTAAGAAGCACTTCTATAAAATGACCGCCACCATTGGCGGTTTCAACCATTATTCCTGTTGCATTATCAATATAATCTGTTACGATAACACCGGCCTCGGCACATAAGTGCAAATATGATAACATGTGACAGGAAGAAAGTGATGCAACTAAAAGATCTTCGGGATTATATTTTGTTTTGTCACCACGAAAGGCAGCATCAGAAGAAGCCGAGATAGCGATTTTATTGTCGGCTATAATTGTGTGGCTGCGCTCATACGCACGATAATTTGATGTGCCTTCTCCTGTATTCCCGGTCCACTGAATCGTGACTGCATAGTTGTGTCGCCCGGTCATTTGTATTATTTTTTCTCCGTGAGATTTCTCACAATTTAATCTAAAATCCAAAAACAAAACGACATACTACGAAAGAAGGTGTGCTACGCAAAAATTTATATCGCCTTTCGCTCTCCTAATTAAGTGACTCATGACTCATTCGATGGCCTTCTTTTTCAAAAAGCCTTATCGAAAGCCAGCTTTCTTTAACAGGTATGATCCATTTATTGAGTAATTCTCTTTTGGTAAGAATTGTATTGTTAAAATACAATGTATCTGGCGTAACTAAATCCTTTTCAATGGAAAGATTTAATTCGGCAAGTGGTAAAAGTTGGATTCTTTCCTGGATTATAAAAGCCAGCATCAGCCTGTCAAATAATTCCACTTTATAATCCTGCTCAATATTTTTAATCAGCCTTATTGAATCATCTGCATTGAAGCCCCTAATACCAGTGGCACTTTCATCGGCTATTAAGATAATAAAATGCCCGAAAAACACATTAGCATATCCTTTTACGGCGGTTCCGTTACTCTTCCATTCTTTAGCGAACTTATGCAAAAGTACTTCTATCGCAATCGCTTCCTGTAGGGTGAAAGGGCGGTTACTTTGATACACCCACACGTGAGAGTTGTCATTAAAGTCCTGGGGAATTAAACCCTGAAAATTTGTGTTCATTCCTGTAAATTTAGGGAGGAAGGTTGCAAAAAAAAGGCCAAAATATGGATTACCTTAATCCTGAATTGAAGATATCCCTTTAACTCCGCTGACCTTCACTTAATTGAGGTAATTAAAATAGCACGATATTGAGATAATTAAAATACTGCGATCTAAAAATTGTCTCTTTTACCTGAGAGGTAAGGTCAAATAAAATGTAGATCCCTTGCCCGGCTGGCTTTCTACCCATAAATTTCCTTTATGCGCTTTAATAATTTCCGAGGAAATATATAATCCCAGCCCCAACCCTCCAAACCTCAATCCATTATTAACCCTGTAAAATCTATCAAATATCCTGGTAATATTTTCTTTGTTTACTCCAATACCAAAATCCTGCACTGATAATAAAATCTTATTATCCTTAACTACAGAGTTTATGAAAACCTGGTTAGATTGAGGGGAATACTTAACCGCATTTGTCAATAAGTTAGTAATCACCTGCTCCAGTCTCAGTCTGTCGCCTCTGCAAATAATGGTTTCATTTTCCTGCACCGTTAAAAAATGTAACTGTGATAATGTACTTACATTTTCAACAGTCTCCTGCACAAGGTTTTTGAATTCAAATTCTTCATAATTAAATGGCAGATTTTTGCCCGGCAGTGCATTGACATTTAAAAAATCTCCAATTATTTTCGTTAATTTATCCAGCTGGATATCCATAGTATTTAGCAGCTTCGCGCCCTCGCCTTTCATTTTATTCAGGAAACTAAGCTGCAGAATATGCACAATGCCTTTAAGGCTCGTAAGGGGTGTTTTTAACTCGTGAGAAGCAATACTTATAAACTCATCCTTCATTTGCTCAATTGTCTTTCGCTCAGTAATATCTGTATGTGACACAACGGCTCCCAGGGAATCAGGGAGCGCAGTTACACTCATAAGAAACCAACGTTTTTTTGAGGGAGCATCACAGGGATATTCTATGGTAAACGAAGATATAGTGCCTTGCAACACTGCGAGAATGCCCTTGAACGTTTGCTGTGCTTCCTCAGAAGACCGCCCCTGGGATTGTTTGCAAACCTCCAGGTAATTCATCCCTATACAATCAAGCGCTGGTAACCCCTGCGGGGTATTTTCTTTTTCAAATTGTTTCCAGGCGTCGTTCACAGTTTCAATAATACCATCGGGCCCCAAAACTGCAATTTGAGCAGTAAGTGAATTAAGGATGGCGTCCTTTAACTGCTCACTTTTTGACGGTGTTACATAGGCATGCATCCCTGCAATTTCCCGGATGGAGGAAGCCATCAATTCTTTCATATATATTATAAAGATAAATAAATTTATTTCACGCAAAATTTGCTAACCTATAGTAGTTAATCACAATTGTTATTAACTACTAAATTTCTGCAGGACAACAACTTTTTACAATGGTTTCAAATATTTATATCTATCTTTCATTTTATATTATATATTACTGGTTTTTATACTATATCTTAGCATTACTAAACTTACCTTTATGTCCACTTTAGCCCCTCTGTTACCCCTTACGGTCGAAGCTCCGCTTGAAGCAATGGAAAATGCCCCTGAAATTAATTACTATAATATCATGAAATCTTCTATGGTACTCAGGGCCCTAAACCATAAACTTCGTGAACAGATAATAACAATAATCCAGGAGAACAAACGACTTACAGTTACCCAGCTTTATGTAAAAATGCGCCTTGAACAATCGGTAATCTCACAGCACCTGGCCATTTTAAGAAGGGCAGGAATTGTTTCCACCGATCGTGATGGAAAATTTATTTTTTATTCCCTTAATTTTTCGCGGTTAGAAGCTATAAATCGATTTACAAATAATCTTGTAGGATAGTTTTGATAAGGCGTTAGGATCAAAAAAGCTAAATCCGTACATCAGAATAATATATATGCAACATTTGTCTGCATATAGCTTACCTTACAAAAGTGAAATCGAAAATTGTACCTATCAATGCTGATCATTTTACGGCAATTAAAAGACAGCGGCCATTAACCCGGTTGATGATTACTGCACTTTTGTCTGCCTGCGCAAAACAGAAAGAGGGGCTTTCGTTTGGACCGAGCGATATAAAAGGTTCTTTAGTCTCTTTGATAAACAGGGGTCTCATTACCCGGAAAGAAGTTACTTTACGCGACGGAAATGTATCCTGGGAGGTTACACCCGAAGCTATTGCGATGTTAAAAGCAATAGGAATTGAAACTGCCTGCTAACTATTTCGCTCCTTACCTTGTACGGACAAAGATTTATAATTTGCGGAGGCAAGTGAATAACTGAATTTAGCGCTTCATAAAAGTGCTTTTGACTTTTTCATCGGGTTATTCTGCGTCAGGTTTGTAACTTACCATTGAATGTTTTTATCAATAAAGGCAATCAGGCTATCTGCCATTGCCTTTTGTTCTGCAACTTTGGGATGGCCATCGGTATTTTTATACTTAAAAAAATGAGTATAAATTTTAGGGTCTCCCAATTGTTCAACTGCCTGTTGAACATAACCGGGCCAGGGTGAACCTTCTTTTGTTGCATCCATATTGCCAAGCGCACAGATAATGTGGGCATTTGGATATTTATTTCGCAACTTTTCTACTAAATGTTTATACGATGCGACAATAACGCCTTCCTGGGGCGCCTCGTTGCCAAACCGGTATTTGAATTGTTCGTGTTCGGGCATTTTAATAAGCCACGAATCATTTTGAAATAAGTTAATCACAACCACATCAGGGGTATATTGACTAAAATCCCACACAGAGGTCGAATCTGTTGGATCGGAACGGTCATACATCTCAGCCATTATTAGCGGGAACCAACTGATCAAAATGCCAATACCGCTTTTGGCAATACAATAATATTGTGCATCGAAATGCCTTGCTGTAATGGCGGCATAGGTAAGGTAATTATTCTCAAAATAGCCATGCTCAGAATCCTTATCGCTGCTGTCTTCTATAGCATATCCACAGGTAATGGAGTTTCCGTAGAATTCTATTTTCCTCTTTTTTTGAACGGGTGCCGGCAAAAGCCGGGTGCGGCGTGAGGTTTCAAAACCATAAAACCAGGTCTTCCCCTTATCCCATTCTGTACGCTTGAATAATTGAACTTTGTGCGTTCCCTTTGATAAACCTGATGCCAGCTCATAGCTCTGTTTTAAAGTATCCGTATGAATTTTAAAGATATTTTTATCGTCAATTATCACATTATAATAATTGGCAGTATCACCGTCTTTTAGAACAGCAGAAATGTTGGTGCCTTTAATCAATATGGTTACTGATGTGCCCGGCCAGGATAATTCTGCCGCATCCGGTTTTTTTATTACCCTGCCCTCGTAATAAATGCCTGGATCGTTGAAGGGTATAAATTTACTTTGTGCATTACACGCTCCGCAAAAAGTACACAGTATTAAAATGAAAAAAAACCGATGCAACATAAGGATCATAACTAAAGTTCCATTTATTGGTTTTTCGATTTAATCTTTCCTGTTTTGTAAAGATTAATAGCCTGTTGTAAAATAGCTTCAATTGTCTTAATAGGCAAATCTTTGTTTGGGTCAAACAACATTATCTTCATTCTTGAACGTTTTTCAATAATCAGATCAGGATGATCGAACCTTTTGCCTTCGACAATTCCAATATAAGGTAACTGGTATTTTTTATGAACCCACAAATAACAAAACATTTTTCCTTTGTAACAAAAAAAAGGCATCCCGTATTTCCAGGCCGCAGATATGTGTTTATCTTGTGAAAGAATCATATCTCTCAATGCGAGCAGGCAACTCTTTACCGGTTCGTCTTTTTGCTCGTAATAATTATCTGTTTCTATCAAAATATTGCTGCAGGTTATTGACATTACGTGCGTTTATTATGTAACGAAATGATTACAGGTAGCCGGCCGATGTTAATCATAACTTTCCTTTTATTTCATTATTCCCTGCCATTCATAAAATCAATCAATAGAATTAGTAGTTTAGTGTGCTCTAAAACAAAATCATATGGCGCAGTTCATAAAAGTGAAACAAAAGGATGATGTTGAATTACTGATCAACACTAATATCATAGAAACTATCTTCCCGGATTATTCAATAGAGAAATGTAAATCATTGATCAATTTCAGGAGAGAGGCGGCTAAAAAAAGTTTTAATGTTCAGCAAACAGTGGAAGAAATATGGGCTATGATTTTAATGTAAATTATTTCTTCTCTTACGCCCGACGCACCTAAATCCTATTTGATTATGAAAACATTTTTTCTTTTTACAATATCCTGCGGGAAAAGAGACCATTCAAACATCCGGTTAACCGGCAAAGCAACAATCATAACAATAATAGCTGGACGCAGGCAAAGCAAATAATTAGTGATTGCACAATGATCTTGTACAAATTACCTAAGCCGGATATTAACACCAGGGAATATTCCACAGGTGAAGCAAGGACGCCATGTCCTGATCATACTTTAGGTAGCTTATACCCATTATGGTACTCCTTCATAAGGTATTCCTTATTTATTGCTTCATCAGTAAATCGTTCTTTAGCTGCATCCCATTCTAATTTTTTTCCACTACGAAAAGCAATGTTCCCCATTTGGGCAACCGTGGCTACATGAGCAGCAGCCTGTATAGAACAATGCAGGTCTTCCATTTTTCTTGATTTTACGGCACCTACAAAATTTTCCCAATGCTTATCGAGCCCATTGTCTGATGAAGCTACAAAAGGTTTACTCACTTTACTTTTGCTTTGCTTCTCTTCTACGACCTCCCATCCGCCTCGGTTAAGTATCAGTGTTCCATTATTACCTATGTATGCTATACCGTGATCGCGGTTGTACGAACCGTTATCGATTCCCATGGCTGAATCCCAAACCATATTGAATCCTTCAAATTCGTAAAGTGTAGTTAGTGTGTCCGGCGTTTCTTCGTATAGATCCGGATAGGCAAAACGACCACCCAATGCAGATACAGACCTGGGTACAGGGGACTTCATGCCAAGCAAACCATAGTCTAACAAATGCACACCCCAGTCTGTCATAAGGCCACCCGCATAATCCCAGAACCAGCGAAAATTAAAATGAAAACGGCTTGAGTTAAAAGGACGTGTTTTCGCCGGGCCTAACCACATAGCATAATCAACACCCGCAGGCGGTAAAGAATCCGGAACAACAGGCCCGGGTTTCATCCAGCCCTGGTAGCACCATACTTTTACTGTGCGTATGTTGCCCAGCTGCCCGCTTTGCACATAATCAACCGCATCTTTAAAATGTTGCTGGCTACGCTGCCATTGGCCGGCCTGGACCACCTTATTATAATGTTGTTGCGCCTGTACCATAGCACGGCATTCTTCTATAGAATTGCCAACAGGTTTCTCGCAATACACATCTTTACCAGCTGCGCAGGCATTCATCATAATTAATGCATGCCAGTGGTCTGGAGTGCCAATAATAACAGCGTCCACATCTTTATTATCCAATAGCTTCCTGTAGTCGCCATAAGTCTTAACCTTAGATGCGTCCACCTTCAATTTCGCCAGGTCACTCATCCTTTGGTCAAGCACATTTTTATCTACATCACATATTGCTACTACGTTTACACCCGGTATTTTTAATGCTGAAGTCAGATTGGCCCATCCCATTCCCTTGGCGCCGATGAGGCCAATGTTTAACTGGTCGCTGGGGGCAACCCGGTTTTTAAAAATGGCAAAGGCATTATTATCCAATGCTGAAACCAACAAGCTGCCGCCCAGTATGACAGTGGAATTTTCTAAAAACTTTCTACGGGAGTTCATGGTATATTATTTTAATCATTAGAAAAAAAATAAGGGTTGCTTAAGATAGTTTTATCGCACATTTATGTCCGGTAATTCCTTAGCTATTTATATTGTATGTCGTATTAGATAAAAATCTGGCATAATTTTTATTTGTCTAAATATATAAAGTTACCATAGATTTTACTAACTTTTTATTTTACAATTCAGGATTCATTTTTTATTCGATTTTACTGGTCATTTATTTTATTTTTTATTTATTTATAGCCCAAAAAAAATTGAGCAATGAAATATTTAATAAGACCTCTTACTAAAAGAATGGTTGTTAAATTGAGGGAGTGCAGGCAAATGGAACTGAATACAAAAACCGGCCAATTATGCCCGCAGGAACATTTCAGTTCATCACTTCCAGGCCTGTACTCGCGGGGATTAATAAATATGAAAAAATATTCTGTGGACGGAAAAGAATTAATGGGTGTTTATTTAACGCAGAATGGAATTAATTGCCTGGCGCATATTGATACGTTGTAAAGTTACACTAGTGCTTTTTTTGTTTTGTGCCGGATCTTTGACCTGCTTAAGCTATTCCGTTTTGGGGATATTACTATAAGCTCATTCCGATATGTAGAATAATTTGTACACTGTTCTTTACATATTCATTTTTGAAAAATGTATTACTTTTCTTAATAAAGAATAGTCGTTCATTCTTGAAATAGTATTCCTGTTTCACTAAATAAAGAAATAATGACACGCCTAAAAGTTTTTACCAATGGTACCTTACGGGATGAACAACATATTCCTTCTCCCTTCCGGGAAAAAGAAAAAAGGCAAAGCCAGATACTGGAAAGCCTTGCTGCTGCAGTTTACACCTGTGACAGGAATGGGTATATTAAGTTTTATAATAAGGCGGCAGTGGATTTATGGGGCAGGGAGCCTGAGATAGGAAAAGATCTATGGTGCGGTTCATGGAAAATTTATGAACCTGATGGAATTACTCCACTGCCACTTGATAGTTGTCCAATGGCAATTGCGTTGAAAGAAGGACGAAGCGTAAGGAATAAAGAAATTATCGTGGAGCGGCCAGATGGAGAAAGACGAAATATAATGCCGCACCCTGATCCCATCTTTGATTCTTCAGGAGCGGTTGTAGAGGCGGTAAATATGCTCGTTGATATTACCGATCTTAAACAAAAGGAAGCTGCATTGCGTGAAAGTGAAGACAAGTATAGGAAGCTTGCAGCTGAACTGCAAATCTCGTTAAAGACCGAAGAAGAATTTATTTCTATTGCATCTCATGAGTTAAAAACTCCTATAACAAGCATAAATGCATTTTTACAGGTTTTACTTCAAATGCATCCGGAGGTAAAAGATAACCGTACCAATTATATGTTAACCCGGTCAAAATCCCAGGTTGACCGCTTAATCACCCTCATCCGTGAATTGCTGGATGTGACAAAAATAAAAGCCGGCAAACTTGATCTTAACTTAGAAGATGTTTGTTTAAATGATATTATAGATGATGTGATACACGATCACTTATCCACCCTTACATCGCATACAATAATAAAAAGCGGGGAAAGTGACACCAGGATAAAATGTGATAAGAGCCGGATTGAACAGGTAGTAAGCAATCTTTTAACCAATGCGATTAAATATTCCGTTAATGCTGATAAGATAATTGTTAGCATACATGAAGACGAAAAAAATATCCAGGTTGACATACGGGATTTCGGGATGGGAATAGACAAAGAAAATGTATCCAAAGTTTTCGATCGCTTCTTTAGAGCTCATGGACAAGATGGAGGTATGCTTTCCAGCTTAGGCTTAGGGTTGTATATATCAGCCGATATCATAAAACGGCATAATGGAAAAATTTGGGTAGATAGTGAGCAGGGTAAAGGCTCTACTTTTCATTTTTCATTGCCGAAGGTTTAAAAAAAAAATGCAAAAATATTATTCGGTTCTCCTGTCAACTTAAGTATGTTGGGCCCAGATAAATTTATTATCATATTGCTTTCACTTCCCTGCTATGCCAATAAAACCTGACTTATCATCATTTAATTATTTTGAAACTTTATTTTATAACACCATTCAAAACAAGGTTTTGTTAATGGATAAGAATGGAACAATTATCACCATTAACCAGGCCTTTACAAATAGTTTTGGTTATGAACATGAAGATGTTATTGGGAAAAATGTAGCAGTATTGTTTACTGAAGAAGATCAAAACAAAGGCTTACCTGAAAAGGAGTTACGTGATGTTTTGAATAAAGGCCAGGGAGCCGATAATAATTATCTGGTTGCAAAAGATAAAACTATTATATGGGTTTCCGGAGAATCTGTTCTTGTTAAAAACGATGAGGGTAAGGTTAGCATTTTAAAGATTATACAAAACATACATCAGCAAAAGATATCAGAAATTTCTTTACAGGACTTAAATGAATTCAACGAAACGATACTTGGTTCTATCGAAGATGTGGTAATTGTCTTAGATGAAAGTATGAATGTAGTAAAAGCCAACAGAGCCTTCTCCAGATTATTTAAGAATGAAACCGATGCTCAAAGGATCAACTTCGCGGAACTTATCAGGCGATACGATGTATTTGAGGAAGTACAAAATAATATTAAAAATGCAATCAGTGCCAGGAAAGGATTCTCTAATATTCCTATTGAAATGGAAACATCCGCAGGAGAAAAGAGGGTATTTGATGTAAGTTGCAGCTTAATGCAGCAGAGTTCTTGGGAAAATCATTTGTTAGTTGTCATACATGATATAACGGTACATAAACAGGTAGAAAGAGAAAGGGAAGATGTAATTGGCTTTGTAGCTCATGAGCTTCGAAACCCGCTTGCAAACCTGGTGTTATGTAATGAAATCATGGGTGAAGCCATAAAGGAAAATAACCGGGAAGAAATGGATGATATGTTGCAGCGAAGTAAAAACAATGTAGCACGACTCAATAGAATGATAGCAGAACTATACGATGCTACCAGGATGAACTCGGGAAATTTGAAATTGGATATTTCCATCTTTAATTTTGAAGACATGATTAAAGAGGCCATCGAGACAGTAGAAGTGCTGCAGCCAGCTTATAATATTGTTGTTAAAGGTGACGGGAATATTGAAGTTGGCGGAGATAGATATAGGCTTATCCAGGTTGTAACCAATTACCTGAGTAATGGTATTAAATATTCCAACGGCAGAACCGATGTTATTCTTACAATGCATCATGATGATAAAACGATTACCGTTTCGGTGAAAGATGAAGGATTGGGAATTTCTCCCAAACAGCTGCCTTATATTTTTGAGCGTTTTTTCAGGGCAGAGAAAACAAAAAATTTGGAAGGCATTGGGTTAGGGCTATACTTATGCCGGCAAATTATTCATGAACATAATGGCCGGGTATGGGTAGAAAGTGAGGAAGGAAAAGGTTCCACATTTTACTTCTCAATACCACGATAAAACAATTCTTCTTTGTATAAAAACATGGCACGCCTGTTGTTTTACAAAAAATTATAATATATATACGTCTCTATGAAGAAAATACTGGTGGTTAATAATGATTTTGATACTATGAGCCTCTTAAAAAGCTGGCTTGAAAAAAAAACCTACGAAGTAAAATTTACCGGGAACCAGAAAGAGGTGCCGAGGATCATGAAAGAATTTTCCCCGGAGCTTGTTATAGTAGACGTAATTCAAAAAGAGGTTGCAGAGCAATTAAAGATCAATAAAAAAACCCGCTCTGTTCCTGTTCTGTTAATGACGGGTTATACTTTGAGGCAAATGAATAACCAGTTGCCTGTTGATGATACTATTGAAAAACCATTTAATCTTCACCTGTTAGAAAAGAAGATAGAACGGCTTATTCGAAAAAGCGCCTGAGACTTCATTTCCAGAGAGCCTGCACCTTTATTTTTTGATGGGTAGCTTTCCTGAAATTAACTTTATAACTGCTAATCCGTAACGGTAAAATGATAACTACCCGAACCTGCCTCAATTAACCTGTACTCACCTTCATTCCCAATTACTTTAATATCCTTAACTGATAAAACAGGTTGACCGCTTTCTTTGATCGCTGCTTTATTGGTAGCGGGGATGTATATTTTTGCGGTTGTATTGGCTGGTATTTCCAAATCTAACTGAAATTGGTTGACCTGCTTTTTCCAATGAGAGGTTACTTTCCCATAATAAGTTTCAAGATCAGCATCAGCATAGGTGAGATTCCCGCCTGGATGAGGTTTGATTACGATTTGTTTATAGCCAGGCATTTCTTCATCGGTATCAATGCCGCTAATTACCCGGTACATCCAGTCACCAATAGCGCCATACGCATAATGATTAAATGAATTCATACCGGGATTTTCAAAGGTGCTATCCGGTTTTTGCCCATCCCATCTTTCCCAGATAGTAGTAGCACCCATCTTAACGGGATACAACCACGATGGGTAAGTATCCTGCAATAAAAGTTTATATGCAACTGTATCATAGCCGAATCTTGTGAGAACATGGCAGATATAAGGTGTGCCCAAAAAGCCAGTGGTAAGATGGTTGTCATAACTCTGAATATTTGTCACCAGTCTTTCCGCCGCCTGTGATTGCAAATTTTCGGGAAGCATGTCAAAGTTAAGGGCGAGCACATATGCCGTTTGTGTGCCTGAAACGAGACGCCCGGTTGCCGTAGCATATTCTTTTAAAAATGCGCTTTTTATTTGCTGTAGAAGATCTGAATAATCAGAAACATCCTTTGTATTACCCAATACCTTTGCCGCATTAATTAATAACTGTGTTGAATGAGCAAAAAAACATTGCGCTATAAGATATTTATCTGTAACTGCAGCCCTTCCATCATTGTCGTCATCAGGGTGGTAGAATAACCAATCGCCAAAATGAAAACCTTTATTCCATAAATAACCGGTGCTGTTTTTTTGCATAAAGCCAACCCATGCCTTCATGCTTTCGTACTGGTCTACCAATACCTTTTTATCCCCATAGGCCAGGTAAATATTCCATGGAATTATGGTTGCCACATCAGCCCATCCTGCAGACCCACCGGCATTTGGGCCCAGTACATTGGGCACAACAAACGGAACTTTTCCGGCTGAATCCTGGTCTGCGGCTACATCTTTCAGCCATTTGCTAAAGAAATTGTGCACATCCATATTAAATGTAGCTGTACGTGAAAATGCCTGTGCATCACCTGTCCACCCTAAACGTTCATCTCTTTGCGGGCAATCGGTGGGCACATCTAAAAAATTCCCCCTTTGACCCCATTGGATATTATGCTGCAACTGATTTAATAATGCATTAGAGCATGTAAAACTTCCCGTTGGTTTCATA